>Ga0316204_10000126_pt1 | contig 313786 bp, 263 predicted proteins | sample 6monrhotite_MG_2_FD_205661 | JGI IMG/M metagenome (GOLD analysis project Ga0316204, IMG submission 205661) | Microbial mat bacterial communities from mineral coupon in-situ incubated in ocean water Damariscotta River, Maine, United States -... | ecosystem: Environmental > Aquatic > Marine >... | reverse complement strand
TCTCCGCTACTAGATAGACTTCGGTTCAACGAATCGACTAAAGCCTTCTTTCTGCTCTGTAAAAATATAAAAAAATGGAAATTAATGTAAATAAAATTTGGAATTAAACACAGTATCTGAAAGCTTGAGGCGGGATAACAGCGAAGCCACCTTTTAGGCAGGCTCGTTCCTGAAAGCTTGAGGCGGGATAACAGCGAAGCCACCTTTTAGGTCTTGTCCGACCTAAAAGGTGAATTTTGCGGCAGGCTCCGAAGGAGTGCCTTTGCCAGATGGTAGCGGTTAGCCAGTCCAATGACAATTGTATGACTATCGTATGGCCACCGAATAACGGCGTAGCCAAATGACGCCAGCCGGGCAGGCTGGTACTCCGTCCGCTTGCGGCGGGCTAGTTCATTTCCCCAACACTATTCCCATAGCCGCTTTGATGCCATCGGCAGCACTGGAGATAATTCCTCCGGTATAACCACTTCCTTCTCCCAGCATATATAAATTCTGAAACCCATTGCAGAGCCCGTTTTCGTCACGTTCTACCTGAATGGCCGCGGATGTCTTACTTTCCAAGCCCATGATATTACCACTTTCAAAACCCTTAATCTTTCGGCTAAAATCTTTCAGTCCCTGCCGCATGGCGTGGCTTATAGAAGGTGGAAGCCATTCCCATATCGGGGCCGCCATCAAGCCCATTGGATAGCTGCTTTCAGGATTCCCGCTGGGCATCTTTTTTTTGATAAAATCCTGAATACTGCAATATGGTGCAGCATAAGCTGAAGCTTTCTGATAAAAACTGCCTTCCATTTCCTCAATCCATTGGAGGGTTTCCATGGCCGTGACTTCACGACCCAGCAGTTGGTTGAGGTTTAATCCGGCCACGCAGGCGGCATTGGCAAATTTGCCATTGCGTTGATACATACTCATGCCATTGACAATATTTTGGTTTTCGTAAGCTGTGGCCGGAACGATGGTTCCGCCGGGGCACATACAAAAGGTATAAACCGGATGATTTTTGTCGGACTGAGAAGTAAGTCTGTATTCGGCAGCTTTCACCCCTTGTAGCTGACTTACACCCCATTGTGCTTTATTGATTATTTCCTGCGGATGTTCCATACGACTTCCCAGGGCAAAATTCTTGGTATGAAAAGAAATGCCGTTTTTCATCAACATTCGGTAGGTTTCAAAGGCAGAATGGCCGGTGGCCAACAGAAAAAAATCAGCTTCGATACCACCTTGGTTGGTTATCACTTCTTTTATACGACCTTGTTGTATTTTTAGATCTTCCAACATGGTTTCGAAAAGAACCGTTCCTCCCATTTCTTCAAACTGCTGCCGCAGTTTTTTCACGATTTGCCGCAGTTTGTCGCTTCCAAGGTGTGGATGTGTCAGATAGAGAATTTCTTTAGGCGCACCGGCATCCACGTAGGTTTGAAGAATAAATTGTTTCTCAACAGAAATGTGCTTACTACGGGAGGTGAGCTTACCATCTGAAAAAGTGCCTGCACCTCCTTCTCCAAAAGCATAATTACCAAGCGGATTGAATTGTCCTGTACTTTCAAATGTTTTGATTCCTTCGCCTCGTTTATCCACATCGGCACCTCTTTCGATAAGGGTCGTCTGGAATCCGGCTTTTTGCAACACAAAAGCCGCAAAAAACCCAGCAGGACCGCTTCCCACAACTACCGCTTTCTCTTGCCTTTTGGCAAATGGGATTTCTAATACCGGTCGCGATTCCGGTTTTGGATCTTTTAGTTCGGGCGACTTCACCAGAATTCTCATCTGCCAATGGATTTGGTCTTTTTTACGGGCATCCAGTGCTTTGTTTTCGATGGTCCATGTCAGATCTTGAATGCCCAGCATCTTCTGAATGCGGCTTTTCAGGTAATTCTCCCGATACATAGCGGGAAGTTGTAAATTTATTAGTTTGTATCCCATGAGAATGTTTTCTTTTTTGTAGAATATTTTTTTTGTTCCCAACTCTGAATATAAGAGGCTGATTTAATTTCAATTTTAATTCCATTCGGGGTTATTAAATCATAGCTATCCCATTCAATTCGAGTTCCATTTTCAATATTTAGAGATTGTTTAACAATAAATTCGGCTAAGATTCCACGAGTTCTGTTTTCGATCAAGTTCGATTGATTCCAAATCCAAAAATCAGTTAGTTTAAAATCCAAATTTCGATTATTAAAACTGAAATATTCATTTCCGTTTTTCCTTTCAGGATTAATTTCTGTTAGTTTCAATGTCCTTCTTATATAGTGAGTAATAAGAATATACGGATAATAAAAGTTTCCATTGGATCCTTTTGTGCCCTTGGTAGTTCAGTATACGATGTTTTTACCACAAAGGGGCGATGCTGCTAGTTATCGGTATTCATCAACCTTATTTTACCTCGCTGCCATCAGACACCTTTTCTGTGGGTGACACAAATCGTAAACTACCGTCTTTGTCTTCGGCCATCAGGATCATTCCCTGCGATTCGATGCCGCGCAATTTCCGTGGTGCCAGGTTTACCAACACACTTACTTGTTTCCCGATGATGTCTTCCGGTTTATAATGTTCCGCAATCCCCGATACTACTGTTCTTTGGTCGATGCCTGTGTCGATCTTGAGTTTAAGTAACTTTTTTGTTTTGGGCACTTTCTCGGCTTCCAAAATGGTGCCCACGCGGATGTCCATTATTACAAAATCATCGTAGGTAATTTCCTCTTTTACTGGAATTACCGGGGCTTTGGTCTCATTCTCCTTCTTGGTGGCGAGTAGTTTTTCCACTTGCTTTTCCACATCGGCATCTTCAATTTTTTCAAACAAAAATGCCGGTTTACCCAATTGATGACCTGCTTCAAGCAAGCTGTCTTTTCCGGCAAATTCCCATTTCAATGGAGCGGTTTGAAGCATCTTATTCAGTTTTGCAGCAGTAAAAGGCAAAAAAGGTTCCGATAGAATAGCCAGATTAGCAGCAATTTGTAAAGAAATATTCAAAACGGTTTCTACCCTGGCAGGATCGGTTTTAAAAATTTTCCAGGGCTCGTTGTCCGTCAGGTATTTATTGCCTAGCCGAGCAAGGTTCATCATTTCACTCAAGGCCTCTCTAAAGCGGTAGCGTTCGATACTGCCGGTGATTTTTTCGGGAAAGGCGCTGAGGCTGGCTAAAGTGGCTTCATCAATAGTTTTTAACTCATTGCTTGGAGGAACTTTGCCGTCAAAATATTTTTGTGTCAACACCAGGGTGCGGTTGATAAAGTTTCCGAAAATGGCCAGCAATTCGTTGTTGTTTCTGGCCTGAAAATCCTTCCATGTAAAATCGTTGTCTTTGGTTTCGGGGGCATTGGCGGTGAGCACATAACGCAATACATCTTGCTTGTCAGGAAAATCTTCCAAATATTCATGGAGCCACACTGCCCAGTTGCGCGAAGTGGATATTTTATCGTTTTCCAGGTTAAGAAATTCATTGGCCGGCACGTTGTCGGGCAAAATATAAGAGCCTTCAGCATGCAGCATGACCGGAAAAATGATACAATGGAATACGATGTTGTCTTTTCCTATAAAATGCACGAGCTTGCTGTCGTCCGATTTCCAGTAGGGCTCCCAATCTTTGCCTGTTTGCTGGCTCCATTCTTTGCTGGCCGAAATATAGCCAATGGGTGCATCAAACCATACATAAAGCACTTTACCATTGGTGCCCTCTACCGGAACTTTTACGCCCCAATCAAGGTCGCGGGTAACCGCACGTGGCTTTAAGCCCTGATCGATCCACGATTTCACCTGACCGTAAACATTGGTTTTCCAATCGTCTTTATGCCCTTCCAATATCCATTCTTTCAGCCAGTCTTCATATTGGTTGAGCGGTAGATACCAATGTTTGGTTTCTTTCAGCACGGGGACATTGCCGCTGAGTGCCGATTTGGGATTGATTAATTCTGTGGGACTTAGTGATGTTCCGCAGCTTTCACATTGGTCGCCATAAGCTTTCTCGTAACCACAATGTGGACAGGTTCCGGTAACATAACGGTCGGCAAGGAAAGTCTGGCTGCTTTCATCGTATAATTGTTCACTGGTTTGTTCAATGAATTTCCCATCGTCGTATAATTTTTTGAAAATAGCCGATGCTGTTTCATGGTGTATTGGAGCCGAAGTACGCGAGTAAACATCGAATGAAATACCAAAATCCTCAAAAGATTTTTTTATGATCCCATGATAACGGTCTACTATATCCTGCGGGCTGACACCCTCTTTGCGGGCTTTGATGGTGATGGGAACACCATGTTCATCAGATCCGCCAATGAAAAGCACATCTTGCTTATTTGAACGCAAATAACGTGCATATATATCGGCAGGTACATATACTCCGGCCAAATGGCCGATATGAATGGGCCCGTTGGCATAGGGCAAAGCCGATGTAATGGTATATCTTTTAAATGTTTTGCTCATACAAACAGATTTTCTGTAATTTCGGCAAAGTTAAGAGAAAAATGAGTGCCTACAGTGCCTGGAGTTTGGGTTGCCTGGAGTTTGTCACCGGGACGCCTTTGGAGGAGTTGATTGATTTACGAGTGACGATTTTCCGTAGGAATTCCTTTGGCAAATGATTTTTGATTTAAGATTTGCATCTTTGCAGAAAGTAGTCTTCATTATTCTCAAATCGGTGTTCCTTGTTCGGTATTCAAAAAAAGTACGTAGAGTTGGTCAATTTAAGAAGGAGCCGGTTGAGTAGGGATGGGCGTTTTTATTCCACTAAATCACTTAATAAATTATCGATAAGAAAAATGATAAAACCACCCTCATTAATAAAAGGAGATGCCATCGGCTTGGTGGCTCCTGCCAGACAAGTTTCGGAGGCAGAGATGCAAGCGGCAATAAATATTTTTAAACAGCGGGGATATCGCCCGGTAGTTGGGCAGCATCTGTATGATGCTGAGCACCAGTTTGCCGGAAGCGATGATGTGCGAACAGCCGATATGCAGCAGATGATCGAAAATCCTGAAATTAAAGCTATTGTGGCTGCCCGAGGTGGATACGGATGTGTGCGACTGGTGGATAAGCTTAATTTTGATCCATTGCTAGCGTGTCCCAAATGGCTGGTGGGTTATAGTGATCTTACTGTTTTTCATAGCCATTTCAGCCGGATTGGCCTACAAAGTCTGCATGCCTCTATGCCCATCAACTTCGCTGAAAACAGTCCGGAAAGTTTACAATCTCTTTTTGACGCGATGGAAGGACAAACCATTCATTATCAATGGCCTACAGCCAGCCTGAACAGGAGCGGTAAAGCTGTGGGGCCTTTGGTGGGTGGTAATCTTTCGGTGCTTTACAGCCTGCTCGGAAGCCGGTCTTTTCCAGACACTAGGAATTGTATCCTTTTTCTGGAAGACCTGGATGAATATTTATATCATATCGACCGTATGATGATGGCATTGAAACGAGCCGGAGCCTTACAGAACCTTTCAGGCCTTATTGTTGGTGGTCTCCACAAGATGCACGACAACAATATTCCCTTTGGGAAAAGTGCCGAAGAAATCATTCACCAAGCGGTAGATGAATATGGTTTTCCCGTGGCATTTGGGTTTCCTGCCGGCCATCAGACCGATAATCGTGCATTGGTGTTGGGGGCTGAGGTGAAAATGAGTGTTGGAGGTGATGTTATTTGCCAATTTCTATAGGAAAATCTTGAAAGGCCTTAAACTCAATTACAAATGGTAAGCAGGAACCTAATGCCATAAACAAGGCAAAGCCCATCAGGCACCATAAACCCAATATAAAAGATCTTCACAAGAAGCTTATAACAGCTACTGAAGGAAAAGAGGCAACGCTATTGCCAGGGATAACAGATTATAACCTAATGCAAATTGTCAGCGAAGAGGGTACCGATCTAAGGCAATGGCCAAGTAAAAAACATTTTACATCATGGCTAAAACTTGCCCCCGGAAAAAACCAGTCAGGCAAATTAAAATATGAGAAGATATCACTTGAAAGGAAATTCTTAAGCTTACAAAAACAAGCCACAAAGTTAAATTTGAAATTAACAGAAATACAGGCAGTTACGTAAATACATCATTAGTAGTAGCAAAGCGTCCGAAGTCACGCAGTGATTCCTATGGAAGACTCCTATGGAGAAGGAACTGGTAATAGATTATTTGTTAATGTGTTGAGAATCTTCACTACGTTACTGACGACAAACAGTTGCTTAGGATTTACCTTCCCGCGGTTGTACTTTGGCAGGCAAATCAGGAAGGGCGGGCATAGGGTAGCGATTTGGCGCTTATTGCCTGGCTTTCAAAAAAGGGAGTCATCTTATCCTGATTTCGTTGCAATCTGGCTTGGGGTTTTTTCTACCCCCTTCCTCATTGTAAAAATTTTACGTAATTTCGTACAAAAGATAAACAATTCATGTCAATCTCCGACCTCATACCAGCTATTGATCTTCGATCCATACCGAATCTGTTGGCTGCTCCAAAATTCTGATTTCCGGTTTATGTTTTTACCCGATTTTTTTGACAATCCGAATAATGTAAAATCATATTTTGGCTTAACTGAACCCTTTACGCAAAAAAACAAGAAACCTGGTGATATAGATTTGCTTTTAGTTGACACTGACAATCCTGACAAGGCAATTGCCTTTGAATGTAAAAGAGTTAAAGCCGTTTCATTAGAGAACCAAACTGCAAAAGTAAACAACACGGGAAAAATTAAACACGGAGTTCTTCAAGTAAATAAATATCAGAAATTAGGGTTTCATCAAACTTATTTAATGATAATCTTACTAGACGATGGTCGCAATTACAAGACACCAAATACACTTTTCCGTTCTTCTGCCAACATAGACGAGTTAAAACAACTTTATGATTTGCCTTTCAATGAACCTCTAAATAATGATACCGGAGTAATTTTTATAATTGTAAATCAGCCAACGGGAAAAGATATTAATCTAACAGGTGCAATAGGGTTTTGTTTAGACAAGTTTGCAGAATTACATGAACAAAAGAAATCTTTAACAAATAAAATTGAAGAATTAATAAAGCAAAATTGAAACCAATAACTTAGAATAAAATAAAAGGCTACTGCTAAACTGTTGACATCTTTATTCAATTTTTACTTCAAAAGCACGCGTCTTTGTGATGAACACAAAATAGGTTAGCCAAAAGCTACTTCTTGAAAAGTGACGATTCATCATTGGCTTGAAAAATGTATTTTTGCTTGAAACTAATCTGACAATTTTGATTTCACCAAACCAAATAAAAGAACTTCTGGCTACCCAAGGGAAGGATTTAATTGAAATCCGCCATTATCTTCATGCCCATCCCGAACTGAGTTTTGAAGAGGAAGCAACTGCATCTTACATCTGCCAACTGCTCTCGTCATGGCACATTAATTACCAAGAAGGAGTGGGAGGTCATGGAATTACGGGTCTTATTAAAGGCCGAAATTCCGAAAAAAAGGTCATTGCTTTACGTGCCGATATGGATGCATTACCCATTGCCGAAGAGAATATATTTCCCTACGCATCACTTTATAAAGGCAAAATGCACGCCTGTGGCCATGATGTGCACATGACTTGTTTGTTGGGTGCGCTAAAACTGTTGAACGAACTTAAAGAAGAATTTGAAGGAACAATTAAGTTTATTTTTCAACCTGCCGAAGAAAGTTTGCCCGGGGGTTCGATAAAAATGATTGAAGCCGGAGTGCTGGAAAACCCAAGACCTGATTATATTTTCGCTCAACATGTTTATCCCGAGCTGGAAGCGGGCAAAGTTGGATTTCGTACAGGGAGGTATATGGCTTCTTCTGACGAAATCAATCTTTATATTAACGGAAAAGGAGGCCATGCAGCCATGCCAAGCACCTACGACAACACGGTACTTGCAGCGGCTAATTTGCTGATTGATTTACAGAAAGTCCTGAAAAAGAACAAACCGGCGCATGTTCCTTCGGTCTTAGCTTTTGGTAAAGTGGTGGCAGATGGAGCCCATAATGTGATTCCTTCGGGGGTTAGCCTACACGGCACTTTTCGGACTTTTGATGAAGACTGGCGTTTAAAGGTTCATCAATTGATTGAACAGACTGCCCGGGATACGGCAGGACAGCACCACACCCAATGTCGGGTGGTGATTGACCATGGGTATCCGGTATTGATTAATGACGAAGTAGCCACCAGTATCGCCCGCGAAGCGGCCATTGAATTTCTTGGCAAAGAAAATGTTGCGGCACTCGATATCCGCATGACCGTGGAAGATTTTGCCCGCTACGGACAAGTGATTCCCGCCTGTTTTTATCGTTTGGGAACCGGAAACAAGGAACAAGGAATCACTTCCAATTTACATACATCCACTTTTGATGTGGACGAAAAAAGTATTGTTATCGGAACCGGATTAATGGTGTGGCTATGCTTGAAAGGACTTCAAGAGGGATAAAATGGAGACCCTGCTTATTGCAAAGCAGCGACACCAATTTTCACAAATTACTGATTAAAAAGATATTTCAGACTTAGAGGAATACTTATGCTTGTAAACGACAAATCGTACCAAACCGTTTGGATGGAAGACACATCTGTTTTTATGATCCAACAAAACCTCTTGCCTTTCGATTTTAAAATTCACGAATGCAAAACCTATTGGGATACTTGTATGGCCATTACCGATATGGTAGTTCGTGGTGCAGGAGCCATCGGTGCTGCTGCAGGTTTCGCCATGGCACAAGCATTTCTGTCGTCCACCTCCAAAGAGAAAGCCGTCATGATTCGGGAAGCCCGAACTGATATCGAGAATACAAGGCCTACGGCAAAAAACTTGTTTTATGCGGTAGATCGCGTTTATCAAGCAGGACTTACTTCTCCTGAAAATGCTGTGGTAGAAGCCCATAAGGTAGCACATGAAGACGCTACTTTTTCAAAAGCCATCGGAGTATATGGGAATGAACTCATCGGCAAAAAAACCAATATCCTTACCCATTGCAATGCGGGATGGTTGGCGTTTGTGGATTACGGAACCGCCCTGGCGCCTGTTTATCTTGCTAAACGGCAGGGAAAGGATATTTTTGTTTATGTGGGTGAAACCCGTCCCCGGGGACAAGGTGCCCGACTGACAGCTTGGGAACTAAAAAACGATGGTGTGCCACATGTGATTATTCCCGACAACGCAGCCGCTTCATTGATGGCCCGTGGAAAAATTGACATGCTTATCGTTGGTGCTGACCGCATTGCCGCTAATGGTGATACCGCCAATAAGATTGGCACCTTGGACAGGGCAATCCTGGCGAAAGAATTTGGTATTCCTTTTTATGTGGCAGCGCCCACCTCTACTTTTGATATGGGATGTCGTAGCGGAAAAGATATTCCAATCGAAGAACGTTCGGAAGATGAAGTACTGTATCAAACCGGCCCTGACGACAATGGAAACCTGGTGAAAATACTCGTTTGCTCGCCGGGTTCAAAAGCCCTTAACCCGGCATTTGATGTTACCCCTGCCAAATATATTACGGGCATTATCACCGAAAGAGGAATTATCAAAGCGAACCTACAATCTCTTAAAAAAGTTATTGGAGGTTGAGGGGGTTTATGGTTTTTCTATTTCAGGACACAAAAACCTCTTCCGTTTTTTTATCCTGCCTTGTTTGAAAAGCTTTTTGATGTTTTTGGCTGTTTTCTTTTAACCGAATTATTTCATATTCTACTTTGATTTCTTGAAATACCTCTTTTACGGATTGTATTTTTTCGGTTTTGTATGCGTTACTTCCGGCAAAAACAAAACCGTTTTTAAGTTTTCCTTTTGCTGCATTAATTAGTGCAAGAGAGATGCAGTACGGAGCCTTTTTATAATCACAGGTCTTTATACATTGCCATGGACAATTCACCGGCTGTCTTTTCCCTGCGGAAACATCATTTAAAAACTGGTTCTTTATGGCTCTTCCGGGTAATCCGACGGGGCTGTCAATGAGCACGATATCCTCTGGTTTACAATTCACATAAGCATCTTTAAATTCACGCGACGCATCACATTCGTAAGTTGGGACGAGGCGTGTGGCAATTTGAACACCCCGGGCCCCCAGTTTCATCATCCTGAACATATCAGCACCGGTATAAACCCCTCCGGCTGCAATTACAGGAATATCTTTCCCGAACCGCTTTTCAAAAGGCTTCACCGCTTCGATCACGGCAGGAATAATTTTCTCTAAAGAAAAATCCGAATCTTCTATTTGTACTTTTTTATATCCAAGATGTCCACCGGCCATTGGACCTTCTACAACCACCGCATCAGGAATTACACCATAATGACTTTCCCAGTACCTGAAAATTAACCCGGCCGCTTTCGCAGAAGAAACAATAGGCAGAAATTTAGTCTTGTTCTTATCGGCTTTATCTTTTATAAGGATATCCGGCATATGTAGGGGCAGGCCTGCACCGGAAATAATCAAGTCGGCTCCTTCCTCAACAGCCGCCACCAAATGACCTTCATAATCGGAAAGGGCAACCATGATATTCACCCCGATGATGCCATCTGTCTTTTTTCTGGCTTTCCGTATTTCTTCACGCAAGGCAAGATCGTTTGCACGTTTTAGATCTTTGGAAAAACCAGGGATCAGCATCCCGATACTTGCTGATGAAATGATTCCTATTCCCCCTTCATTAGCTACGGCCGAAGCCAAACCTGATAAAGAAACCGCAACACCCATGCCTCCCTGTATGATTGGAACCTTAGCTTCAATATCTCCTATCCGTAATCGATTCATAAAATTATTTTTTTTAATTTACTGACAAAATTAAAGGTATAACAGCAAGTAAAATTATTTTAGGGATTAAGCAGAAACCATAAGGGATGAATGGCTCACATACAGGGATGAATTGACAAAGAAGTATCGGGCGAATAAAGAAAAAACTGATCAGATTTTATAGAATAATTCCTTAAACCGTGGGATATACATACGGGAAACAGACAGAAGACGCTGGTCTTCTCCTACATAAACCATATACCCCTGAGAATTGCCTTCCAATCTTCTTATCTGGTAAATATTTACAATAAAAGCGCGGTGACACCTGAAAATAAAAGGGTAATCCCTGGCAGCTTCTTCGGCATATTTTAATGTACACCTAACCAGCCGGGAATGGATCCCTTTTCGATCCTGCCAGAAAACTTCAATATAATTATTTGCAGATTTTATATACAACAGTTCATTCACATCCACCGACAAATCATCTTTTTCATAATCCGATTGAAGATGAATAATCTTCCGCAAGGGATTGGCTTTCTCTTGTAGGTGCCGGTTCAATTCCAGGGCAGATTGCAAATGCATTTTTAACAAACGGTTCCGGTTATACGGAATAAAAATAATAGTAGGGATAGCACTTATGATCAAGACCTTTATTAAAATATAAAAACTAAAACTAAAATATCCGATAAGCTGAAAATAAATAAAGTAGCCTGTGGCAATGGTAAATATAATCCAAAGGTTCCAAAAAATCTCCAGTAAAACCGTCCAGCTTTTAAATAAACGGGTACCAGACAGTAATGCCGGTACCAGCAATAAATTAATACTTAATCCGAGAAAAATAACCACAATCAGGCCGCCAATCAAAGAGTATTTCTCGTGTATGTTTAAAGCCTGAGGATCAAATGGTTGGAAAAGAAAGAACAGCAAAAACAGGATCAGGCTTGTAACAAAGATTAGTTTTGTATTCTGTTTAAGATCGTCATTAAACGGGTAAGACTTCTTTAAAAATTCAAACCATTTTGCCATAATCCCTCAATTAAAAATACTGCCATTTTATATTCATTTACAAAAATAGGAAAAGAAAACCACCTAAAGCAAATCATTGGCCAGGTTTGCCAATTCGGAACGTTCTCCTTTTTCAAGAGTAATGTGGGCATAAATTTCGCTTTGTTTTAATCGGTCGATCAACACAGATAGCCCGTTCGACTGTGAATCGAGATATGGAGTATCTATTTGATAGATATCACCGGTAAAAATGATTTTGGTATTTTCGCCTGCCCTTGTGATAATGGTTTTCACTTCGTGGGGAGTCAGGTTTTGGGCTTCATCAACGATAAAAATCACGTTTGAAATACTTCGTCCCCTGATATATGCTAAGGGGGTAATCATCAATTTCTCACTATCGATGGCTTCATTAATTCGCTGATATTCATTATCTTGTTCACCATATTGGTTTTGAATAAACTTTAGGTTGTCCCAAAGCGGCTCCATATAGGGATTGATTTTTGAATGGATATCACCGGGCAAAAAACCAATATCTTTATTACTCAATGGCACAATGGGGCGAGTCATATAAATCTGCTTGAAGTTCCGCCTTTGTTCCCAGGCACCCGCCAATGCCAGTAGTGTCTTTCCTGTACCAGCCACTCCTTGCAAACTAACAAGCTTTACTTCAGGATTTAAGAGAGCATGAAGGGCAAAAACCTGTTCAGCATTACGGGGCATAATTCGCGATACCGAATGCTTTTCAACACGCTCAATCCTTGCAGTAATGGGATTATAATACGCCAGGGCAGAGGCCTTTTCACTTTTTATAATAAAATAATGATGGGCAAGAGGCTTCTCTATTTTCAAATCCTCCAGCTGACAAAAGCCCTCAGTATAAAGTTTATCAACTATCGCATTATCCACATCGGCTAATACGGTTTTTCCGGTATCCAAAGAGTCAATATTTTTTATTTTCCCGGTTTCAAAATCCTCCGCTTGTAAGTTCAGCGCCTTGGCTTTTAAACGCAGGTTAATGTCTTTACTCACCAAGATCACCTTTCGATCAGGATCTTCTTCTTTTAGCTTGAGGGCAGCGTTCAGTATACGGTGATCCGGTTTATCTTCCCCAAAAATCCCCCTTGCATCCTTTTTGCTGTGTTCGTTCATAATCACCTTGAAATATCCTTTTCCGGGACCATTGAGTCTTCGCCAACGGCTTATGGCAGTACTTCCTGAAATTCCATCCAGAAAACGAATAAATTCCCTGGCTTCAAAATTCTTGGTATTATTCCCTTTCTTAAAATTATCGAGTTCTTCTAAAACGGTGATGGGAATAGCCACGTCGTTATCTTCAAAATTATTGATGGCATTATGGTTATACAAAATAACGGAGGTGTCAAGTACAAATATTTTTTTGGAGGGCTTTTGTTTGCTAGGGGTCATAGTAGGAGCGTTTAATGGTAAACAAAGCTTCGAAGCTGTAAATTTAGTTTGATAAATTCCTTTTAATATTTCGTTTGCTTTAGACTTCCCAACAAAATAAAGTGAATAAAAATGCCAGACAGATAAATCCAGTTCCCCATGGCATTTTCCCTACCTTTGTTTGCTTCTAAAAGAATTTTATGGCTACTCAAAAAAAACTCTTTCTGTTGGATGCGATGGCACTCATATACCGTGCCTATTTTGCCATGAGCAGGAATCCTCAAATAAATTCTAAAGGCATGAACACCTCAGCCATACTGGGGTTTGCCAATACTTTGTTGGACATTCTAAAAAATGAAAAGCCCACCCATATCGGGATAGCCTTCGATACCATGGCGCCCACGCAACGGCAGATAGATTTTACGGCTTATAAAGCCAATCGAGAAAAAATGCCCGAAGACCTGGCCGCATCCATTCCCTACATAATGGAACTCGTTAAAGGCTTTCGTATTCCTGCACTTTTTTTGGATGGATACGAGGCTGATGACGTAATTGGAACCCTGGCAAAAGCAGCAGAAAAAGAAGGTTTTACAACTTATATGATGACGCCTGATAAAGACTTTGGTCAATTGGTTTCCGAAAACATCTTCATGTATAAACCCGCTCGAGGCGGTAATAAAGCCGAAGTGTGGGGCGTAGAGGAAGTTTGCAATCGTTACGGCATCCAACAGCCGGAAGAGTTTATTGATATACTGGGCCTTTGGGGAGACACTGCCGACAATATTCCAGGGGTTCCCGGCATTGGCGAAAAAACAGCTGCCAAGCTCATTGGTCAGTATGGATCCATAGAAAACCTTTTACAAAACACCCATCAATTAAAAGGAAAACTAAAGGAAAATTTGGAAGGGTTTTCCGAACAGGCCATAACGTCAAAGCAACTAGCTACCATTATGCTGGATGCTCCCATCTCATTTGAAGAAGAAGAACTCCGCATTAGCAATCCGGATACCGATTTTTTGAAAAAGCTCTTCGATGAACTCGAATTTCGCACCTTTGCAAAGCGTCTTTTTACCTATCTATCGGTAAACCAAACAGAAGAAACTCAGCCACAAGAAGCGCCCGATTTATTTTCTGCCACCGAAGCCGGTGAGGAAGAAGAATCCGAAATCAAAACCATAGAGACCACCCAGCACCGATACCATTTTATCGACAGTGATGAGAAAGCCAAAGCACTAGCTGCCACCCTTCGCCAACAGAAATCTTTTTGTTTCGACACCGAAACCACTGGGGTGGATGCCCATCGTGCCGAGCTGGTGGGCATTTCGTTTTCATTTCAGGCACACGAAGCCTATTACATCCCCGTACCCGAAGCCTATCACGAAGCCGTGAAGCTTGTTGGTATTTTTAAGGAGGTCTTCGAATCGGACCAAATCGAAAAAGTGGGTCAGAACCTCAAATACGATATTTCAGTCCTTCGCTGGTATGATGTGGAAGTAAAAGGGAAGTTTTTCGATACCATGATAGCGCACTATCTTTTGCAGCCCGACCAGCGGCATAATATGGATTCGCTGGCGTTGACATATTTGCATTATCAAGCGGTCCCCATTGAAAGTTTGATCGGCAAAAAGGGGAAAAACCAATTGAGTATGCGGATGGTGGACTTGGAAACCATCAAAGAATATGCTGCCGAAGATGCCGATATTACCTGGCAATTGCGACAAGTATTCGACCCTATGCTCAAAGAAACCGGTACAGATACTTTGTTTTATGAAACAGAAATGCCTTTGGTTCCTGTATTGGCTTCCATGGAAGCCGAAGGGATAAAAATAGATATTTCGGCTTTGAAGTCTTACAGTATAGAACTTACGGAGGAGATCTCCAAAATTGAAAAGGAAATCTATTTAAAGGCAGGAGAAGAATTTAATATTTCTTCCCCTAAGCAGTTGGGCGAAGTGTTATTTGACAAATTACAACTTTCATCTAAACCAAAAAAGACCAAAACAGGACAATATTCAACCGGTGAAGATGTACTTGTAAAGCTGGCATATCGCCACCCCATCGTGGAAAACATTTTGGAATACCGTTCGCTTAGCAAATTAATCTCTACTTACATAGACAGTTTGCCATTGCTAGTCAACCCTCGTGACGAGCGCATTCACACCTCTTATAATCAAGCAGTTGCAGCCACTGGGCGTTTAAGTTCGAACAATCCAAATTTGCAGAACATCCCCATTCGGACCGAACGAGGAAGGGAAATCAGAAAGGCTTTTATACCCCGTAATAGTGAGTATATCCTGATGGCAGCTGACTATTCACAAATTGAATTGCGCATCATTGCCCACCTGAGCAAGGATGAAGCCATGATGGATGCCTTCCAAAAAGGTATGGACATTCACACCGCTACCGCTTCAAGGGTATATGGTTTGCCACCAAAAGATATCAGCAAAGATATGCGTCGCAATGCCAAAACCGTGAACTTTGGGATTATTTATGGTATTTCTGCTTTTGGATTGTCTGAGCGACTGGGGATTCCTCGAAAAGAGGCCGCCAGTATCATAAACAGCTATTTTGAAAAATATCCGGGGATTCATCAGTATATGGAAAATACCAAAGCATTTGCCCGCTCACATGGCTACGTGGAAACCATCCTGGGACGCAGACGCTATCTGAAAGATATCCATTCAGCCAATGCGGTGGTGAGAGGCTATGCCGAGCGAAATGCCATCAATGCACCAATTCAGGGGTCTTCGGCTGATATGATCAAAATAGCCATGATCAATGTTTTTGATGAACTTCAAAGTCAGCAGCTAAGAACGAAAATGATTCTCCAAGTTCATGACGAATTGGTTTTTGATGTTCATAAAGAAGAAATCGAACAAGTTAAAAAACTGGTTGAAGAAAAAATGCTTCACGCCATCGAATTGGATGTTCCGCTACTTGTTGACATTAATACCGGAAACAACTGGCTGGAAGCACATTAAACTAAGCTGTATATTCAAATGGAATTGCTTTATGAAATACATAACAGGCCGATCGAAAACATACCTATTGAATTCAAACGGTTTTTATACCACAAAATAAACTAAGGCACTTTACGTGAAATTTTCTTTTACAGCCAGCTTGCAAATATGGGCAGTATATCTTTACCTGATCGTGGCGATTTCTTGTTGAACAATAAATATATTATTGAGGTTGGGGGGAAGAATTAACTACTTCGAAGCAGAGCTATCGAGGTATCAAAATGAAATTTGTTTTTTCTCGATCCAAGCATCGGAGTATTAAACTCATTCATCCCGATACGCTCCGCTATCGGGATTCGTTCAACTTACAAAGTTCAATTCGCTTCGCTTTTGAACTTTGAGTTTCACGAATAAAAACAATGAACAAATAAAAGAGATGGAAAACGCTTTTTTTGCACTGGATGATATTGAACATGGAATCTTCAACAAGATACCGCTATGGGTTTTTGGATTTTTGTATTAAAGATAGCGTCCCTTGTTCTCCTTTACCAAGATTATTCCTTCATCAAAGAAGAAAAAATCTTTTTTCAACCCAGCCATACTCCCGCGAGACTCACCAATTGATATAATGTACTTCAAAACCCGTTCCTTTATATGAATCGATAATTTGGGTTCTTGAGGCTTCGGCTTGTTTTTGCGTTTCGAAGCCATTGGAAGTCCGGTGTCCCCGATCAGCTTTTCCCCAATTGGGGATAGTTTTCAATAAAATATTATTAAATCTATAATTCAGGTCATACGCTCTTTTCTCTTTATGTACATTACTGACATAGAGGTGATATTGGGGATGACCACCTCCGTTAGGATCACAGTAACAAGAGGAAAAGACATAGTAATAGTAGGGGCCTCTATCGTATTTTGGTAAAGGGGAAGTAATAAAAATACTAGTCCCTGTTTCTTCTTCTTTCTTGGGGGGATTAATGTTATTCCGGTACACACTTCCCACAAAATCGTAACACACTGTCATCCCTGCCAATAATAAATCCATGTCTCCATCATTGTCGTAATCTCCCCAGAGCGCTTTTCCGTTGCTGAGGCCAGGTAATCCTGCAGGAACTTTCTCAAAATTGAAGTGGCCATTGTTTTTATATACCAGTGTATAAGGACGTTCCATGGATTCACCAGTCATAACGATGTCAGGGTCACCATCTCTATCGAAATCGGCCACGTCAATACTACATGATTTTAAAGGACGAATGCTCACAGGTACATCCCGGAAAGAAGATCCCTCATTGGAATACACATGCAATTCAGGATATCCCTCTTGGCTTTCACCACTTATGATAAAGTCTAGTTTACCATCTCCATTAAAATCAGCCCAGGCAGCAGCACTATTTTTCAAGGCTACAAACTGCTGATTAAGCTTTATATATTTACCATTCACGTTTTTATAAACAGCCGTAAATGGGCCATGACCGTCATTTCCGGTAATAAGAATATCCAAATAACCATCATTGTCGTAATCACCCCAACGAGCACAGCCATTGTAAACTCCCGGGATATTCAACACGATCTTAGTAAAAACACCACCATCGTTACGATAAATTATAGTTTCCAGGCGATTGTCGAAGCGCCTTCCCGTCGCCAGCAGATCCAAATCGCCATCATGATCGTAATCGCCCCATTCCAAGGAACCATCAATCAGGGGAGTAAAGTTGTTTTTCATTTTGGTAAAATGGCCATTCCCATCATTCCGGTAAAGTGCCATGAAAGGCTGATTGAACTTATTGAGCCCCGTCATCACAATATCCTGGTCACCATCCTTGTCTACATCAGCAACGGCAGCATCTCCACGATATAAGGGCGGAAAAGGAGAGGAAACCGAAACAAAACGATCGCCTTTGCTCTTCAAAGCCAGCTGCGACAAGCTTAAATGACGCTCGTTGACATATTTATCTCCTGATAGAAACACATCGGGAAAACCCGAATGATTTACATCAATCCAGCCCATCACTGGCTGCATCACCCCATTTAAATGGGTTTTCACCTTTGAGAATATCTGAGCCTGAAGTATGGTTGAAAGCAATAAAGCTACTGTTAATATTATAAGTATCTTCTTCATGTTCACGTGAAACGATTATTTTTCAAGCATTAAAAATAGACATATTTATGTAATACCCCATAAGATGCGGGCTAAATAGCGGCTTAGACATTCAAAGTTCAACATATTTTGTAATTTGGTCACAGCTAAGCAATCAAGTTTTCATGAAGTATTCACTTATTCTCAGTTTTATCCTCATCCTATTCCTTTCGGCCTGCCGAAGCCCTTTTAAACCCAAAAAAGATAAAACAGTAGCGGCTAAAGGAGCAAACTTATTGGATTCCATAATATTAAGAAAGAATATTGTGGCGCTTACAGACTATAGCTCCACCAATTATTTTATCTATAGAGGTCAACCCATGGGTTACCAATACGAATTATTAAAAAAATTTGCAAAATACCTGAACGTTTCGGTGGAAATACAGATAAATGACCAGTTGGATGCCAGCATACAAAAATTGATGAAAGGAGAGGTGGATCTTCTGGCCATTGGGCTCACGGTTACTTCGTATCGAAAGCAGCATCTTCTTTTTACAGAACCCCTATTCTACACACGTCAGGTATTGGTACAACGCAAACCCGATGGCTACCAGAAAATGGCAACAGCTGACGAAATTGAATCACATTTAATTAGGAATACCATTGACTTGGGAGGAAAAACTATCCATGTCCAAAAGGGAGCCATTTACTATAAACAGCTATTGGATTTGGAAAATGACATCGCCGACAGTATTCATATTGTTCAGGATACCACCGAAACAGAACAGCTTATTGCTCAGGTAGCAAACAAAGAAATTGACTATACCATAGCCGACGAGATGCTCGCCAAGGTTGCGGCTCAGATATATCCGAACATAGACGTAAAAACCCCCATAAGCTTCCATCAAAAAATTGCCTGGGCAGTCCGTAAAGATCAAAAGCCTTTACTTGACACGCTGAATGCATGGTTGTCCAAATTCAATCAAAGCCTGGAGGCGCGACTCCTGTACAATAAATATTTTAAGAATATCAGAAGCAAGCGTATTGCACGAAGTGAGTACTTCTCCTATTCGGGGAACAGGCTTTCTCCCTATGATACGTATATCAAAAAAGGCGCCACACTACTGGGATGGGACTGGCGGTTGCTCGCCTCAATGATTTATCAGGAATCAGAGTTCAAACCCCGGGTGCGTTCGTGGGAAGGAGCATTCGGTTTGATGCAACTGATGCCCGAAACCATGAAAGAGTTTGGTGTAAACACAAGTTCCAGCCCGGAGGAGCAAATTAATGCCGGAGTGGCCTTACTAAAATCGTTTGAGATGCAACTACCTGCTACAATCACCGACTCTATCGAGCGAATAAAGTTTAGTCTGGCTTCTTATAACGGAGGCTTGGCTCATATACTGGATGCACGCCGCCTGGCATCAAAATACGGGAAAGACCCTAACCTGTGGGATAACAACGTGGATTATTTCGTCCTCCATCTGTCTGAAAAGAAATATTATCACGACCCTCTGGTTCGTAATGGTTATATGCGTGGTTGGGAAACGTATCAGTTTGTTAAAGAAATCTTCGACCGTTACAAAAGATATAAAACACTTATTGATCCCTAAGCAGATCAGAAAAAGATGAAAAAAAAAGCCCGGAGTATTCCGGGCTTAATGCATCACCAAATTTTATGAGATTTTGATTTGTTTGGTCAGTTTAGCTTCCTCCTCTTTCTTTGGTAAATCAACCCTGAGAATGCCATTTTTGTAATCCCCCTTGATTTTTTCAATGTCAATGGTTTTAGGTAAGGTAAATGACCGACTGAAACTACTGTAGACAAACTCTCTGCGCGTATAGTTTTCTTCCTTTTCTTTCTTTTCGTCCCTGTGTTCTACGGCAATTGTCAGTTGATAATTATCCAGATTGAGCTTGAAATCTTCTTTATTCATCCCGGGAGCAGCCATCTCAAGCAAAAACCTGTCTTTTTCTTCTTTAATGTTTACAGCAGGAATATCGCCACTGTTTTCATCCACACGACCTATAAAATTTCTCTCAAGATTTTCTAAAAGGTCTGTAAAGCTTGGGTACTGACTAAATTTAACTAAGTTCATGATTTAACCCTCCATTATTTAATTAATACTTTTTTAACTATGCTTATATATTTTCAAATTCTATTCCATAAACAAAATTGCCTTTTCATTAAAAAAATACACGCCATATAGTCAGTATGATTGAAAACATCATGTCATTTTGTCTTGATTCGAATTTAATTCGGTAGCCGTAAGGTCAAGATGTTGTATCTTTGTAAAGCACCAAACCTGATGACTTGGATAAAATTATCAATAGCTTGCGTCCCAGCCGAATTCTTATTCCTATCCTAATAGGATTGGGAGTGAGTGGGTGGCTATTGTTTCGTAATTTTAATGCTCATGCCTTTAGTTTCGTTACCATTACATGGCACACCCTGTTTTTTTTGGTGATCGCGATTCTTATGATGCTGGTACGCGATGTTGCTTATATGTACCGCCTCATTATTCTCACTGAATATCGCTTAAGTTGGAAACAAGCCTTTCAAATAATTGTGCTTTGGGAGTTTAGCTCTGCCATTTCACCGTCGGTAGTGGGTGGTACCGCTCCGGCGATTTTCTTTCTATATAAAGAAGGACTAAGTGCCGGGAAAAGCACCGCCGTTGTTTTAACCGCCATATTTTTAGATGAAGTTTTCTTTGTTTTATCGGTGCCACTGGTATACCTTTTTTACGGAAATCAAATTTTTCCACCCGATTCAAGAAATTATGTTGAAATCATTTATGGCTTATACATTGGTTATGGAATCATCCTCCTGTATACCGTGTTTTTAGCTTATGCGCTGTTTATCAACCCACGCTTATTTAAGTCTTTTCTCTCGTGGGTATTTCTGTTTCCTTTACTCAGACGGTGGCGTTTACGTATCAGAAAATTTACCAATCAACTCATTGAAACTTCGATTGAAATAAGGCGTAAACCCGCTATTTATTGGGTCAAAAGTATGGTAGCTACCATACTTTCGTGGACAGGCCGCTATTGGGTGGCGAACTTTCTATTGATGGCCTTTTTTGAATCATCCCATAATTTTTACGACCAATTTCTTATTTATGGGCGGCAATTAAGTATGTGGTTGATTTTACTCGTTAGCCCTACGCCCGGCGGTAGTGGAATCTCTGAATACATTTTTGTCAATTTCCTCGGTGACTTTATTCCAAACCAGTCTTGGGGTATCGCATTGGCCATCATTTGGCGATTAATTTCCTATTACCCCTATTTGGTGCTGGGTGTAATTATCCTTCCTATATGGATTCGTCGCGTATATAAAAAAAATAAAACCTATAAAGTAATCCGATAAAACATTCTTCCAATAATATTTCAATCGATTGAATTACCTCCTATACCCATAAGTTCGACTATGTGTTTCTGCAAGACGGAAACGAGGAGTATAAGAATGACTTTCTCCTTCATTTTTCGTTAACTTTGTGCTCGAAAATCAAAATTTAAAAAAGAACGAAAATGATGTCAAAAATCTCAGACAAAATAAAACCCGGGGTAGTCACCGGTGATGATGTTCAAACTATTTTTAGAATTGCTAAAGAACAGCATTTTGCCATTCCGGCAGTGAACGTTGTGAGCTCCGACTCCATTAATGCAGCCATGGAAGCAGCCAGGGAAGTCAACTCACCTATTATCATCCAATTTTCCAATGGAGGAGGTGCCTTTTTTGCAGGTAAAGGCATCAGCAATGAAGATGAGAAAGCAGCAATTGCCGGATCTATCGCCGGCGCTCATCAGGTTCACCAGTTGGCTGAAATGTACGGCATTCCTGTTATTTTACATACCGACCACTGTGCAAAAAAATTAATTCCTTGGGTAGAGGGTTTACTCGATGCCGGAGAAGCTTATTATAAAATAAACGGGAAACCTCTTTTCAGCTCTCATATGCTCGATTTATCAGCAGAGGCACTGGATGAAAATCTTGAGACTTCAAAGCGATTTCTGAAAAGGATGAGCAAGATGGATATGACACTCGAAATAGAACTGGGAATCACCGGTGGAGAAGAGGATGGCGTTGACAACTCAAGCATTGATAATTCAAAATTATATACCCAACCCGAAGAGGTAAACCTTGCCTACGAAGAATTATTGTCGGTAAGCCCCCGCTTCACCATTGCAGCAGCCTTTGGAAACGTCCACGGTGTATATAAACCCGGGAATGTAAAACTGGAGCCCGTCATTTTACGCAACTCACAAGATTTCATTCAGAAGAAGCATCATACCGAAGAAAATCCTGTAAATTTTGTGTTCCACGGTGGCTCGGGATCTGAACCCGAAAAAATTAAAGAAGCCGTTTCGTATGGCGTCGTCAAAATGAATATCGATACTGATACCCAGTGGGCTTTCTGGAATGGCGTTCGTGCCTATGAGGCTAAGCATCATGGTTATTTACAGGGACAAATTGGCAATCCCGATGGGGAAGATATTCCAAACAAAAAATATTATGATCCACGAAAATGGTTACGAGCCGGAGAAGAAACCATGAGAGATAGGCTGAAACAAGCTTTTGAAGATTTAAACTGCATTGACCGCTATTAAAGCATAATCATTGGCGGGGGTTTAATGAACTACCCCGAGGCAGAGCCATAGGGGTATTAAATGGAGTTTGCTTAGCAAGCATTTTTATTTCCGACCCAAGGGTCGGGGAATTAAACCACATAAGATTAAACATAGAAACCGCAACGCGGGTCTGTTCGGTTGTTTTGTCGGAAAACGGTCATGTGGTTGCTATTCAGGAATCGTGTTCAAAGAATTCCCATGCGTAACAGATCACCGTTTTTTCCGAACAGGTTATTTATAAATCCGGCATCAGTTTTAGCGACCTGGATGCCGTTGCCATCAGCCAGGTCCAGGCTCATATACAGGTTTACGTATTGGTGTTTCTACAGCCAAAGGTTTCTGCTATTCATTGGACAAACCATTAATCTCTGTGGGAACGTTGGCTTCTCTTGCCTACGGCATGATCAGAAAAATAGCTGATGACGGCAAAAACCCTGATGATTTTCTTTATTGTCCCATGATCGATGCACGCCGCATGGAAGTTTATACGGCATTGTATGATCACAAGCTTATGGAAGTAAAAAAGGTCGATGCTGAGATCATCACCGAAAACTCTTTCGCCGACTGGTTTCAAAAAGGAAAGAAGATCATTTTTATCGGTGACGGTGCCTTGAAATGCAAGCCCTTGTTATCAGGAAATTCGGGGGCTGTCTTTACTGAAGAAGAGTTTATGCCTTCAGCAACTTATATGGCTGGCCTTGCGGAAGAAAAATTCCAAAAGAGTGAATTTGAAGACATAGCTTATTTTGAACCTTTTTATCTGAAAGATTTCATTCCCGGAATTCCAAAAGTTAAAGGACTGAAACCTGATCCGGATAAAAAGTGACCTCAGGACATTCTATCAAAGTGAAGAATTTTGATGGCCCAAGCGGACGCTTGAGCCAGTAAGGTGTGATGATGCGACGAAAACCCAATTTTTCCCAGCGTCTTCCGGAGAAAATATCCGGCTTATTTGAAATTAAGAATATTAACGCTTAGGATTTGTAACGAAATAAAGTGACGGGAATCGACGAAGTAATTTTGTGATTTTTCAAGGCACAAAAGTTGAGAATAGCCACAGTTTATTTAAAACTTTTGCAACGAAGAAAAAGTGCAAAAGAACAAGCTGAAATCGGCAGGTTATTTCGTTACAATTCCTTAGTTCCTTGCAGAATGCCTATTTATCCAAATGAACATCCATCTGTGGGAACGGAATGTTGATCCCGGCTTTACCGGCATTCTTATAAAATTTCTCATTCAGGTCGAAGAGTACGCCCCAATAATCAGGAGCATTGACCCAGACCCTTGCGGTCAGGTTAACGGAACTTGATGCCAATTCGGCCAGGGCTACAAATGGTGCCGGATCAGGAAGAATTCTTTCGTCTTCTCCAATCAGTTTCAGGATCATCTCTTTGGCTGTGTCGTAGTCATCGCCGTAGGCAATGCCGAAAGTCCAGTCAACCCTGCGGTTGACCTGCCTGTTGAAATTGGTCATGGAGCCATTGGAAAGGCTTCCATTGGGGATGAAGATCGTTTTGTTATCCGGGGTGGTCAGGATGGTCACAAAGATCTGAATTTCTTTCACCACGCCGCTATGCCCCTGGGCATCAATAAAGTCTCCAACCTTAAAGGGTTTGAACATCAAGATCATTACGCCACCCGCAAAATTCTGTAATGTCCCCGACAACGCCATCCCAACGGCCAGGCCTGCGGCGGCAAGAAGTGCAATGAATGATGTCATCTGAATGCCAATCATGCCGAGAACGCTGATCACCAATAATATTTTCAGCAATATGCTGACCAGGCTTTTTATGAAGGATTTCAGTGATGGTTCGATATTGCTTTTGTCCATTAGCTTTCGACTTCCTTTGGTCAACAGCCGAATAATCCATAAACCAATAACCAGAACAACCAAAGCTCCGAGAAGCCTTAGTCCGTATTCTGTTCCATATTTTTCGATCGCCTGGAACCAACCGTTGGTTATATGCGTCAGATTCGTGATATCTTCCATAAAATATAAATTAAATTGTGTATGTTCTCAAATTGTTGCAAATCATAATAAACTCAACGATAGCTTTTTAAAAATTCATTCTCTTATAACCACAAGATTATACCATTCAATTTTCAAACGCATCCTAAACAAAAATCTTAAACTTTCTTAAAAAATCATAATTTTTTGATTATTATTTTAAAGAGAACATAGATAATTTGTACTTTTGACTAAACCATGGGTTCGGAATACTGACAACAAACTAATCCTGCTACTTTTACTATTGGTGGTCTTATGACAGAGAAACAACTACTTAACTCATTTAGGGCTTATAAAACGCAACAAATGAAAACAGACTACAACTGCCAAAAAGGACAAAAGTTAATCATTAAAGAAAAAGGTAAACTACATCAGGTAGAGATTGAACAGATCACTCGCATTACCTGTTCGGAGTACGTCTCTACGATATATCAATCAAATCTCGCTGAAAATATTATTATATCCAAACTATTAAAAGATTTTGAAACGGAACTGTCCGGAATGGGGTTTTTCCGGGCCAACAGGAACACCCTAATCAACCTCAATAATATGGTAAGTTATGAACATAATGGTAAACTCATAATTGTTATGAAGAATCATGAAAAGATCATTATTTCTCGAAGAAGACTCCATACTTTTTTGCATCTGGTTGCTTCTTAAATACCGCTTGTTAATAACACTCTACCATTCATGGGTATTAATTGACCACCTGTTAGATAATAGAACTAATTATTAGAATAAGCACTGATTTTATCTATTTTAGCCTGACTTAATTAACCCAAACTCAAGTGAAATTTAACAAATTGCTACATAAGATCAATAAGATAATCCGTTATGCTTTTAGGAATAAAGTTATTCATTGAATTAGAAGAATAGTACCATTAATCATCTTAAATTTATTTGGCCTAAATGCATAACGGGTTAAAGACAATAATAAAGCATAACAGTAGCTTCAACATAAATAGTTCCAGAACCTGCCTAGGATATTGGCATATAATAAAAACCATTAAGAAATCCCCTATCGAAAAAGATAAAAATGCTTATTTCATACCCCGATAGTACTTTTTTCCTACCAAAGTCATACCTTCATAACATGAAACCTGGAATAAATTTGCTCATGAAATGTATTATTAACTTTTAAATCTAATTATCATGAAAAGCAGAGCAATTTTATTATTACTTGGTTTAATGATCAGTAGCAGTTTTGTTTTTGGTCAGGCGTCAAAAGACACCTTACAGAAAGGTTCCATTCATCCACCTACAGCTCCACAATCACCCGTTCATACAAAGACACCTGCTCATATAAAGTCACCCTTTTTTCCAAAAAAACCCACTCCTCCAAAGTACATTACTTCTTTTTCGATAGAAAAAAGTTGGCAATTATCAAAAGAAGCCTATAAAAAGCAATTAGAAGCGATGGGACTATCTAAGAAAGAATTAAACAAAAAAATGCAGGAGCTTGAAAAGCATAAAGTTGCAATTATGGAAAGCATAAAAGTACAAATGAAAACACTTCAAAAGCAATTGCAACTCTCTGAAATCCAGAGAAAAATAACTGAAAAACAGATGCAACAAGTTGATAAACAATTGAAATCAGCTGAATTTCAGAAGCAAATGGCAGAAGTACAACGTCACTCTGCTGATCTTCAAAGGGAAGTAGAAGAGGAATGGAGTCCAAATACTAAAAGCTTATTCAATGAAAGCATCACAATATCCAGCAAAGACTCCAAGGCTAAATCTGTAAAAATAAAAGTCACCAAAAGTAATATCTTGTTCTTTAATGTAGGTGGTGAAATAAGTTCAGGCAATGTTTTAATTGAAATTTTCAATCCAAAGGGGCAAAGACAAGGAGAGCTTTCCTTAGAACATCACAAAGGATCAACTCGTAAAAATGAAGCCATGTTTTCAAACCATACTTCGGGTTCTGTAAATAATATAAATAATGCTCCGGAAACGGGAGATTGGGTAGTAAAAATTACACCTAAAAGATCAAATGGACATATTCATATTTCAGTTGCCCAATACACAAAACCAACGAATTGATGAGTAAACTGTTTAGAAATATTGTAATTACTCTACTCCTGTGTGTCAGTTTAAGTCCTCGTGTCTTTGCTGGCACACCAGGATATATCAGAGGGACATTATTACTTGACAGCAGTTGGGATCGAACCGTTTATGTTTCACTGATTGGGACTTTTGAGAAAGAATTTACCATATCAGACAATATGATTATTGGAAGTTCATCCATCGATAGTTTGGGCAGATTTACTATAAAACTGGATAATTTGCCAACTGGTTGGCGTTTTCTTCGTTTATACGTAGTAAAAAAAGGGAATCCGCCGGCATCCCTTATCATTGGCGGTTTAGATGAGAATTATTGCTTCATCGTTGCTAACCGTTACTCAAAAATAGAATTACATAATACTTTGGGGAAACCCGTTTTCCAAAATTTATCCATCTCGGGTGCCCCGTATTTGAAAACGATGGAATACATAACCAATCTGTCTGACTACCCTAATTCTATAGATTATGAACATTCATTGATAAAGAAAAAATTTATAGAAGAAGTGGTTTCGGAAAAACTGAAATTAATTGCAGATACTTGTAAAAACCCACTGGTATCTCTTTATGCATTGTACCAGACAGATTTTCTCGCTGACTTTAGGAAAAATACCGCTTTTTATAAAGAATATTTGTCTAAATGGGAAAATAATAAGAGCCCTTATTTTAAATCGTTTAGACGACAACTCCCTCTTTCGGAAAGACCTAAGTGGCCCTATGTTTTGATATTCTTCTTCATCGGTGCTTTTATTTCAGTAACTATACTCGTTAGAAATAGAAAGGGAAGAAAAATAAAAAAGCTAAGCGTTCAGGAACGAAGAATTTTTGAATTACTGCAAAAAGGAGCTATCAATCAGGAAATTTCAGATGCGTATCATATTGAACTTAGTACGGTAAAATCACATGTAAGTAATATTTTTTCAAAACTGAATATCAAATCCCGGAAAGAAGCTATAAATATAAAGATGAAGTGAATAATGTTTGCTAACTTTGTATATACAAAACAGGTGTGAAAATGGTTATTACAACTGTAAATAGCTGATAAGGAGCTACTAAATAATTCGGGAACATTGATGGATTTACCGAAAAAGACCCAGAGCGTTGTGGGACGCTACAATGAAATTACTGTTCTTGGGAAAGGGAATCCAATTATTTTCATCAATGGAAAAGAAATTCTTTCCTGAAAAATTCACACAAAATCCTGATAAAATTTTTTTACCAATTGGCGAAATTGAGTCTTGATTTTTAGCCAAATTTATGATACTGTTTGTATTATTTGCCTAATAATAATGCCGCAAAACACAACGTTCATTTTTTTGTAAAAACTCAACAAAAGAAAACAGATTATAATTGTCAAGCAGGGCAGAAATTAATCATTAAAGAAAAGAGAAAATTACATCAGGTTGATATTGAACAGATAACTTACATTACCTGTTCAGGATATATATCTACGATTCATCAATCAAACCAGACTGGGGATATAATCGTATCCTGGTTATTAAAATATTTCGAAATAGAATTAGCTGGGATGGGATTTTTCCGGGCTAACAGGAACACCTTAATCAACCTTAATAACATGGCAAGTTATGAGCATAATAGTAAGCTCATAATTGTCATGAAGGATAATGAAAAGATTATTATTCCCGAAGAAGACTTTCAGACTTTTTTCGTTTAATTAACTCATAGCTTCATTCATCAATCACAGATTACCACTCATTGGTTTTATGGCTCCACTTATTAGTTAATCCAACCATCTTGTAGAATTTTAACGAATGGAAACTAACTTCGCATCATTCTACTAATGACATTAATAATGTCTATGCGTTTATTCACGCAATAGGGTAGTAATTTTTAACGTAAAGCTATCATAATTCATTATGTTTACCCATTTAGATCCAACAGTAAAAGCAACCATTGCTTTATTGAAATTACTTAAAGTAAAAGTAACACATTCAACCGTAAATGAAACATTACAAAATCATCCTAACTGGCCTAGTCTTCTTTCGGTTAGCGATGCTCTGACCAAATGGAACGTCGCCAATGCCGGAGGGAAAATTGATCCACAAGATATAGATCAACTCCCGCTTCCTTTTTTAGCTTTATTCGGGAATTCAGCCAATCCCTTTGAAATTGTCACGGAAGTTACAGAAAGTGGAGTAAGCTATCTTGCTCACAATTCTCATAAAATAACCAGAACTTCCAAATCCGAATTTGTGACACGATGGAAAGGAATCTATTTGATCGCTGAGAAACAGGCCAATGCAGAAGAAAATGATTTTAAAGCCAAGCAAAGAGCAAGCAGGGTCAGAAGTATTATTCCAATATTGTTGTTTCTGCTTCTTACCGGATTCAGCTTGTTGTTTCTCACAAGAAATATCGGAACCACTGATTTACCGGTCGCAGGAATCTATTTGCAATATCTTATCTTTTTACTAGGTATCGTAATTTCTGTTGCTTTGCTGTGGCATGAAATCGACAGTCATAACCCTTTACTTCACAAAGTTTGTACGAGCATTAAAAAAGGTAACTGCGATGCCATTTTAAGTGGCAGGCAATCTAAGGTATTCCGTTGGTTAAGCTGGAGTGAAGTTGGGTTTTTCTATTTTGCCGGGAGCATGCTTACATTGATTTTTGTTTCTCCCATGAGCCAGGCTATGACTATTGTTGCTTATTTAAACCTGTTTGCAATACCCTACACCGTTTTTTCCGTCTATTATCAGGGCCGAATAGCCAAACAATGGTGTGTTTTTTGCCTTGCCGTGCAGGCCTTACTGATATTTGGGGCGGTCAATGTGATTACACATCACTTCATCCTTCCTTTGACACATATTGAAGTTCATACCATCGCCACAAGTCTGTTTTTGTATTTGATACCAGTATTAAGTTGGTATATGGTAAAACCTTATTTATTGAAACTGCAGGAATCAGTAAATACTAAGAGGGAATATTTGCGATTAAAATTCAATTCCGAAATTTTTGACACAATGCATCAAAAACAACGCCGGATTACTATACCGACTAACGGATTGGGAATTAACCTGGGAGACCCCAAAGCAACCAATCAACTGGTAAAAGTTTGTAATCCCTACTGCGGTCCCTGCGCAAAAGCACATCCCAAAATTGAGAAACTCCTAGAAGATGTTCCTAACCTGAAAGTAAAGATAATATTTACAACACCTAATGATCCAGAACATCGTGCTTTTAATCCCAGCAGCCATTTGCTGGCCATTGCCAATCAGTGTGCTGATGAGCGGGAACTTAAACAGGCACTAGATGACTGGTATCTGCCTAAAAGGAAAGATTACGACCGTTTTGCGCAAATGCATCCTATAACAACATCCCTGCATATGCAAGGAGAGGCCTTAGAGAAAATGCATCAATGGTGCGAGGACATGAAGATTAGTTATACGCCGACTATTTTTATCAACGGCTATGAACTGCCTGTGGCATGGGATATTGATGACTTGTCTTATTTTCTTTTGGAATAATAAACTCAAAGATAAATACGGTGCACAGCATTTATTGGTTGCCTTTGAAACAAATAACTATTAATACAGTTGCAACCGCTGTATGTTAATTAAATTTTTAACAAAATGAAAAACGTAAAAATGAGCCTTGACACGATTCAAGGCAAACTCAGTCGAACTGAGATGAAAAGTATTATGGCTGGAAGTGGTCCATGTGGTTTTGGTGATTATTTATATCAATGTACATGGAGTAGTAGTAGTTATGGTATGTCTGGAGGTGGTGGTGTGTGTGCTTCCGATGGAAATGCTGCAATATGGATGGTTGCAAATACATTGCTAAATGAAGGAATACCTGGCGTCAATCATGTTAATTGTTAGGCGTAATCATTGCCCCATAAGTTTGCGCAGGTTAGTACAAAACTAACCTGCCATTTCTTGTTTAATACACAGAACAATAAGTCAATACTATATATTTTATTAATGTTTTTATTATGAAAAAATTACTCTTTCTTGTCTTTGTCTTTTTTTTGATTCAAGGTTGCAAACCAACAGATTCGATAACATTACATGTTTCCGTCAGCAATGATGTGTGCCGGAGCGGCCAATGGGTATATTGGTTTTCTTCAGTTGGGAATGAGTATAATATCGAGGATTCCTGTTACTTATCGAAGGGTCAACATGCATTTAAGATGAAAAAAGTAATTCCTGACATGAATGTAGATATGTTGTGTTGGTTGACATTTACAAAACACGGTCCACAACAGGCGTTCCTGATCTTAAATAAAGGAGAAAATGTAAAGCTTACCATTAATAAGAATGGTATTACTAAAACAGAAGGTTCGCCGGAAAACAAGGAATGGTATGATTATGGACGTAAAGCCATGAAAGTCAGAAAAAAAATAGATTCCCTGACAGATGTATTAGGGACAACTAAAGATAGCCTGACACGGAGGCATCTCAGTGGTAGGATTAATTCCCTGAAAGATTCCCTGGATTTTAAGATGAGGTTAGAGAGATTTAAAAATCTCAAAACGCCTAAAATGTTTTTAAGTGATATTAGATATGGTGTAACCGGATTTTCGCGAAAGACCGTTGATAGTCTTGTAACGGTCATGAAACAGCGTTTTCCCAACAACAAAAGAGTGCAGGAATACCCTGGGGGGTATCCGAAATACCCTCCGGCTACTCCCCATAGTAAGTGGGTTCACAGAAGATTGCTACAAATTTGGACTAAAAGAACAGGACATAGCTATAAACGACCCGTCATACCCAAACTATCGGTTGAGCAAAATAAAGCACTCAGCAAAATTCAGGCGTTGAAGCTGGGTGATAAAGTTGCTTCGCTTTCATTTAAAGGACTGGATGGGAAAATCATAGCATTAAAAGATATTCATACCCCTTATGTCTTAATAGACTTTTGGGCAAGCTGGTGTACCCCTTGCCGGGAAGAAGTGCCTGCGTTAAAATTAGCACAAGCTAAATACAAAGGAAAGCTAACAGTATATGCCGTATCCCTTGATGAAAATAAATCTAACTGGCGCAGGGCAATTTTTGTTGATAAAAGCAAAATATTGACCCAGGCTATCGCAGATACATCAGAGTTCGCCCGTAAAAAAATCCAAAAACTTTACGGGATTAAATTTATACCCAGGAACTTTTTGTTGGATCAGCACAGAAAAATAATTGCAATCAATGTACCCGGAGATTCCCTGGAGAAAAAGATGGAAGAATTATGCAGGAAATGAACAAAGCTTCAACCTTAATGTATGTAAAGATGTAAGACACAAAAATAAAATCAAAGATAAATATGACGTATTGTGTTTAATTGTTGATTCCAACTGATCATCAGAATATTGGAAATATTTAAAAATTGAGTCCACTCCGAAAAGTCAAAAAACGCCTCATTTCGATGCACGAAGCAATCTCATTCCATTGACATTCTTTATGTTGAGATTGCTTCACTTCGTTCGCAATGACGAAAAACCACTTTTCAGAGTGGACTCAAAATTACATTCTCAAGATATTACAGTTAGGAGATTTAATTACTTTCTTGAATAATATATGCGTGACATTTTATAGATAATATATGAATTTAAAATCAATTGCTGTTCTCACATGCTGGTATGGACCCTATCCTTGGTATTTTCCTTATTTTGTCCATTCATGCCGTTTTAACCCGACTATAGATTTTATTATTATTACCGATAACAAAGAATTAATACCAGATAAGCCGGACAATGTAATAATTGTTGATAAATCACTTGCTGATGTTCGAAATTTCGCTTCTGAAAAGCTAGGGTTCCAAGTTAATATTGATTATCCTTACAAACTGTGTGATTTCAAGCCTGCATACGGTTTTATCTTTTCTGAAATAGTTAAAAATTATGACTTTTGGGGTATGGGAGATATTGACATTGTTTATGGCAATATCCGCAGTTTTATGACGGACGATGTATTATCGACTTATGATGTTGTCAGTAGTCGTCATGATTACATTACCGGATCATTTTGTTTATTCCGTAATAATGAGCAGATGAATACCTTATTCATGCAAAGCCGGGATTATCGACAAGTATTTAGTAGTTACAACCATTTTTGTTTTGATGAATGTAATTTTTTGTGGTCAGAACTACAAAATGGGGCCTCAATTTTTGACTTTCCCAATAATGTTCAAAGTATGACTTATGTAGTAAAAAAAACCGAATTAGAAGGCAAATTAAAAGCATTTTTTGATTTTATCATTGTTGAAGGAACACCAGGTCAAATAAAGTGGAAATCTGGAAAAATTATTTACAAGAATAAATATGAAGCTATGTTTTATCATCTGGTCAAATTCAAAACTGAATGTAAAAAAACTAACGTTTTATATCCAATACCTGATACATTTTATTTTAGCTCTAACACAATTCAATATTAATGAGTAGAAAAGTGAGATTTCCTTATTATAAGCAATTAGATGCTATGGATTGCGGCCCTGCCTGTTTGCGGATGGTGGCAAAATATTACGGACGCACTATATCCCTCGATTACCTGCGGAATAAGTCGCAGTATGGCAAGGAAGGAGTATCCTTACTTGGGCTGGCGGATACTGCCGATAGCATTGGGTTAAAATCTATTGGCGCTAAATTGACATTCGAAAAACTTATCCATGAAGCGCCGCTTCCAGCCATTCTTCATTGGGATCAGTACCATTTTGTCGTATTAACTCCGCAATCCAATAAGCATAAGTTGGTAATTGCAGATCCTGCCAAAGGGCGGGTCACCCTAACGAAAGAAGAATTTCTCCAGCATTGGATTTCAACGACTGAAAGTGGAATTGGAAAGGGAATAGCGCTGTTAATAGAGAGCACCCCTGCTTTTAAAGAGCAGGATTTTGCAGATATGGACGAAACGGCAAAACGAAAGATAGGATGGCGTTATCTGCTCAACTACCTGGGTGATAATAAAAAAGGTCTTTTTCAGGTCATGTTGGGCATGCTGATTGGGAGCGCCATACAGCTTGTTTTCCCGTATCTCACGCAGAGCATTGTAGATACCGGGATTAATACACAAAATCTCAACTTTATAGAAATTGTACTGGCTGCGGAAATGATGCTGTTGTTTTCACAGACTATTGTAGATTTTATTCAAAGCCGTATTTTATTGCATATCAGCATTCGGATTAATCTTTCGCTCCTTTCTGAGTTTTGGTCGAAGCTTTTGAAACTGCCCATGCAGTTTTTTGAAAGCAAACATCCCGGCGACATCATGCAACGTATTGAAGATTATCGCCGGATACAGAGATTCCTGACGGGAACAGCACTGGATACGCTTTTTTCCATGACCACCCTGATTGTTTTCTCATTTGTGCTGCTTCAATATAATACCACTGTTTTTTTCATCTTTGCAACAGGCAGCACATTGTATTTCATTTGGATACTTTTCTTCTTAAAATACCGGAGGCGACTGGACAATAAACGATTCGCCATTGCTTCAAAAGAAAACAACGCCACCATGCAGCTGGTTTTCGGAATGCAGGAGATAAAACTCAATAATGCGGAAAATACATTTCGTTGGGCATGGGAAGGATTGCAGGCCGGGTTGTTCAGAGTGAGTCTCAAAAATCTGTTTCTTAACCAATATCAGCAAATAGGTGCTTTTTTTATTAATCAGGGGAAAAACATCTTTATCACGTTTCTGGTAGCGCAGTTGGTAATCGAAGGGAAGCTTACCCTTGGTGCTATGCTTGCTGTTCAGTACATACTGGGGCAGGTTAACAGTCCCGTAGAGAAATTGATCAATTTTACCAGAGAAGCGCAGTATGCCAAAATATCAATGGAGCGGCTTAATGATATTCATACGTTAGAAGATGAGGAACCCTTGCATAAGCAATTTAATCATTACCTCCCTTCCAATCATGACATTGTATTCAAGAATTTGTTTTTTACGTATCCCGGGGCAGGTAACGAACCGGTTCTTAAGGATATCAACTTAACCATACCCCAGGGAAAAGTGACGGCTATTGTTGGTATGAGCGGCAGCGGCAAAACGACTTTGATAAAGCTGTTGTTACGCTTTTATGAAAGCTACAAGGGAGATATCTTTTTAGGGGATGTTAATTTCAAAACTGTCAGTCCAAAGTTCTGGAGAAGTATGATTGGTAGTGTGATGCAGGATAGTTTCATGTTTAATGATAATATCCGAAAAAACATTGCGGTGACAGATGGAAAAATTGACGAAGAAAAACTGATCAATGCATGTAGGACTGCAAATATTCTGTCCGATGTCGAATCGTTACCCTTAGGATTTTATACTAAACTCGGAGCCGAGGGGCATGGCATCAGCGGAGGACAAAGACAACGTATAGCTATTGCCAGGGCAGTGTATAAAGATCCCGAGTTTATCTTTTTCGATGAAGCAACAAATTCATTAGATGCCAATAATGAAAAAGTAATTTTGGAAAACTTACAGAAATTTTTTCAGGGGAAGACGGTCATTGTGGTAGCGCATCGCCTGAGTACGGTAAAGAATGCCGATAAAATTATCGTATTGGATAAGGGGGAGATTACAGAAGAAGGCACACACTCCGATTTAATCGCGATAAAAGGAAAGTATTATGAACTTGTAAAAAATCAATTGGAACTTGGAAACTAAGAAAACATCTTCCGGACAATCCCGTCAAGAGCCATTGAATACAAATGCATCATTTGCAGAGTACGGGAATGAGATAGAAGACATTATGTCGAATCGGATACCTCCTGTTATTCGATGGGGGACGGTATATTTCAGTTTGTTGTTATTACTTGCAGGAAGTATCTCCTGGTTTATCAAATATCCTGATATTATCACTACATCCGCAAAGCTTACTTCTATTAATGCCCCGAAACCGGTTATTTCAAATACCAGTGGTAAATTGATAAAACTGATGATTCATGAAAATGAAATTGTAAAGAAAAACCAAGTGTTAGGTTTTATAGAATCTACTGCCAATCCGGAAGAAGTATTAAAATTGTCTGCCAACATAGATACAATACAGACGCTATTAAATACAAATCATTCCGAATCCATAGTAGCCTATTTCAACCGACCCTATTCGCAGTTGGGAGAATTACAAGCCCCATACCAAACATTCACTCAAGTTTTTCTTACGTTCAAAAACTACCTGAGGAATGGTTTCTATCTGCATAAAAAAAAGATGTTGGAGACCGATTTATTAAATCTTAAAAGATTACATGACAATTTGCTGGAACAAAAGCAACTAATGAATCAAGATCTATCTTTATCGCAACAATCGTTCAAAGCCAACCAAACGCTTTGGGACAAAGGAATAATATCCAAATCGGATTATCAGAACGAAAAGAGTAAGCTTATTAACAAGAAATTATCGCTTCCTCAAATCGTTTACTCTATCATCAGCAACGAAGCAACTCAAAATCAAGAAAAAGAAACTATAGCAGAATTAGAAAATACGATTAAAAAACAAAAAACAATCTTTCAGCAGGCCCTCAATACTCTCAGAAGTCAGATAGATGCATGGGGGAAAAAATATTTTCTTATAGCGCCCATTACAGGAAAAGTGGCTTTTGCAACAGTTGTCCAGGAAAATCAACAATTACAATCGAATCAAACCATATGTTTCATTAATCCTACCAATAGCGAATATTATGCACAAATCATCATCCCCCAATCTAATCTGGGAAAAGTACATATTGGGCAAAAAGTCTTGTTGAAATTTCCCTCTTACCCTTCAGAAGAATATGGGGTTGTTAAAGGCAAAATAGATTTTATTTCGAACATAGCAACTGATAATGGCTATTATGCCAAGGTTGGATTAGTCAACGGATTAAAAACGAACTATAATTATAGGGTACAATACAGGGATGGATTGGAAGCTCAAGCCGAAATTATTACTAATAATATGCGGTTATTGGAGAAATTCTATTACAATATCGCCAAGCAATTACAAAAACGATGATTTCTTCACCATATTTCAGAAAAGAAACTTTTGAATTATTCTTTTATTATCCATAAACCCAAGACTAAAACAATTAGGGCACCGAGAAATTTCAAGCCATATTATGTGCCATTTACTTTTGAGATAATTCCTGAAACTACTGCCCAATCAAAAACCGGAGTGTCAGCCCGCCGCTCGTGGTAGAATTCAGGTATTGCGAAGACACATAAGGATTGTTTTCATTCCAGTTAAAATAAGCCCTTAGCTGCAGGTTCTGACTCAGTAGATAATCGGCAGCAAAGTTGACTGTATATTGCCTTGCCCCCGCTGAAATTTGATTATCCTCCTGGTCAATTTGTCTCAGGATAGTCTTGTTGTCCTGAATACCTACATCCAGCTTCAAATTCAAGTCGGTATTGTATTTCCGTGCCGGCTTGCCGGTGAAGTTTTTAATGGCAAGTTTCAGTCCTTTCACATGATAACTTAAGCCCACATTCAATTCACTGCCATCTATTTCTGTGATTTGATCGTTTGTAAAACTCAATACAATGTTTCTGGATTTTTTAAATGCAATAAGTCCGCCGAGACTGTTCGTCATAGTAAAATCGATCCCGATCAGCGGATTGTATTGTTCATAAAAAGAGACAGTCCCCAAGTCAAGGCGATTCACAAAATTGTTCGTTCCAGGATAAAAGGCTCCGGGATTCTGTGGATCATAAGCCACATTTGATTGCCAGGCGTTGATACTCAAAATGGAACGGTAACCGAAATTCATGTTAAAGCTGCGAAACAATTTCCTAATGGCAGCGATGCGGGTCAGCCCATTGAAAGAAACCCTCCAGTTGGGGAAAGGAAATGCCGGGAAAGTGTGTCCTACATCAATACCCGAAGCGTTTTTTCCAGAATAAGCTGCCGGGAATGAATAATACATCACTTGTTGTTGCGTGGAACTGTAACCCACTGGAAATTGCTGTTTTGCCAAGCTGTCGTAAGCATAGTCTCCCGACCAATGGGGATCGCTCTGCGCAAGCCGTTGTGCAATAGTCAGCCGATCGGATTTGAATTGCTCAAAAGCTACTGATATATTATTTGAACCCGATCTTTCGAAAGATGTCTTGATAAAAGGATAGGAGATGCTGAAATTTCCGGCTTCCTGGGGTGCATAATTTTCAAAAGCATCGTTTAGCGGACTGTACCGGAAATACGAAGTGTAATGCTTCGCATAGATCCTGTTCCCATCAATATCGATGGTGATGGCGTTTAGAATATTTCCGTTTAGCTTATAAGAAAGCTGTTCGGTAAGTTTGGTAATATAAGGTTCGTTAAGTGTTGTATCACGGGTAATCCAGTCGTTTTGTGCCGCCAGGCTCCGGATGTCCCGCTGACTTCCGAAAACAAATCCAAACCCCGGTGCGCTCTCAGCCAGGTTTATTCCCATAAAATCAGGAACCGGCGTAAACCCTGACATCTGGATACCATCCGATTTCTGGTAAACAAAATTGCCGTTCTGTAACATCATCAAAATCCTGAACACTGTACTTTCAAACGTATTGACTTTATTGCTCTTCTTTTGTTTTTTGCCGGAAGCGTTTTTTTGCGGTTGTTGCACACCTGATCCGAATCTTCTTTGCATGGCACGGGGTGAAGAATTACGGTTGTTTATCTTTTTCAGGAATGGTATTTTGTTGTAAAGCTGATTGAGATTGAAACCTCCATTAACCTGAATGTTACGGGCATTTTCAATGGTATTTCCAAAACTCTGCTGAACGGCCAGCGGAGAAGCATTCCAGTTATATTGAACCTGGTAACTTTCCATCAGGTTCATCCAGTCTGTTAAAGGAATTTTTGAGAGCGGGAAGGTGTAAGACACCCGTAAAGAATGGTTGAAATTCTGCAATGTCCCCATACTTTCGATCTGATTCCATATCTCTCTTTTGTACTCGGCCCACGCCTGGGTATTTTTATCAGGATACATCTGAGGCTCTTTAATATACGCATTGGCTCCGGCAGTGTATTCCAACCCCAGCGATTGTGTCAGGTTATATTTTAAACTATAATCACGGTTCCAGGTCCATTGCCGCATGTAGGTTGGATATGTGATAATATCTCCGAAGCTTTTATCTCTGTATTCTAAACTGTTAAACAGCCGGTTCATGTCCGTTCTGAAAGAGATTACGCTGGGAACGAGAATGAACTACCCCGCCACGGAGCAGCGGGGTATCAAAAGGAAATTATTATCGCTTCAAGGCTGGTGAAACACTCGTCCGCCGGAGGCGGATTAAACGGGTTGAACAATAAGTAAATACCAAATCTCAAATAAAAACTAAAATCCAAATTTCAATAACCAAAACTTTTTTGCACACAATGTTTGGGGTTTCGATTGTTGAGATTTGGATATTATTTGGAATTTAGTACTTGATGCTTGGGGTTTTCATTGTAACTTTACACCACACTTAAACCGGTGCAAAAAGGGCTAATAAACCACTAAACAATTTTATGCTTGACTATCCGCCAAAAATACTCATTGCTTTTGGTGAAACTTTCTCCGAAAGAGATGGTGCTTTTTTAAACGCTTTAATCGAAAACGGCTATCCTGAACTGGCAGCACTAAGTAGTGCCATTCATGGTAGCTATGAAGCGGTTGATTGGCTTATGAAGAACAAATTTCTTCACTTTGCCGCCTTAGATGGCGCAATCGACAAACAAGCCGGTGCTTATGCCTGGCTTCGACAAAATAAATTCGACTTTTTGGTTCTTTTTGCTGATGCCGTCAACGAACAAGAAGAAGCACTGGCTTGGTTAAAAGAAAATCAACTGGGCATTTTCCTGCTGCTCGCACAAAAAATAAGAGAATTTAGGGGGAACCAATCCTACGATTATCATAAGCTTCATTTTTAAAAATGCTACTTTAATTCATCGGACAATGCTCACCATTCCTTTCAAAAAAAAGGAAGCACCGTCGACTGTTTCACTTCATTCAATACAAAAGAACTCCTAAGCTGCCCAAGATGAGGTAAAGTGGCTATTTTTTGCGAATAAAATACATGATAAGCAACCAGATCCTTTACAATTACCTTCAGCAGAAAATCGTTTTCTCCATTCATTAGGTAGCATTCCATAATCTCCGGAATTTTCTCCACGGCATCATAAAACTCCTGAATTTGATCAAATTTCCTGACTTCAAGTGAACCTGAAAGAAAAACAACAACAGAGGACACTACTTTTTTCCGAATAAAATCCGCTTGTTTAAAAACAAAATAAGATTTCGCGAACTTATTCAGCCGATGTATCCTGACTATTTCTTCAAAGGCATTCCTTTTGACCAATTGGAAGCGCTGAAGATGGAAGAATTGCCTTTCCCCTTCGTCATCAAACCGGCCATAGGTTTTTTTAGCATGAGCGTTTATAAAGTGGATACGCCGGAAGAATGGCCTGAAACGCTGGGCAAAATCAAAAAGGAAGTAAACGACAGTCAAACGATATATCCTAAACAAGTAATTAATACCAGCGACTTTATTATTGAACAGGCCATTGAGGGTGAAGAATTTGCCATTGATTGTTACTTTAATGAATCTGGCCAGCCGGTAATTTTGAACATCATGCAGCATCTTTTTTCGACAGGGAAAGATGTAAGCGATCGTCTATACTTTACTTCAAAAAATATCATCGAAACCCAATTGGAAAAAATGGAGATTTTCCTGAAGCAGTTAGGAGAATTGTCAGGGGTGGTGAATTTCCCCAGTCATATCGAAGTGCGTGTTGACAAACAGGGGAACGTGCTTCCCATCGAAGTAAACCCCATGCGCTTTGGCGGCTGGTGCTCCTCCCCAGACATGGCCTGGTATGCCTTTGGAATCAATGAATATGAATATTTTTTTAAACGAAAACGGCCTGACTGGGAAAGTCTTCTAAAAGAGAAGGGCGACAGTGTTCATTGCATTGTTATCTTGGATAATAATACCGGCATTGAAGGTAAAAACATTCAATCCTTCGATTATAAAAAGTTGCTTTCTGATTTTGAAAAACCCTTGGATATCAGAAAAACTGATTTCAAAGAATATATAAACAGTGCCGTAACCGGAAATTAGAGTCTCACGAATGAACTACCTTACCGATTTAAATTGATTTAGGAAACGGAGGTCGTTTTCAAAAAACAGGCGTAAGTCATTCACCTGATATTTCAACATGGTAATACGTTCGACGCCCATACCAAAAGCAAAACCTGCATATTTTACATTATCGATATGACAGGCCTCCAACACATTAGGATCTACCATTCCGCAACCAAGTATTTCTACCCAACCGGTATATTTACAAATGTTGCATCCCTTGCCTCCGCAGATATTACAAGAAACATCCATCTCTGCCGAAGGTTCGGTAAAAGGAAAATATGAAGGGCGGAATCGAATTTTAGTATGCTCACCAAAAAGTTCACGGGCGAAATAAAACAGGGTTTGTTTGAGATCGGTAAAGGATACACCCTGATCTACATAGAGGCCTTCAACCTGGTGAAAAATACAATGTGCCCGAGCAGATATCGCTTCATTACGGAATACTCTACCGGGAGAAATGGTACGTATAGGCGGTTGTGAATTTTCCATCACCCTCACCTGTACCGAAGAGGTATGTGTTCGCAAGGCAAGATCCGGATCCTTTTCAATGAAGAAAGTATCCTGCATATCTCTTGCGGGATGCTCTTCCGGAAAATTCAAAGCGGTGAAATTATGAAAGTCATCTTCTATTTCAGGACCTACAGAAACGGTAAAGCCGATGCGAGAGAAAATATCAATGATTTCGTTCCTGACAATGGAAAGAGGATGCCTACTTCCCAACGGGCTGGATGCAGGAAGGCTAAGGTCAAAACCACCCCCTTGCCCATCAGTTTCTTTGGTCATCTCTTCCTTCAAATGCACTATTTTTTCCTGAGTTGCCGTTTTCAACTGATTAATCAGTTGACCGACCTCCTTACGCTGCTCAGCCGGAACATCCTTGAAATCAGCAAACAATGCTGGGATCAATCCCTTTTTTCCGAGATACTTAATCCGAAAAGCTTCCAGTTCTTCCGGATTCTCGGCCGAAAAGGATTCGACGTCCTTTAAATAGTTTGAAATTTTATTTTTCATCTTCCAGATCCTAGCTTTATTTATTCCAAAATATCAATAGTCATGGTAATCGGCTCAAGCGGCCTATCTTGATGATCGGTAGCCACCTTGTCAATTTTTTCGACAACATCAAAACCATCCACTACTTCACCAAAAACAGTATAATCCCCATCCAGATGAGGAGTTCCACCAATCGTTTTGTAGGTTTCCCTTTCTTCTGGCGTAAAAATATGTCCTGTACGAGCACTCACGGCATCCAGATACGCATCGTCAACTTTCTGTCCAACTACAATATAAAATTGTGAACCGCTAGAGCGTTTTTCCGGATTTACCTGATCACCCATTCGGGCAGCTGCCAGGGCACCGATTTTATGAAAGTGATTCGGCAGGATTTCAGCAGGAATAGTATAGCCGGGGTCGTTCTGACCGTCTTTGTTTCCCCCTCCCTGAATCATGAAATCTTTGATTACCCGATGAAAAGGGGATTGATTGAACCAACCTTCTTTGATAAGTTTTATAAAATTATCTCTGTGTTTGGGAGTGTCGTTGTATAGAACTGCTGTGATATCGCCAAATTTCGTATGAATGACAATGAGCGTTTCCGGTTTTGAATTTTGCGCCATAATAGGAATGCTAAAAATGAGACTAAGTATAAATATTAATTTTTTCATGCGTGAACTAAGTAGGATTCAGCACGGCAAAATTAGGAAAAAGAAACATACATCTTTAAAGGGATTTAACATCCTTTAAAACTGTTGGGATTATGTTTAAAAGTATTGAAAAGAGATTCTCTCAGAACCAGACCCACCAAATAATTTTTTTATCAAATACTTGCAAAATACGGGGGATTCTATCAAAAAACCATCAGGAAAACATAAATTCTAAAATTTGTTAATGGATAATAACACCTATGTAATCACCTGATTATATACTATTTAACATAATTCATAGCAAATAAGCTACGAAAATAAATTCATGCCTTTTATGCATAATAGGATAAAAGCATACCTTTGCCCGAGCGAAAAAAACAGATTATGGCTAACAATCAGTTTGTTGTGATTGGAATTGGGCAGTTTGGTGAAGCCATTGCCCGTTCATTATCAGAAAAGGGAGCCGAAGTAATGGCCATCGACAAAAGACAGGACAAGGTAGACTATATCGCCAACGATGTGGCCTATGCCGTGGCCTTGGATGCTACCGACAAAAAGGCGCTCATTTCCCAAAATGTTCAGAATTTTGATGCAGTAGTGATCTCCATTGGTGAGGATTTTGAAGAGCTGCTTTTGTGTGCAGTAAACCTTATCGAACTTGACATAAAGCGGATAATTGTTCGTGCAAAAGGTAAAATAAATCGGAAAATTCTTGAAAAATTGGGATTAAAGGAGATTTTTTCGCCGGAATTTGAGGTGGGCGCTGTAGTTGCCAAAAGGCTTCTCCATCCTACCATGGTTAACTTTTTGGATTTACCCGATAATTACATCATTACGGAAATAAAAGCGCCTAAAGCCGTCATTGGACAAACGCTTGAAGCGATAAAACTTAGAGAATCCTATAATATTAATTTAGTAACCATTAAGAAAGAGGTGGAAGAGCGTCGCGGAAATGAAATGGTTAAACGGCAGCATATCCTGGGAGTTCCTCATCGCAATACGGTAATCGAAGAAAATGATTTTATTGTAATCTTCGGTAGTAATAAGGATATTGAGAAGTTTATCGAAATTAACAGTTAATCTAGTATGCCATCCCGATTGTTCAAAATACGAGAAAGGATTAATCTTCGTATTTTTAATAGTAAAGCCTGGGTAATTCCAACTTTTCAAACACTCAGTCTTTTTGCTTTTCTCATTGTACTGGGATATACAGTGTATTATTATGGTTTCCCACGAACAGCACTATCAACCTGGCATAATGTGAGGGCCATGGAGTATAGCCTTGCTTTTTTTATCCTTCGCTATTTGGTTTACATTTTCTACGATTTTCATCCTTCTCATTTCCTTCGGAAGAATTGGTTCGAAGGGAGTTTGTTACTGTTTTTCCTTTTATACGTTCTTTTTTCTTCTTTTTTTAACTGGCTGTTTGTATCCTATTTTGTAAGCGATTTTGTAGAAGGAAAATCCATGTTGCTGCTACAGGTGTATTTTTTTACAATTGTTATCCTCGGGCTAAGTAGGTCAGCTTCTAAAATAACCAGTCTGCGCCTTAAACCCGCCGGGCTACTGATTTTGTCTTTTGTAGTCTTGATTGGAGCAGGAACAGGCATGCTCATGTTACCGGAAATGAATGTTGGCGGAAAAATAAGTTTTCTAAACGCCCTATTCACCTCCACCAGTGCCAGCTGTGTTACCGGATTGGTAGTAGTAGATACTGCCACATTTTTTACACTGAAAGGAAAGTTAATCATTATGCTTCTCATTCAGTTGGGTGGAATTAACATCATTTCTTTCGCTACTTTTTTTGTCACTTTTTCAAAGACTCCGGGAGGGATCAAATACCAATCTTTATTGAAAGATGTACTTAGCAGCGACCGCTTATCCGACACTTCTAATATTTTGCGCAGTATTATTAAATTTAGTCTTATCAGTGAAGCCATTGGAACCAGTCTGTTATTTCTATCATGGGGCAATGTCCACTTCGACAGTTGGAAAACTCAATTATTTCATTCTGCATTTCAAGCGGTTTCGGCTTTCAATAATGCGGGCTTTTCCACTTTCAGCAACAACTTATTCGAAAACGGGGTCAGGCAACTTTATTCTCTGCAAATTGTAATTATGCTACTCATCTTTTTTGGAGGCTTTGGTTTTATCGCTCTCCAGGATGCATTCAGTTTCAGCAGCATCAAAACACGCCTGAAATTACACTGGAAAAGGATGAATGTAAGTACCAAGATCACCCTCTATATGTCGCTGTTTCTGATTGCCTTAGGCGCACTGGTCTTTTATTTTTTAGAGCGCAACAGTGCGTTGGCAAATGAAAATTTATATCAATCAACTGTGACTTCTCTTTTTCAATCAGTTACCACCCGTACAGCAGGTTTTAACACAGTGGATTTTACAAAGCTTGCCACACCAGTACTGGTATTTTTTATGTTTTTAATGTTTATTGGAGCCGGCCCCGGATCAACAGGAGGCGGTATAAAAGTAACCACTTTTGCTATTCTGGTTAAATCAGCTATCGCAACCATAAAAGGTGAAAAAAACGTTGTCTTTTTTAAACGAACCATCCCTTTCAAAACTATTGACCGGGCTTATTCCATTGCTTTATTTTCTTTTTCGATGATCTTTATATCAGCGTTTATGCTGTCCATTGCTGAACCAAATACTGATTTTATCAAATTACTTTTTGAAGAGGTTTCGGCTTTCGGAACGGTGGGTCTTTCCACCGGGATCACCGCGACCTTGTCGAGTGCCGGAAAGGTCATCATCATCGCCTCTATGTTCGTTGGTAGAATTGGAACACTCACCCTTGCCATGGCAATTAGTTCAAGGGCATTCTATACCAATTACCGCTATGCAGAATCATCTGTAATGGTAGGATAAGGTGAATGGGGAATAGTGTGATGGGTTATGGTGATTTGTTGTTGACGCCTCAATAGCGTTGACCGTATTTGTAAAAAACATTGTAATGGAAAAACAAATTCAGTGGCGTGGCAAGAGACTTAATTATCAATTAGAAGGACAAGGTCAAGCCGTGATATTATTGCATGGCTTTCTTGAAAATTATCATCTCTGGGATGGTCTCATCAAGCGATTGACTCCAAAATTTCTAGTATTGGCCATTGACCTTCCGGGATTTGGGAAATCAGAAGTCTACAGTGAAAACCACAGCATGAATTTTATGGCGGAAGCGGTGAAAGGTATCATGGATCACGAAAAATTACCCCATGCCCTGCTGATGGGTCATTCAATGGGGGGCTATGTGTCCTTGGCTTTTGCCAAATTATTTCAAGATCAAACACGTGGACTGGTGCTGTTCCACTCGCAGGCTGCTGCCGATGATGAGCCAGGAAAGGAAAACCGCAACCGTACCATTGAGGTAGTGAAAAAGGATCACAAAAACTTTATCAGTCAGTTTATTCCACTGCTATTTGCCGAATCTAATATTAGTGTCTTTCAAAAAGAAATTGCTCATTTTAGAGAAGAATCGCTAAAAACTTCAGCCGCAGGGGTGATCGCTGCCCTGGCCGGCATGCGCGACCGTGACAACAATCTTGCTTTATTATCACAATTAGAGGTTCCTGTATATTTTGTGGTTGGGAAACAAGATTCCAGGATCCCCATGGGAAAAATAATTCCACAGCTCAGCCTGCCTAAGTTTTCAGAAGTGCTGTTCATCGACAGTGTTGGTCATATGGGCTTTGTAGAGGCACCGGAAAAAATCTTTCCGGCTTTGCAGAATTTCTGTGAACGTTTTGCATGAAATAACCTTTAAGCGTGGACGCTTAAAGCGGAATGTGCCTTTTGCATGCTAGATTGCCGCGGCATTCCTTTTCACAAGTCTCACCCATGGATGCCTACCAATGACAACTATTTGTAACAGGTTGTAAAATTGGCTTTTATAAAATTCCAAAAAACAATAAACAAATTACAAATAATGACCAAATTACAAGCTCGAAATTCCAAAGCGCCTAATACTTCATTTTCGAAGTTGGATTTTAAGATTTGGAATTTATTTGTGATTTATGATTTGAATATTGGATTTTCTTGTCATCTTACTATGTGCGCCCCTTTTCCCGGGGTCTTGGGTCTCGTAATGACGAGTATCTTTTTTTTGAAAGGGGAAAAACGACACCCTCCATCAGCCGTCATTGCGAGGAGCTTGAGGAAGGAATGCTTGCAGAGCCATGCGGCAATCTCATTCTTAATGGGAATTTATTATTTGAGATTGCTTCAGCCGAAGATCATATTCTTATCAATAATAGATTTTGGTTGTCCCGTTTTCATGCACGTCTTTCGCCGGCTTCGCAATGACGATAAAATACGGGAATACAGGCTTTTGCTAAGAATTAGCAATCAAATAAAAAACACTGATTTGTCGATAGACCTGCAAGGATGCGGCAATTATAACACCAACACCCTATCCAGCATCTGCTGAATCAGATTCCGCATGCTTTCCTTATAGTTCGGATTAAAATCATCGGTAAGCCTATTGGCAATAATATCGCAAACGGTCATGGCTTCATGTCCAAGCATGGCAGACAGTGAATATAAAGCAGAGGTCTCCATTTCGAAATTGGTTATAGGGAAACCATTGAACTCAAATTTCTGAGCGCGATCGATAATGGTCTTATCATGGACTTTTAAGCGCAACTCGCGACCTTGAGGGGCATAAAAACCCGGAGCGGTCAGTGTAATTCCTTTTCGCCAATCAAAACCCAGTTTCTCCAGCAAATATTCCGAACCTCTAATGCCATAAGGTCTTGGGAGACGTTCGTCCCATTTCATATACTCGATAAATGCAGAAGTCATTTCCGGAATGATAACATGAGGACCATCTTCATAAAAATAAGCCAGGCCATCCAGGCCCAGGGCATATTCGGAAACCACATAGGATTCAATTACCGGAATGTCTGCCTGCAAAGCACCTGAGGTACCAATACGGATCAGGTTTAGGGAAGTTTTATCTTCTTTAATTTTACGTGTTTTAAAATCAATATTAAACAAGGCATCCAGCTCATTGACAACTATTTCAATATTATCAGGTCCCATCCCAGTTGACATCACCGTCAGACGTTTTCCTTTATAGGTTCCTGTAAACGTATTTATTTCACGGTTTTGACCGCTAAACTCAATTTCATCAAAATATTCCGAAATCATAATGGCCCGCCCGGGATCACCTACTAAAAAGATAGTGTCTTCTACATCGCCAGGATTCAACTTCAGGTGATAAATACTTCCATCGGTATTTAAAACCAATTCTGCATTTTTCATTTCCATAACTCACTAATTATTCATTTACCTTTGCAAAGCTAAATCTTTTAGTCCCTCCAAACATAATTCTTTGGGAATATGGGAAAATAGTCCATTGGCTTAGAGAAAAACAGAAAAAAAGAACACAACCATCAGACAAATGAGAGCAGAAATAATCAATATCGGGGATGAGTTATTAATAGGGCAAGTGAATAATACCAACGCCTCGTGGATGGCTGCTGAATTAAACAAATCAGGCATTCAGGTTGTGCAAATCCGCAGTATAGCCGATGATGAGCAGGCTATTCAAAAAGCATTGGATGAAGCTTCACTTCGCGCTGATACCATCCTGATTTCGGGTGGATTAGGGCCAACAAAAGACGACATCACAAAAAAAACCCTTGCCGATTACTTCCAGTCTGAGTTGGTTTTTCATGAACCAACTTTCGAACAGGTGCAGAAAATATTCGCCGCTCGCCATTTTGAAGTTACCGAGGTAAACCGCCAGCAGGCACTGATTCCTGAAAAGTGTACACCACTATTTAATAAAAACGGAACCGCTCCCGGCATGTGGTTCGAAAAAGAGGGGCATGTTTTTGTTTCCATGCCTGGCGTACCTTTCGAGATGAAAGCGATGATGAGCGAACAAGTCATTCCACGATTGAGCCGACAATTTCAGTTGGGAGCCATTGTTCACAAAACCATCATGACTACCGGCATGGGCGAGTCTTTTTTGGCTGCCCAAATTCAAGAATGGGAAAACAATCTCCCGCGATACATCAAGCTGGCTTATCTGCCACAGCCAGGGATTGTACGTTTGCGTCTTTCAGCTCAAGGCGACAACAAAGAAATATTGATTCAAGAAATGAATCAGCTTGTGGAAGGTCTGAAAAACTACATTTCAGAAAGTATTTTCGGCTTTGATGACATCAGCCTTGAGGAAGTAGTTGGTGAGCTTTTGGTTAAAAAGGGAAAAACAATTTCCACCGCCGAAAGCTGTACCGGTGGTTATTTGGCGCATTTGATTAGCAGTATCCCGGGCAGCTCTCGTTATTTTAAGGGCTCCATTGTTTCGTATGCCAATGAGGTAAAGTTGAGCCTATTGAAGGTGAATCCCCAAATTCTTGAACAAAAAGGAGCCGTAAGCTGTGAAGTGGTGGAAGCCATGGCTATCGGAGCCCGTGAGCAACTCAAGACTGATTATAGCCTGGCCATTTCCGGCATTGCAGGACCTGATGGAGGGACGCCGGAAAAACCTGTAGGAACCGTATGGATTGCTTTGGCTGATGAGGATGGCGTTATTTCACAGGCCTATCACTTTGGGGAACACCGTGGCCGGAATATCCGTCGCTCAGCCCTTGCCGCCCTTAATATGCTCCGCTTACGTCTGGGAAATAAATAAGTCGTCAAGTTTTTTCACACAAAGTCTCCAAGTACGCCAAGTTTTTTTCTCTACCTTATTTTCCTTGCGTTCTTTGCGTTTGGCGTGGAATGCTTTTAGCGCAAAATATCATCAATTTCCAGCATTAAATTCCTCTCCTGGTTAATCAATGAACTCGTATCCATTAAAAAATCCATATCCAAAACGACCATTTTAGCAAGGCTTGATTAATCAGTATTTTACTCATTCACTCAGCGTTAAATTATTATTTTTCAACGCTTTATAATTGCATTCTCTCTATTGGGATAAATTCTCATTTTTGGACACAATCATAATTCTCTCCCAATATGGGAAGTTCTGTTAATCAGTTGAAGATCATCAACTAAGGTTTGTTATTTTGTAAAAATTTTTCTACCTTTACGCTTACCAACCAACCCTAAGATGAAAACCTTATTATTATCCGGCTCATGTCTGCGCAATTTCGCATTTTTCGTCGAGTCTGAATTATTTATTCATGCAGATTTCCTATTGATTTACGTGAGTATTCCCAGATCTCCCACCTAAAACCATTATCCCTAAAAAAACCTCAATTAATGTAAGAACCCTTCAAACCAATAAAATGAAAAAACTTTATTTACTTCTCATACTACTTGTCCTTGCCGGGATTGGCTTTGGGCAGACGACACTTTCTGTGGGGGATATTGCCATTACTGGTGTTAATATGGATAATCCAGACGAAATATCAGTTGTTTTCTTAGTAGATATCCAAAGCGGAACAGAAATTTCGTTTACAGACAAAGGATGGCATTCAAATAATACATGGAGGACAGGTGAAGGTATTGAAACATGGATCGCATCTAGTGCATACTCAGCAGGGGATGAGATTGTTATTGCTCTAAGCAGGCTTCTACTTTCAAGTAGTGGAGATCAAGTTATAGCATATCAGAATACAGCTGATATGATTGGAGCAATTAATGATGATGGGAATCATGCTTGGCAAAGTGATGCTACAAGCTCAAATACATCTGCATTACCACAAGGATTAACCAATGGCACTAATTGTGTTGCATTAGCTGAAACTGATAATATTATTTATGACCGTAGTATAACATCAGGAACAAAAGCTGAAATTCTTTCAGCTATAAATGATTACACAAAGTGGCGCGGTAATAATTCGGTACGTCAAACATTATCAACGGCAGGATTTACGATAACAGGCAGTGGAGCTCCTGTTGACCCCACCACTTTTACAGCCACCGCCTCTTCTACAACCCAAATTGATCTTTCGTGGACACAAAACACGAACAGTAATAATGTAATGATTGCATGGAGTTCCGATGGAACTTTTGGAACTCCGGCTGACGGAACTACTTATGCTGCAAATGATGGAATTGTTGGCGGAGGAACAGTATTATACAATGGAAATACCACTACTTACCAGCACACTTCCCTTACCTCAGGAAAGCATTATTATTACAAAGCATGGTCAGTAGATGGTGCATTGAGCTATTCCGGGGGTGTTGCGGCAAATGCTTCAACAGATAAAGTTGAACCTACAAACCAAGTGGCGTCTTTTGCGGCAGGAACACCCACCGCCGTATCCATTCCATTGACATGGTTAGATAATGACGGAGTCGTGGCTGCGGATAGCCTTCTGCTTATGATTAATAAAACTGGTACTTTTGCGGCTCCAGTGGACGGTGTCGCACAATCCGATGATTTGGATTTATCAGATGGAACCGGCCGGGTGAATGTGGCACATGGTTCTCAATCATATACATGGACTAATCTGGCACAAGGAACCCATTATTATTTTACCATTTATCCCTTCACCAACTCCGGCACAGCCATTGATTATAAAACCGATGGAACAGTGCCTATCGCTAACGCAAGCACCACTTCGGCAAATACTGATTTGATTATTTCGGAAGTAGCCGACCCTAGTGATAATACAAATGCTCGGTTTGTGGAAATATACAATGCCGGCTCTACTTCGGTAGATTTTAGTAGCGAAACATGGTATTTAACAAAGGAAGTACAAACGGGAAGTATTTATGATGTCCGGCTAACAGGCACTATCGCTTCGGGTTCGACGTATGTAGTTGCAAAGAATTATACCGAATATAATACAGCATATAATAAAACCACCAGTCAGGCCAGTACTTATATTAGTGGTAACGGGGATGATAGCTATAAGCTGTATTATGGTGGAGATCATAGCTCAGGAACCTTAATAGATATTTATGGTGTTGGTGGAATAGATGGAACCGGCACTGCCTGGGAATACTCAGATGGTAAAGCAGTAAGAAAATACTCAGTAAGCAGCCCCAGCACGACCTGGACAGCTGCTGAATGGGTAATCACAAGGCCTGCCAGCGTAACAGCCATGTCCCCCGGCTGGTATCATAAATCATTAAATTGGAACGGTGGAAGTACAGCATGGGGAACCAGTGCGAACTGGACTGATGGTGGAGGTGCTTCTTCTTATCCTCCCGATGCCGGGGCGAATGTTACCATTGCTGCTACAGCAAATTCTCCTGTTATTTCATCGGACGCTTCTTGTAATGATCTGACTATTAGTTCAGGAGCTATGTTAACTATTTCATCTGAAAACTACCTGACTGTTGCAGGAAACCTTACCAACCAGGCAGGAAGTGAAGGTTTGGTGATTCAATCGGACGCTAGTGGAAATGGTTCACTAATTTTCACCTCCGGTACACCGGATGCCACAATTCAACGATATACGCCTGCTTACAGCACATCAGGAAACGGCTGGCACGAAATCGGATGCCCTCTGACAAGCATGACGGTTTCTGCAACAGACTGGAACCCTATCGGAACCAATAACGATTTATATTCTTGGAGTGAAAGTGATAATCTGTGGAAAAACTATAAAGCTGCCAGTTTTGATTTTGCAGCCGGGAATGGTTATCTCGCCGCCAGCGAAACTGATTTGACGCATCATTATACAGGTGCACTTAATAATCGCAACATAACCATATCTAACCTTAGTTATACGGATGGGAAAGGATCAGGCTGGCATTTACTTGGGAATCCGTTCGCAAGTGCTATTAAATGGAATGATGGGAACTGGACGCTCACCAATGTTGCAGGTACGGCCAAAGTATGGGACTATACCAATAATCCTGGGAACTATATGGATGTGGCGGCAAACGGGATTATACCGTCCACCAATGGTTTTTTTGTACAGGTTTTACCGGGGACGACCGGTTCAGTAACTATCCCAAAGGCAGCCTGCGCACACAATACTACAAACAATTATAAAACGACTCCCGCTGATTCATTACAGACAGTCCTTTGTTTCAAGGTTTCCAATGATGAAAATATATTTACCGACATCACCACTTTGGGTTTTCGAAGTGATGCCACCAAGCAAATGGATCCGGCATTCGACTCGCATAAGCTTTTTGGAGACCCTAATGCCCCACAGTTGTGGACGGTATCGGATAATGAGAATTTCTCAAGCAATTATTTACTCTTTCCAACAAGAGCGGAAGATATTCCCCTTCATTTTAAAGCAGGTGTAAATACGACTTACCATCTGGCAGTAAGTGGATTAGATAGTCTTGAAGATAACCATTTATTCTATTTGGAAGATTTAAAAACAGGTGATATAATTCTTCTTAACAAGCAGTCGGGATATGATTTTACAGGAATACCCGATGACGATATCAACCGCTTTGTCCTCCACATCAATGGTGTAACCGCCATTCCCAACATCAGCAAAACCGAAGGGCAACCTCTGGTTTACACGGCAAACCATCAATTGATCGTGAAAAACACGGCCAAACGAGCCTTGCAGGGCATGTTGGAAGTCTATGATTTGAGCGGCCGTTGTATTGCCAAACACGATATGAACACTACATCGTTGGCCACTTATAATCTACAGGCCATGCCGGGGATTTATCTCGTGAAAATTGCTACCAACGATAGCCGACAGTTTGTCCGTAAAATATTCATCAAATAGCGATGATAAAATGAATTGATAATAATAACCTTAAAAAAATAGATAAAAATGAAAAAGTTTATAATTTTATTCAGTTTGGTATTCACAATGGTATGCTGGACTAACGAAAGTTTTGCACAAGCTCCTCCTCCCAGCGATCACGGATCAACTACTAATCAATCAGGCGGCGGAGCACCTATAGGTGGTGGATTATTTATTCTTTTAGGACTGGGTGCTGCCTATGGAGGTAAAAAACTCTATGTCCTTAAAAAACAATCGCAGGAAGAATAAATCAGTAATAATTTTTAGAGAAACCTGCACAAATACATTCATCTGCTACTTTGTGTTGCCAGCTGCCTGTGTTGCTGTCAGGTAAAAAGACCAGGTAAGCCAGACGATTGCACTGTTTGTGCGTGATAAAAGACGTATTGGGTTCCTATGTTTGTTCATCAATTACCTCAATAACATCTTCATCAGTACCCAACAAAGCAGCCAAAGGACGTGTGGCAATGTTGTGCTCCAGAATGATTTTAAAGGTCATAGTTAGCGGGACAGATAAGAACATCCCAACAATTCCCAATATATAACCCCACACAATCAAGGAAAGAAAAACCACCAAAGTAGACAATCCCATACCCCGCCCCAGTGCCCTGGGCTCAACCATATAGCCAACAAACAAATTCACCATACCAAAAACAAAGACCACCCATAAAGCATCTACAAAACCGAGCTGTATCCAGGCGAACAAAAAGGCAGGAATAGCGGCAATAATGGATCCAATATTGGGGATGTAGTTGAGCATGAAAGCAATCAATCCCCATAAAATGGCATACTCAACGCCTAAAATCCAAAGACTAATCCCAATAAGCACACCTGTAAGTATACTCACCATGGTCTTGATTACCAAGTAATGTCGAACACTTTTTTCTATGCGGGAGATGTTTTTCATGGTTTTACCCTCGGCAGCACCAAACATACGTGCTTTTAAGGCTATGCCATTCATTTCCAGTAAAATAAACAATACGATAAAGATAATCAAGGTGGTATTGCTCATGACATTCCCGAGCTGTCCAAGAGTGGAAGCCGTAAAATCAAGGATTTTTCCAGGGTCGAATATCTGATTTAACCTAGCGGAGGAAAGGTCTACACCATAGTATTGGAAAGTTCGTGTTAAGGAATGTTGAATATCTATCAAGCGGTGCTCATATTTATCAAGGTGGGAGGTAAAACTACTCACGGCCCCTCCAATAATGCCACTCAAAACAAAAACAATTAGTAACATCCCCAGCAAAACCAAGGTAACAGAGAGCACATGGGGAACTTTTTTCTTGTCGAGCCAGTGCACCGGATGTACTCCGATAATACTGATAAAAACAGATAGAAGCAAAACCGTGATGAAAGATTCGGCAGCCATCATCCCGGCAATAATGACAAAAACCGCTGCAGTAAATATGGCCAACCGAAACACACGATCGCTTATAAAGATATGTTTTGTCATAAAGAGTGGTATTTTAACAACCAAAGATACTCATTGATTTTCTTTTATGCGAAAAGCAACAACAAATTTCTATTAAAATATTTTCCATGCGATAATGATTTCACAAAAATGGCTTTAAGATATTCCGAATGGAGGATCGATAACTTGTCCCGAACAAAACCAAATGAACCAATAAGGGATACAAATTACAGAAATCTACTCGATTCTCCCAGCCAGGTAATAGTGGAAAACATTCATTATATGCTTTATAAAATCGTGGGTCAAAGCCACCAAAAAGGCGGGTCATCGCCAGATCCATTTCCCTGTGGCCATAATAAACTGCCGGATCAATAAACACGACACGACCCTCATTTCCTACCATATAATTCCCATTCCATAAATCCCCATGAATCAAAGCCGGGGGCTCCGAAGGAAAAATTCCGGGAACTTGCAAAAAGAAATTCTCAAAAGCTGAGCGATCTTTATTATCCAACTGACCGGCATCAAAAGCATTTTGCAACAATGGCAACAAGCGTTCTACCATAAAAAAATCGGCCCAATCATCATGTAGCCGATTACTTTGTGGCAAAGACCCCATATAATTATTGACTGCCAAGCCAAATTGTGACTGACTATGCTGGTGTAATAAGGCCAAAGAAGCAGCAAAATCCTCCCAAAAACCTAGTTGGGGAACCCCTTGCTCCACCCAATCCATGAGTAAAAAAGAATCCGCACCACCAATTCCCGTTCCGACCACCCTCGGCACATTCACTCCACCGCATTCAGCCAGCAAAGCCAAGCCTTGTTCTTCTTTTTCAAACATTTCGGGGAATTTAGCAGCCTGATTAAGCTTTACAAAATAATCCCCCACATTGGTGAACAAATGAAACGCCTGGTTGATAGAACCACCGCCCACTGACGTTGCGGAAAAAACCTCGACTGACTGGCCGGTTTTTTGCACCAACATATCTGCTACCTGCTTTTCACACTTCATTGCATAAAGGCTTGGAACAGGACTAAGATACAAAAAAAAAGCACTCATGTACTGAGTGCTTTTTTTATAAAATGCTGAAAAACATTAATAACGGTAATGCTCGGGCTTATAAGGTCCCTCTTCTTTCACGCCAATATAAGCAGCTTGTTCGGGTGTTAACTTGGTGAGTTTAACACCCAACTTGTCCAGGTGCAAGCGTGCAACTTCTTCATCGAGGTATTTAGGCAAACGATATACATCAACATCGTAATGATCACGTTTCTCCCATAGATCCAATTGTGCCAAGACTTGGTTGGTAAAAGAATTACTCATCACAAAAGACGGATGACCGGTAGCACAACCCAGGTTCACCAAACGGCCTTCGGCTAAAAGATAGATACAATGTCCGTCGGGGAACACATATTTATCCACCTGAGGCTTCACGTTTATTTTCTTAATGCCGGGAAATTGCTCTAATTTAGAAACTTGTATCTCATTATCGAAATGGCCGATATTACATACGATGGCTTCATCTTTCATGGCAGCCATATGTTCGATGGTAAGGATATCGCGGTTTCCGGTGGTAGTCACAAAGATGTTTCCTTCTTTCACCGCCTCTTCCATGGTCGTCACTTCAAAACCTTCCATGGAAGCCTGCAATGCGTTAATGGGATCTATTTCGGTAGTGATAACCCGTGCACCATACGAACGCATTGATTTGGCTGAACCTTTTCCAACATCACCATAACCGGCTACCACCACTACTTTTCCCGCAATCATCACATCAGTAGCACGTTTGATGCCATCGGCCAGAGATTCGCGACATCCGTAAAGGTTATCAAATTTTGATTTGGTGACTGAGTCGTTCACGTTAATGGCAGGAATCAGCAAGCTTCCGTCATCTTTCATTTGGTATAAGCGATGGACGCCTGTGGTAGTTTCTTCCGACACCCCTTTCCAATCCTCAACCGCTTTATGCCATCTATTAGGTTCTTCAGCCAATGATTGGCGCAGCAAGCTGAGAATTTCCTCTTCCTCAAGGCTTTCAGCTTCGGTATCCAGCACAGAAGAATTCTTTTCAGCAGCATAGCCTTTATGAATCAAAAGTGTTGCATCGCCACCATCATCAACTATTAAGTTAGGCCCTTTCCCGTTGGGGAAAGATAAAGCATGGTTGGTACACCACCAGTACTCTTTTAAGGTTTCACCCTTCCAGGCAAATAAAGGAATCCCCATGGGATGGTCAGTGGTGCCGTTTTTACCCACCACAGTGGCTGCAGCAGCATGATCCTGGGTGGAGAAAATATTACAGCTGGCCCAACGCACATCAGCACCCAACTCAACCAGGGTTTCAATCAATACAGCGGTTTGGATGGTCATGTGTAAGGAACCTGTAATACGTGCTCCCTTTAGAGGCTTAGTAGCAGAATATTTATTACGAATGGCCATGAGGCCGGGCATTTCTTTTTCGGCAATTTCTATTTCTTTCCGACCCCATTCGGCCAGGTTTACGTCAGCAATTTTAAACTGCAATTGGTTTTGTGTTCTTGTTTCAGACATAATTGTATTTCATTTTGAATTAGACCGCAAATATAACCATAATCTTTATTGGCAAATGGAACCAACTTATAGCTAGTCATGTCCAATTTCCCTTTGTTTTTGAATAGAACATTTACCTATCTTTGTCACATATTTCAAATCCTTCCTTTCAGTAAGGCATTTTGATTTATGAAGAAGGGTGGAGAGATTAGGCTCAATGAATCCCTGGCAACCTTCCTGAGATGGAAAAGGTGCCAATACCTAACCTACTTATTTTTATGAGTGGGAAATAATAAATTAGAATATTAACAAATGAAAAACGTCATCCTTATAGGTCAGTATTAGCACATTTAGGCAATTTATTTGTGAGCTAGGTGGACTTTTCCGTATGATCACTTCAGGATGCATGACAAAAAGCATAACCAGATGAAACCAGACATAAAAAAAGAATTGGAAAAACGGGTATTGGTGCTCGATGGAGCCATGGGCACCATGATACAACAATATAAGCTGGAAGAGGCCGACTATAGGGGAACACGCTTCAAGGAGGCAAAAAACCTATTGAAAGGGAATAACGATCTACTGAACCTAAGCCAACCGGACATTATTCGCGAAATACATCGGCAATACCTGGAAGCCGGTGCTGACATCATCGAGACCAATACCTTTAATGGGACACGTATTTCACAAAGTGATTACGGACTGGAAGATGCTGTTTATGAAATCAACCTGAAAGCAGCCCAAATTGCCAGCTCAGTTGCAAGGGAGTTTACCCTTGCCAATCCCGAAAAACCACGATTTGTCGCGGGAGCCATGGGCCCCACCAATAAAACAGCATCCATGTCTCCCGATGTGGATGATCCCGGCTTCAGAAATGTGAGTTTCGACCAATTGGTTGAGAATTATTACGAACAGGCTTCCGCCTTGTTGGATGGAGGAGCAGACATCTTGCTGGTGGAAACAATTTTCGACACCCTTAATGCCAAGGCAGCACTGTTTGCTGTTGAAAAAATTGTGGAAGAAAGGCATAACAAATCCGGGGAAACCGGCCAAAAAATCCCGGTCATGGTTTCCGGGACATTGACAGATGCCAGTGGACGTACCCTTTCGGGACAAACGCTTGAGGCTTTTTTCACTTCCATTAAGCATATTGATTTACTGAGCGTAGGACTAAATTGTTCCATGGGCGCTGAACAACTCAGACCCCATTTGGCTGAACTTTCAAGATTGGCACCTTTCAACGTAAGTATTTATCCCAACGCCGGTTTACCGAATCAGTTTGGCGAATACGACGAAAGTCCCCAAAAGATGGCATCCCACATCAAGGGTTTTCTCGACAACCAATATGCCAATATAGTTGGAGGATGCTGTGGAACCACTCCCGAGCACATCCGTAGAATTGCTGATCTGGCCAACAAAGCGACCATACGCAAATTTCCACCCAAGACACATATTACAGAACTTAGCGGACTGGAGCCTGTTAAAATTGATAAGTCAAAGAACTTTATTAACATCGGTGAGCGTACGAATGTTAGTGGCTCAAGGAAATTTGCCCGATTGATTCGGGAACAAAAATATGAAGAAGCACTCACTGTTGCACGTCATCAGGTGGAATCAGGCGCACAGATATTGGATGTAAACCTGGATGATGGCATGTTGGACACTAAAAAGGAAATGGTTCATTTCCTCAATATGGTGGCTTCTGACCCCGAAATTTCACGGCTACCCATCATGATCGATTCTTCCAAATGGGAGGTCATCGAGGCCGGCTTAAAATGTATTCAGGGCAAAGGGATAGTCAACTCCATCAGCATGAAAAATGGCGAAGCTGAATTGATGGAACAAGCCCGGAAAATTAAAGCTTACGGTGCTGCTGTGGTTGTTATGGCATTTGACGAATCGGGACAAGCATCCACTTATGAGCGCCGGATTGAAATTTGTAAGCGAGCTTATGATTTGCTTACCCTTAAAGTGAATTTTCCTCCCGAAGACATCATCTTTGATCCCAACATTCTGGCTATCGGTACAGGAATATCCGAACACAACCCTTATGCCGTGGATTACATCAAAACTACCCGATGGATAAAGGAAAACCTGCCTTATTCCAAAGTTAGCGGTGGGGTGAGTAATTTGTCCTTTTCATTTCGCGGTAATGATGCCGTTCGTGAAGCCATCAATTCCGTTTTCCTATATCATGCCATAAAGGCCGGGATGGATATGGGAATTGTGAACCCCGGCATGTTGCAGATTTATGATGAGATTGAGGCCAACTTGCGGCTACTGGCTGAAGACGTAGTCTTAAATCGCCGAAAAGATGCTACTGAACGTTTGTTAGCTTACGCTGATAATATGAATGCTCCTCAAGCAGGGCATAAAGAGAAAGAAGATAGTTGGCGCAAAGAAAAGGTTTTCAAGCGACTCGAACATGCTCTGGTGAAAGGGATCACCGAATTTATTGAAGAGGATGTGGAGGAAGCGCGCCAGCAGTACCCACGTGCCTTGGAGGTAATTGAGAAACCGCTTATGAGTGGAATGAACATCGTAGGCGATCTTTTTGGTGAAGGCAAAATGTTTTTGCCACAAGTGGTGAAAAGTGCCCGTGTTATGAAAAAAGCAGTCTCTTTTCTGTTGCCATTCATCGAAGCCGAGAAACAGGAAGGAGACCGTCCTGCCGGTAAAGTGGTTCTCGCCACTGTAAAAGGAGATGTGCACGACATTGGGAAAAATATCGTTGGCGTGGTGCTATCCTGTAATAACTACGAAGTGATAGACCTGGGCGTGATGGTTCCTATAGAAAAAATTCTGGAAACTGCCACAAACGAGCATGCCGATGTAATAGGCTTAAGTGGTCTAATAACCCCTTCACTAGAAGAAATGATCTATGTGGCTGAAGAAATGACACGGAAGAAAATGAACCTTCCGTTACTCATTGGAGGAGCCACTACCTCGGCTATACATACCGCCGTGAAAATCGCCCCGGCTTACGACCAGGCTGTAATCCACGTACGTGATGCTTCCAAAGTAACCGGGGTGCTCAACAAGCTATTGTCTCCCCGGGATCAGCAGGATTATATAAAAGAAATACAACAAAGCTACATGGTTCTTCGTCAACAACATGAAAATCGGCAGCGTCAAAATAAATATATCAGCCTGGAAGCAGCTCGTTCAAACCGTTTTCAGCCACAATGGGATTCGGGGCAGGTGATCAAACCCAGGCTCATCGGCAATAAATATATACAAGACTATCCACTGGAAACCTTACGTCCTTATATCGACTGGACTTTCTTTTTTCATGCCTGGAAGTTAAACGGTAAATTTCCAGCCATCTTCGATGATCCCGTGAAAGGAGAAGAAGCCCGAAAGATCTATGATGAGGCACAGCAGATGTTGGATCAGCTCATTGCCGAAAACTGGCTTGAGGCCAAAGGGGTGGTAGGCATATATCAGGCACAGTCAGAAGGCGACAGTGTAGAAATATTTTCAGCAGACCATCAAAAGCTGAAAACGTTTCATTTCTTGCGTAATCAGGAAGAAAAACAAAACGATTATCCAAATCTGTGTCTCGCCGATTTCATCGCGCCCAAGACAAGTGGAATTACTGATTATCTTGGGTTTTTCGCAGTGACTACCGGCCACGGTATCGAAAAACATATTCAGGCTTTTGAAGACGATAATGATGATTATAACGCGATTATGCTAAAAATTTTAGCCGACAGACTGGCTGAAGCATTTGCCGAGCGTTTACATGAGGAAGTGCGTAAAGAAATATGGGCTTATGCTCCGGATGAAGCCTTGGAGGTTAATCAAATTCTAAGAGAGAAATATCAAGGAATTCGACCGGCTCCGGGCTATCCGGCATGTCCGGAACATTCTGAAAAACAAAGTATTTTTGATTTACTGGATGTAAGCGACAAAACGGGCATTCAACTTACGGAAAACTTTGCGATGTATCCGGCAGCCACTGTTAGCGGTTATTATTTTGCACATCCGGAGGCACGATATTTTAATGTGGGGAAGCTGCTTCCAGATCAATTGGAAGACTATGCCGACAGGAAAAACCTAAGCCTCGAAAAGGTAAAGAAATTGCTGAACAGAAATTTAGCTGAAGATAAATAATACAGATGAAAGAATTAAGCATTACAGAATATATTAATCAAGCGGACAAAACCTTATTTTCGTTTGAGCTTCTTCCGCCTTTGAAAGGACAAGATTTTGGATCTATTCAGGAGGCCGTCGATCCCCTTGTCGAATTTGCCCCTTCCTACATTAACATCACTTATCACCAACAAGAAGTAGTATACGAACCCATGCCCAATGGCCTGATTAAAAAAAGCACAATTCGGAAACGACCCGGAACCGTTGGTATTTCCGCTGCCATAAAATATCGGTATGGCATACCTGTGGTTCCTCATATCATTTGTGGCGGCTTTTCAAAAGAAGAAACAGAAAACGCCCTCATCGACTTGAGTTTTCTGGGAATCAAGAATTTATTGGCGGTTCGGGGAGATCCGCAACCGGGCAGTAAAGTATTTATCCCGGAAAAGGAAGGCAATGCCCATGCTTTTGACCTGGTAAAACAAATTGATGCACTAAACCATGGTAATTATCTGGAAAAAGACCTTAAAAACACGCGTTCAACTGACTTCTGTATCGGGATAGCCGGCTATCCGGAAAAACATATCGAATCACCCAATATGGAAAGCAATATTCATTTTCTGAAAAAGAAAATCGAAGCAGGTGCTTCCTATGTCGTCACCCAAATGTTTTTCGACAACCAAAAATATTTTGACTTTGTCAAACTCTGTCGTGAAAAAGACATCAACGTCCCTATCATTCCGGGGATTAAACCTTTTACTACCCTGTCGCAACTGGTTTCTTTACCCAAAACCTTTAATGTAGACTTGCCAGAAGCATTGGTAAAAGACTTACTCAAATGCAAAGACAATAAAGCTGTCCGACAGGTGGGTGTAGAATGGGCCATTCACCAATCCAAGGGATTATTGAACTTTGGGGTTCCTGTACTACATTTTTACACCATGGGAAAATCTGATAACATCCGACAAATCGCACAAGCAGTGTTTTAGGTTTTACTCTATATTTTGTCATGCTGTCCGAAGTCAGGCAGTGATTCCTACGGAAGACTCCTATGGAGAAGCATCTCAATATTAGGATCTATTTACCATTGCCTTGCTGAGATCCTTCACTGCGTTCTCCGAAGGAGTCCTTCGGACAGGATGATAAAGATGAAAATAGAAATCAATTATAAACTGATTTCTAAACATTTTTCTATCTTTGTTAAAAAAGCTGAAGCATGCCTATCATCGACCTTTTTCAACAACAAAAAAAACAGCTGGCAGTACTTATTGATCCGGATAAACTATCTGATTCTGAGTATGCCACCCTTGCAAAGATTGCTCAGCAAGCGGGAGTCGATTTTCTATTTGTGGGAGGCAGCCTTTTGACCAGCGACAGCCTTTTTCGTTGCATACGAACCTTAAAAGAAAACTGTGAGCTCCCCGTGGTTCTATTCCCGGGAAACACCTATCAGGTCAGTCGTAACGCTGATGCCATGTTGTTCCTTTCGTTAATTTCGGGAAGAAATCCGGATATGCTGATTGGTATGCATGTCATTGCGGCTCCCTATGTAAAACTGAGCGGAGTAGAGACTGTTCCAACAGGATATATGCTTATCGACAGTGGTAAACCAACTTCAGTGAGCTATATGAGCAATTCTTTTCCTATTCCGAATAACAAAAAAGATATCGCTGCCTGTACGGCTATGGCAGGCGAAATGTTAGGCTTACGTATGATTTTTATGGATGCCGGTAGCGGAGCAGCCACGACTATTCTTGAGGAAATGATCCGTTTTGTGAAGGACTCTATCCAGATTCCTCTCATTATTGGCGGAGGTATCCGTACTCCCGAAAAGGCAAAAAGCATACTGGAAGCAGGTGCTGATACCATTGTTATAGGTAACCACTTTGAAGAAGATCCCGAATTAATTTTCAGTTTTACCGAAGTAGTCAAAGGCCTAAACAGCTAAATTATATTATGCTGTCCAGCACATACCCGTAAGGGTTTCTTTGAACTAAATAATATTTAGCCGGCTTAACAAAAAGTAACAAGCTTACCAAAAGATAGTATTTTTACCCCATGTCGAAAAAAGCCAAGCAGAAATATTATGTGGTATGGAGGGGGTTTAAACCGGGCATTTATACCCAATGGGAGGAATGCAAAAAACAAGTTATAGGCTTCGACCATGCCCAGTACAAATCATTTGCTTCTCTTGAAGAAGCTGAAAGAGCCTATGACAATTCCTACGATAATATCAGGGAGCTGAAAGGAAAGAAAAACCTACTGGAACTTACCACCGATCGTAAACCCATTTTGAATAGTTTGTCAGTAGATGCGGCATGCAAAGGAAATCCTGGAATTTTGGAATACAGAGGGGTTTATACCGACACAGGGACAGAAGTTTTCAGGAGAGGGCCATATATAGAAGGAACCGTAAATATCGGAGAATTCCTGGCCATCGTACTGGGTTTGGCATATTTGAAAAAGAATAAACTTAAAATGCCCATTTATTCCGATTCACGAACAGCACTTTCGTGGATGAAGAAGAAGCAGGTAAATACCAAACTACAGTGGAGCAAGAAAAACGAACCCTTATTACAGGCTGTCCACAATGCCCAGAAATGGCTAAAGGAAAATGATTGCAGCGATATTCCACTGTTAAAATGGGAAACGAAACTTTGGGGGGAAATTCCCGCGGATTACGGGAGGAAATGAACAAGGTTAAAGGCTAAGTGTCATTACGGGGAGGGGTAACCAATTATTTCCCCACTCCAAAGTTTGTCTAAAAATGTTTTCCAAGGCATAATCGTTATGTTCCCTATTAGACGGGGAAATAGATCATTACTAACAAGTATCAGTTTTTTCACATTGTATTCCTCAGCAAAACTCTTTAATCCTTTCAAATGACGTGGATTGGCCTGTTGAGTTGCCTTTACCTCTATTGCGACTTCATGATCACCAAGAATAAAGTCAACTTCAATTTGCGAAGCAGTTCTCCAATAACTAACCGGAAAATGCAAACCCGAATAGTTGGAGTAGGTATATATTTCATGAAAAATAAAATGTTCAAAAACTTTTCCAAATGCTTCACCTCCGGGTTCTATTGATTTTCTCTTTAAGAGATAATTGGCTATCCCAATATCAAAATAATAAAACTTGGGGGACAGTATTACTCTTCGCTTCGGTTTTTTCTGAAATGATGGTAAAAAACGACCCGTTAAGGTATCTATCAGAATTTGAAAATAGTCTCTTACTGTAGGTGCACTAACACCACATTCGGTGGCGATATTTGTATAATTCACTATTTCACCATTTGAAAAAGCAGCAGCCTCCAAAAATCGTGAAAATGAATTAATATTCCTTATTTTAGCTTCTGCCATAATTTCATCCTGCAAATAACTGCCAATATAGGCAGAAATGAGTTTTTCAGGATTATCTGACAAATAATGGCGGGGCAACAGTCCAAAGTTTAATGCCCGCTTTAAATCAAAATCAGGTATTTCCTTGTAAATTAATGGGTACAGCTCATATCTCAATGCCCTTCCCCCAAGCAAGTTTGCTCCGGATCTTAAAATCTTTCGCGGACTGGAACCACTCAGAATAAACTGAATATTTTTATTTGTAATCAGCCAATGCACCTCATTAAGCAAAGCAGGTATCCGCTGAATCTCATCAATTATTACAGGTTTGGCCAGATTAGTAGCCAAAATGATTTCCCTTAGTGCAGAAGGATTTCTTTGCAATTGTTCAAATACATCGTTTAATAATAGGTCAAAATACAATGAATCGGCATAACATTCTTTCAATAGTGTAGTTTTTCCTGTTTGCCTGGCTCCCCATAAAAAAAGACTTTCATTGCCAGCACCCTGAAATATTTGCTTTCGAATATACATGATAATCTAAAGTTGTTGTTTTAATTTACATGATAATCTAAAGCAAAAGTATAAAATAATGAGATATCAAGACAGGATTCTAGCAATTCCCGACTAGGACATGGAAGAAGTCTCCTGCCTGCAATCTGGGTAAGCTTATCAGGGCACGGCAGACTTCGCTGGTTTTCTAATGACATATCAATGGAACATACTGATTATTAATACTGTTTGATTTATTTCATTACATATTAGTAAAGCCTGTTTGCGTGGGCTTTGAGGTTCAAAAGGACAAAAAGCGAAAAAAAATATTATAATCTTACTATTTTTGCATCACACCAATTCATTTGCCCGGATGCCTTTTCTAAAGATATCCAATTCACCTTTTCTGACAGTTTTTCCAATTTCTGAAAGGCATTTTCTGCACCTATCCTGTATTTTAGTTTCAGATAAGGGTTTCCACTAATTTTTCGGTGAATGTTTAAATCGAAATCCCTGGGGTGAAAATAACTCATAATATATGGAGACTTCGTTATTCGTTTCTGCAAAAATTTGTATGGGCTAATGCGGAAATAGCCACTCCCTCCATAATTAAAAGAATGATTAAGAAAAGGAAAAGAAGAGATCGGGAATTCTCTTATTTTCAGCCCATTAAAATCAGCAATAAATGGTTGGTTTGGAATTCGTTTATTATCAACAAACTGGCCGGTAAGCAATGAACTATCCATTTCGATTCCCAAATCTATCAGTGTTTCAAAAGCCCAAAGGGTCTTTTCATTCATTGATAAACCTGGTGCACGATAGGCCTTTACTTTCTTACCGCTAATATCCTCCAATGTTTCAATAGCCTTTGAGGTATTCTCCCTGAATACATTTTCACTAAGTTCATTTACCTTAATATGATAAAAAGAATGTACCCCAATTTCATGTCCCAAGGCATTTATTTTGCGCACGAGTTCAGGATAACGTTTGGCTTCCGATCCAAGCCAGAAAAAGCTTGCTTTTAGGTTCTTTTCCTCCAGAAACTGGCAGATCCTATCCGTGTTTCTTTCAAGGTTGGGTGAGGGCAAATCCCATTTCTCCAAAGCTCTACCATCAGTTTTATGAAAAAGGTAAAACCAGTCTTCTATGTCAAAAGTTAGTATATGCAAATTATTTTCAAGATATATTCTTCTTTCAGCTTAATTGATTTACCTTGCGATTGAAAACCAAGAACTTTTCCTATGAAATTATTGATTTTCAAGATCTTTAATCGACACGATAACTCCCCACGTCGTCAGGCAGTGGTGGATATTTTCCTTTTTGCCATCATTATTTACGGATTTCATCTTTTGTGGTGGCACGGCGGATTGAATCATTTTTTAAGCCAATTTGCCGCGTTCACAGAAACGGAGGAGTTTTTGGCTCATCAGGTTTTTTTACCGGCATCATACATAGTGAAACACCTCATCGGATATGACATAACTTCAACACCCAACACCCTTTATTTCCCCAATAATGGCTATATCGCGGTGGAAGGTAGCTGTTCCGGATTAAAGCAGATTTATGAGTGGACTGCCTTAATGATTCTCTTTCCGGGTCCATGGAAACATAAGCTTTGGTATCTTCCATTGGGGATACTTGTTATTCACTTGGAAAACATCTTCCGGATTGTTGTTCTTTCGGTGGTGCTTATGCACTGGCCTGCCCATTGGGACTTCATTCACATGTGGATTATGCGGCCATTTTATTATGTGGTAATTTTTGGTTTGTGGGTTATCTGGGTGGAGAGGATTAAAGATAAAAGACAGAGAGCCTTAGAGATGGAAAGACAAAGAGACGAAGAGATGGAAAGACAAAGAGACGAAGAGACAAAGACAGAGGGACTTAGAGATGGGAAGACGAAGAGACAAAATGAAGGAGAGTGAATTTAGTAACTCCACTTTTCAGGGTGAAGTGACATGTTTACCAATTTACCAAGAATATTTTCATACTTTTCATCAAGAATTTTATATTTTTCTCCATTGATATAATTACATTTTAACGAGAACTCAAGCCAAACCTGCGTCTCAGAAGCCTCCCCTTCACAATCAGACAATTTAGAAATGAACTACCCCGCCGCAAGCTGACGGAGTATTAAACTCATTTATCCCGATACGCTACGCTATCGGGATTCGTTCAACTTACAAATTTTAATACGTTTCACTTTTAAAATTTGAGTTTCACGAATAAAATGCTTCGGGTATTTTCGTTTTCTAAATCTTTGTGTGAACGTATCTTCATAGTATTTAAAATTAGAGCCCAGGTATTACTTTACAAATAATTTTTTGTTCCAATCTCTAAGTATCTTAATCTTTTCATCTCTCTGTCACTTAGTCTCTTTGTTCGCCAATTTTTATCTTCTCAATAAATATGTTTCACCAAAAGAGGATCTACGGGTCTAGTAATAAAATAGGGTATATGTTTCCAAACGATGGGAATCCATGAATGATTCTTTGCATGGAGCCTTCTCCCTTGCTCATATTGATAAATAGGAATATCGGTCACAGGCCAGTGATTTTTGTAAATATGAACACTTCCTTGAGGTGTACTTCTTCCAAAGGAATATGTAGTGGCTCCCTGTGAAATAGCATATTGCATCATTTGCCAATGCAAATAATCTGAAACATACTTTTTATAAGCAATTTCATTAGTCGCAAACCAGGAGCTCTCATAAAAACCCATATAGGATAGGGAAAAAGATGCCCCTATCGTCTTTCCACTTTCCATAACCAGAAAAACTTTCGTTTCTCCAAAGCGGTAAGTTTCCATAAGCATTTCAAAAAAATCTTTACCATAAGCAGGCGAGCCAAGCTGGTGCATTTTTTGAGCGTAAATATCATAAAACAATGGGATCAGTTCTTTTCCCCCAATTTGTAATTCAAATCCTGAATTTGCTGCTTTATTGATTTTACGTCTTAAGTTAGCGTTGAGTTGCTTATAAAGTTCTTCCTTCGTTTGGGGGAGGGAAATGAGGCTGCTTACTTTTTTACAAGCATCATCTGGATGAAATACATATGTTGTTCGAATAAAAAATCGTTCTCGAACGACTTGAAGATTGGAAATCCGTAGCAAGTCAAGCTGGAAAAAACCCGGATTTAATCCTTCTTTCCTGATCAGAAAAATGAGCTTTTGAATAAGCTTTTCATCAAAATCAAAACTGACATTATGCGTCACCGCGAACCCGCCATAGGAAAAATGGGGCAGGCTCACCCAGCGGTGACCTGTATAAACCAATGGTAGAGCTGCTACCGGTTTATCTTCGACATAAAGTAGAAAATAATACGGTTTCCAATGAAAGTATTGGGTATAAAAATAAAAAAGGGATGGATTAAAAGAGGAGGGAATGTGGGATGGTAAAGAGGAAATAAATTTATTCCAGAGGAGAATAGCAGAATTAGGGTTAAGATGGGTGATTGTTGGCATGTTGGTCTTGTTGAGGATATTATTGCTTCCTCTTTCGTTTCCTGAATGTCAGACAGGTGGGCTTCACTACGTTCAGAAGCACAAAAAAAACAGTTTAATTCTGAGGTGCCCCAAGCTTGGTTAGCGGGAGGGCGCACCGCGAGAATCCTGTCATTCGTTACTCAAGACTCCCGCGTCAGCCGGCACGCTTGCTGGCCTGATTTCCTCGGAGTTAAACTAAAATAGGGAGTTTATTTCTGAGGCATCTTTAGGCTGGTTAGTGGGAAAGCATGCCGTGAGAATCTGATTCATCATTAATCATTATCCATTCATCGTTCCTGAAACTCTCACGCCTGCCTGCCATCAATGAGCTATAGAACAAAGGGCTGGTGGGGGGCTATAGAGTCTAATAATGAGATACTTCTCCAAAGGAGTCTTCCGTAGGAATCACTACGTGACTTCGGACAGCATGACAAAATGGTCAATGGTGAAATTATGAAGTAAAAACCTACTTAAAAATCATAATACAAATTCCTTAAAGATGTTCTCAATCCAATGTAAAAATAGTTTGTGGTGGTGGTTGAAGAGGGGGTTTTCAGGTTACGAAATACCGCTCCAAGGGTGAAATTCAAATTATATGTCGGGTTAATAAGAAAAGAAACACTAAGATTCTGGTACAACAATTCTGTCTTAATACCCTGCCCTACATAGTTTCCATACTCTCTCACTCGGGTATTGTAGGATTTATAAATATCCCCTCCGTAATTCATTCCCGGTGGATCCTGCCCATAAATAGAATACAAAAATTCATATTGAAAGAAAACTCTTTTATAGTTGTAACGGATAAAGTTTACCGACTCCCAAAAATTGGCGCCAAAAGGATCTGCCAGAGACTGGTTGTATGCCCCATAGTTAATACTTTCCCATTGTTCCGAATAGGTATATGGGGGAACATAATTAAACTCTGTCTGAAAATAAAGGTTTGGTATATGAAATGCATCGTAGCTTTTAAATCCCAGCTGAAATCCCTGTTTATTATCCCAATATCCCTTTCCTGCTAATACCTTACTCAATACGAATTCGTCAAGAACTACCTGCCCATAAAAAACATTATGTTTGCCTACGATCACACTAAGATTAGCACCCAATAATGCATTATCAGGAGAACCTAAACTAAACTCCACAGGTCTTAGAAAAATAACCGGATTCAAATATTGCACATCAAACCCACGGTAATTACCCATATTATCCGTAGCAGCCCAAACTATTGCATCAAAAAAGCTCAGTGAAACCCGTTTGGAAATGGCCCAACTCAGATAATGAACGACAGAATATTTCCGGGCATAGCCCAACATCATGGTACTATCTTGTAAATCGACATATTGATTATAAAGAACTTGGTATTTAAGGTGCCATAAATTCAGGGTTGCTTTAAAGTACAAATTATCTGTTGAATTATCAGATAACAAAAGGGAACGGTATCCATCGCCGTAGAAGTTTTTTCCATGGCCAAACTGAAATACAAAATGTTTTCCCGGCTGCCAAGAAATAAAACCCGTAGCATTGCTGTAGTCGAAACCTTTACCATTTAAATAAAAATGTTGACCTGTATTATTTAATAAAACCTGGATTCGTCCCTGCCCAGGGACAACTAAATGATCTTGAACATAGGAATTCACATAGCCGGGGAAAACGGCCTGATTCTCATAGAAACTGGAATAAAAGTAAAAATGCTTTCCAATATTTGCTTTTACCTCTAACCCACGGGTATTCACCCATGTGTTTTCTCCTACTGCAAAATCACGGCCAACTGATAAATTCATCAGTGGATTTATTTCAAGCGAGAAATCCTTCCGGTAAAGGGAAATCACATTGTCATTGACTAATTTATCCCAGACCTTCTGTTTCCATCCTTTCATAAAAGTATGGTTCACTCGCAGCTGTGCTTTAATTGAATCATAGTTTATAGCTGCATTAATATCTCTATAGGCATAAGGACGAACAGAGGTATGAAAACGGATATTCTTGCTGTAAAGTGCTTGATAAATATTACTGTTAAACTCCTTATTAAGTGGCATGTACCCGTTTTGTGAAAAAACAGGACTGTTGATAAAAAGTAATATACAAAAAAGAAACCCGACGCGGCCTTTTCTATCCATGTGACTTTTTTTAGGGTAAATTTAACCTTTTAACGAAACTCTCCGCCACCGGCTTTGCCTGACGGCCGGCAGTTGGCGGAGTACTATACTCATTTATCCCGCTGTGCAACGCTCACGGTGTTCGTTCAACTTAGAGCTTTTACTGCGCTAACACTTGTGGAAATTTAGTGTCACAAAACGCTTAACCTAGACTTATTTTATTCAATATGAGACTTATAACGGCCTACTACGTTATTTTTTCGGCGTTTTCTAACCATATAATAAGGAATAAAAGAAAGTGTCGCGGCCAACAGTGTCAGCATCAGCGCATGATAACTAATCCTCAAATTACGGAATAAAAAGGAGATTACAATAAAAACCACATTAAATCCAAGCATAATAAGTGTAGCTTTTTTGTGGTTACCGGTAAGCTCTAAGAGGTAATGATGGAGATGACGTTTATCGGCTTTAAAGGGAGATATCCCTTTCATCATACGGACAACCATAACTCTTACCGTATCAAAAATGGGGATAATCAAAATACCAATGGAAACAGAGGGCGCAGCTTTTATAAAATATTGGCTACTTCCATTTGCTAACCCATTGATTTCATTAAACTTAATAGCAAAAATAGCCAAAATGAAACCGAGAAGCAAGGAGCCAATATCCCCCATAAATATTTTATTGTCTTTTGAAAAAAAGTTAAACCGGAAAAAAGCAAGGAGAGCTCCTACTGTTATGGCAGCCATTATGGCTAGCTGAATCTGACCCACCAAATAAAACCAGATACCAAATGCTAAGGAGGCCAATATACCCACACCAGAAGAAAGACCATCTATCCCATCAATCAGGTTAAAAGCATTGATAATCGCAACAACAACAAAAAGACTGAGAAAATCACTGGAAACAGTACTTAGGGCTCCGATGCCAATAAAGCCATGCAAACTGTCGATACGTATGTTGCCCAAGTCGATAATAATTCCGGCAGCTATTATCTCGCCAATGAATTTTTTGAGAGGACTCAAGCCTGAGACATCATCCTTCAGTCCAATAAAAAATATTATAATGGCTCCGGCCATGACGTACTGGATAAAAGGGATCAAGACAATATTCAGAAAAACCATTGAAGAAATTACAAAGCCAGCAAAAATGGCAATTCCACCTAAAGTAGGGGTAGTAATTTCATGCGAAGTACGGCCATTGGGCACATCATATAATTTTTTTTCTCTTGCGACATCTAATAAAGGAGGTATCGAAATATAAGTAATAATAAATGAAAGTACAAACCCTTCTACTAAGACCATGTTTGTATTGTAATAAACCTCCGGTAAGCCCATTTTCTATTCTTTAACATTAATACAAAAATAAAGCTAAAACTGGTTTATCAAATAAGATTAAAAGAAATGTTTTAAGCTGTCTGTCCATAGCCTTAAAATAAGTAAACGGGGATGCCCCAAAATTAAAAGTCATTTACAAAATCATCCATTCTTATCAAGTACCTGAAAAACCGAGTTATTACTTATAAATTCTGGTACAATTTGTTTCATTTTCTGCACTAGTAAGAGCTCATCTTTCTCAATTATGAGTTCTGTTAATTCATCTATAAATTTGCTTATTTCCAAGAGCGAAAGGCCAGAAACTCGTGCACGCATAATCTTGGGATGAGGTGTTGGAAGCAAATTCTCACTATTTGTAAGCAATTCTTCATAAAGTTTCTCCCCTAAACGTAAGCCTGTTTCTCGTATCTCTATATCAACATCCGGCTTGAACCCATATAATTGTATCATTTTTATGGCTAAATCATAAATTTTTACAGGTTGCCCCATATCGAAAACAAAAAGATCATCTCCTTTCCCCATGGCTCCAGCCTCCAAAACCAAGCTACAAGCCTCTTGTATGGTCATAAAATAGCGGGTAATTTCTTTGTGAGTTATCGTAACCGGCCCACCCATCTCAATTTGTTTACGAAATAAAGGGACTACAGAACCGTTAGACCCAAGCACATTACCAAACCTAGTGGTTACAAATCGTGTTTTATCATTGGCAAGGCTTTGAACATATATTTCAGCAATCCGTTTAGTGGCTCCCATGATATTTGTGGGGTTAACCGCCTTATCTGTAGATATCATGACAAACTTTTCAGTTTCAAATTTTAACGCCAAGTCTGCCATAATTTTGGTACCAAAAACATTAACCATTAAGGCTTCATATGGATTTTCTTCCATTAACGGTACATGTTTGTATGCAGCGGCATGAAAAATAACATCAGGACGGTACATATCCATGATGTTCGTCATACGAAACCGATCTTTTACATTTGCAAGCAAGAATTCAATCAGATGAAAATTATCCTTCTTTTTAGAATAATTATTTAACTCATATTGGAGGGCATAAATGGCAGACTCAGCCTGGTCAATCAAAATAAGTCTCTTAGGTGAGTGATTTAAGACCTGCCTTGCCAACTCACTCCCTATGGATCCGGCGGCTCCTGTAATCATTATGACTTTATTCTTTAATTCCCGATATACATTCTTACTGTCCAATAAGATTGGATCCCTTTGTAAAAGTTCCTCTATTTTAACTCTTTCCAATTGATGCGTGTTAAATTGTCCATTAATCCATAAATTAAGGGAAGGGACAACTTTTACCTGAATCCCTAATTTCAGACAAACTTCAATAATTTCCTTTTTCCTTCTCGGAGACAAAGAGGGAACGGAAATAATAAGTTGTTTCACATTATGCCGTTTTATATAAGAGGAGCATAAAGCAGCAAAATAAGAAACAATGGGAACTCCTTCAAGTGTTTTATATGCCAGGTATGGATTGTTATCAACAAAAGCGATTACTTTGTAGTGATACTCTTTATCCTCCAACAATGTACTTTTGGTAAGAACCCCTGTTGTACCAGTCCCATATATTAGCACTCCGATTTGTTTTTTCTGATTTAAACGGATTATCTGGTTAAAGGAGTACTTTACACTAAACCTACTGCCTATAAGGAGAACCAAGAGTAGCAAGTACTGCAGGATTAAAACAGAAAATGAGGGCCATTCCCTCGGAGATGTTTCTGCATGATAAGAAATGATTGAAAACGTAAGGATAACAACAAAAGCCCATGTAATCGCCTTAAAAACAGTAAAGGCATCCGAAAGGCTTGTTTGCCTGACTATTCCCGAGAAAGTATGAAAAAAAAGAAAAGCACCAATATAAATGACAAAAACAAATCTCAGCTGTAAAAAAAAGACACTTAGATGAAATCCGTAAAAGTTAAAGTTATTTTGTATCAGAGATGCAAACCATAAAGTAAATATCACCAGAAGTATATCAATAGCAAAAACAAACCAACGAGATATATACCTCTCGGATATGGAATCTATAATTAATTTTACCATATATTCTTTTCTGTTTTCTATGAAGATCTTGGCAGTCTCAAAAAATCGGAGAGTGCCTATCCAGATTTTACGTAAAAGTACAATAATTTTTATACTCGCAATCAAGGACGATCTAAAATGAAAGCTATTGTCATCGTGAGGGAGGAGCCACTGTACAAAGAGCTCTATGGAGAGGCGATCTTATTAAGTTCAGCTAATCTGATCATTGAGGTGGCTTGCCCGAGGCAGTCCTGCTTCACCATGTTCACATTGACGTTCTGCTTATTTTCATAGGGGATTCATTTTAAGACCACCGCCTCATTGATTTAATATTATTTCAATGGTTTTACAAATATAATCTAACTCCTCTTCCTGCATATAAGGAAAAATCGGAAGGGATACATTTCCCTTCCATGTCCTTTCAGAATTGGGAAAAGAAGAAGCCCTAAGCTGATACTTTTTCTTATAATATGTCATTTGATGGAGTGGTTTATAATGCACTGACGTTCCTATGCCTGATGCTGCCATTTTTTCAATAAATTCATTTCTTTCCAAAGGAGCATTTTCTTTTAAAACCACCGGAAATAAATGCCAGGCATGATCCTGAAACGGGACATGAGAAATGGGAAGGTCTAAAAACTGTTTCAAAGGAGCCAAATGCTTATAATAGTATTCTGCAACACGCTGACGTTCGGCACGAAACTCCTCAGCCTTTTCCAACTGGGCCAAGCCTATGGCGGCATTGATATCAGGCATATTGTATTTGTATCCTGCTGCTACCACATCATATTCCCAGGACGGTTTGTTTTCAGTATACCGATCCCAGACATCCCGATCTATACCATGAAGACGCATTCTTTTAACCCTATTGTAAATCTCCTCATTCCGGGTTGTTAGCATCCCTCCTTCACCTGTTGTAATGGTTTTGTTGGCATAAAAACTGAAACAGTTAACATCCCCAAAAGAGCCAACCATTTGGCTGTTTAATCTGCTGGGAAACGCGTGTGCAGCATCTTCCAGTATCTTTATCTGATGTTTCTTGCAAATTGCTATGATATTTTCCTGATCAGAAGAAAACATTCTGGCCGCCTGTCCGCCATAATGCACAATGATTAAGTAATGAACATCCGGGTTAGCTTTAATAGCAGCGTTAAGAATTTCCGGCGTAATTAAATTTGTTCCATATTCAATGTCGAGAAAAACGGGATCAGCCTGAAGATACCTGATTATTTCTGCAGAAGCAGTAAATGTCATAGAGGGAACAAATACTTTGTCCCCCGGCTTCACTCCCAGCGCCTCCAATCCCAAATGCAAAGCAGCAGTTCCTGAATTTACAGCACAGGCAAATGGTGCCTGCACAAAGTCTGCAAATTTTCTTTCAAAAGAGAAGGCTTTCCCCGCTGTGGTGAGCCACCCACTCTCCAGCACTTCGTTTATATATTTCTGTTCATTTCCCGCAAGAGACACCCTGGCAAACGGAATTTTCATATGCTTTTTCAATCTATCCAAACCGCTTTAATTGTTTTTAAAATAATTTTTATATCACCAAGAAAGGATCTGTTATTCACATAATTGATGTTTAGTGCTAACTTCTTTGGCAAAATAACTTCTCGATAGGCATAATCCGGAGCGTCATTAGTTGCCAATAAATGTTCCTCATCACGAAACGCCAGGGAGGCATAATCTGTTATCCCTGGTCTAACACGATGGACAATTTCCCATTTTTCAGGGTAAACCAAAGTCCATTCCTTAACCTCTGGACGCGGCCCAACCAGGGACATATCCCCTTTCAATACGTTAATCAATTGGGGAAGTTCATCCAGTTTTGTTTTACGCAATATTTTGCCAAATGGAGTTATTCTTGATACATCTCCAACATCAAAACCGTGCTTTTTAGAGGCCAACGCTGGTGACATGGTACGAAATTTAAATAAAGAAAATGAACGAGCATTCATTCCAATGCGTCGTTGAACAAAAAAAGGATTCCCCCCTTCAAAAATAAAGTTTAGTAAGATTATTATCAGAAATACAGGAGAGAATAAACAAAGTCCTGTAGAAGATATGACCACGTCAAAAAGCCGTTTACTCATACTGGGGTATATTAATAAAACAGACCGCTTTTCAAAACACCGTTCTTATTTCAATCTTTTAGTGTTGTATTCAGCATGATTTTGACAAGCTCTATGGCTAGACCTACAAATACCCCAACAAAAAGCATCCCCAAAATTATCAATGATGTTTTTGGTGCACTCTTTCTTAAAGGAACAACAGCAGGTTCAATAATCGTAAACACTGGGGTTCTCTCCTGCACTCGAATTTTAGCTTTTTCCATGAGTTGAGCAAGACTTGTGTAAACACTGGCAAAAAGGTTGTTTTCTTGTTGTAGGCGTTCCCTGTCTGAGTTTATCGTTGCCAGAATCACATTGGCATGACTATCATTAAAGTCAGCAAGTTTTTTTTGGGCTGCATAATAATTTTTGCGAGCATCTTTAAACTGCACTTTAATAAAATCCAAATCCTTTTTCGCCTTCCCAGTATTGTAGTTCACCACATATCGCTTAAGACAACTGACCACAGAATCAGCCAAGAGGGCAGACACCATAGGATCCTGGGCTTCAACAACTACAGTAAGGATTTTACTTCTCGCTGACAATAGTTTATCATTCGATTTTCGCACTTCGACCTGAATCATTTCGCTTAATGCTTTTAACTGATCAGATTGTGCCATTGTTAACTGTAAGACTCCGTTTCTGGAGTTCTTAACAGTCAGGATACTCTTGCTTTTTCCGTTGGACGATTTAAAAAGACGGCTAATCAAACCCACAAGTGAAGGCCTGGAATAGTCATTAAGGTATTCTGAAACGGTCATCATTTTATGGACTTTTGAATCAGTAACTTTCTGACCCATCACGTCCAACAAAAAAGGGGTACTCCCAACAACATCCGGATAAACGTCAGGAGACAACACATCGCTCCCGGAAGACCCGCCCATATTTAGGCCAACCAAATTGCCGAGGTTCATGCCCGAAAGGCCACCCAATTGCCCTAATAAGTTGGAGGCTCCATTTTTCGCATTGGTCTCCGACAATAAAACTATCTGTGTATTATATTTCTTCGGCGTAAAAATCACAATAAATATAGACAAAACAAAAGCTATACCCACAGAGATATAAATGGTTTTACGACCCTGGCGTACGCTATTAAAAACTTCTTTAATGTCCATTTCCCCATCGGGATTATTGTTGCCTTTTCTACTTTCAGTTGATTCCATATTTCTATCGTAATTTTAAGCCTATGGTTTTATGGTCTTAACTATCGTAAGAACTATCAATGCCAGCGACGCAAAAGCTGAACTAAGGCCTACAGCAGATGTAATAGGCATACGGTTTATGCTTTTGGACTTAAAAGGGACAATTATTTCTGCCCCGGGCTCAATTTCCGGATATTCTTTAAAAAACAGCATTTCTGAAGTTTTATTAACTGATCCATTTGCATATATCACATATATGTTCCTTCTGGCAGCATCTCTTGTAAATCCGCCAGCATTGGAAATATATTGTTGCAGGATCATTCCTTTCACAAAGGGAATAACATTTGGCCTGTAAACTGCACCACGAACTGTTACGGTTTGAGATTTTTTTAGAATCTGTATTGAATCACCTGCCTGTAAAATTAAATCAGCCGTAGAACCAGGATGCTTTATGATATTTTCCAGATCAATACCAATTACGTTATACTTAGAATTTGAAGTTATTATTTTATTTTTTTTCGAATTATTGGAAGCATTTACTGTCTCAATAGCTTTTTCATGGAGACGCAATGAAGTTCGTTGCCGAATTAGGCTGGCCCCTTTTAAATAAGCCTGAGGAGTAATCTCTCCCGCCCTTTTTATTAAATCGGAAATACGCTCATTTCGATTTTGAATAGGATATCTTCCGGGAAAACTCACTTCCCCATCAATGGAAACTAATAATTGAGGCGTATAGGATGGCGATTTCCGAATAAAAACATGATCAAAAGAATAGAGTCTGAAGTTTTTAACGGAATCTGTCAACTTCATGTTTTTCTCAATGGGAAATTGAAACGTTTGAGATAATTGATTTATCTCTCCATTGGAAAGAGTATCTCTTATCCTACGAGCGATATCAATATGTGCCATGGACGCTGATTCAAGGATGCCTCCGGCCTGAATGATTAAATCTTCCAATCGTATATTATCGGTAAATGGGTAAACCCCGGGCCTAGCAACCTGGCCATCAATCTGCACAAATGATTTTTCCCTAATATCAAAGAGGGAAGGAATATGCACAGAATCTTCCCTTTGCAAAGGGAAATCAAGATGGGACTGAAGGAGTTTGGAGAAGTTTATGGCGATAGCCTCACGAGTCAAGTCGCTCTTTAAGCGGTAAATGGTAATCCTGTTTTTGTAGGCATCCTTTCGCAAGCCATCCGCATTTTGAATAAGTTCTTTCAAGGTACTAATGCTGTCAATGGCAAACGCCCCCGGCCGCATTACAGCACCTGTAATTTGAACCCTGTTTTGGAAACGGTTCAAAATAGAGTCAACCAGCACAACATCTCCATCAAATAAATGTGTTGTGTCTTGCTGGCTGGGGGTAACGACCAAAATCTTTTTCTCCTGTGGCGTTTTCCTGAATATTTTAATCCGTTGTGTATAGGCTTTCCCTGTATAACCACCTGCATAATGAATCAGATCTTTTAACGTCTGTCCGGGCTTCATATCGAAGAGCATGTTTCGTTTTACCTGTCCCTCAATTTTGACCCTATCCTGATAAGGGGATACAAAAATAATATCCTGATCTTGCAAACGCATATTCCCCGAAAGGGTTCCGTTGAGTAAAAACTGATAAAAATCAAGGACAGCAGCCGTTTTATTATTTCTGATAATTTTTACGTCGCGAAGAGAACCATCAGGAGCGGGCCCCCCAGCCGCGTACATGGCATTAAAAACAGAGGCAAGGGAAGACAAGTTATAAGTTCCCGGCAGCGTAACTTCACCGACAATATTCACCCGGATACTTCTGATTCCCCCGAGGCTAAGCTCCAAATAGGTGTTGCCCTTGGCAAGACCAGCATAAATTTTACTTAAATATTTTTTGATTTTTTGCGTTGCCAAGCCAACGGTTAGACCACTCACAAAAATAGGGCCTACTTTGGAAATAATGATTTTCCCTTCCGGAGAAATAATCTCCTGATAGCTTTTTTGTGAAGCACCCCAAACATCAATATTTAAAATATCCCCCGGGCCCAGCTGATAATCTTTTGGAGTGGCAATGTTTATGCCCGGATCAAAGGTTAAATCCTGATTCGTAAAAAGGGAAAAACCAAAAATTTTGCGATTCACTTTGGGCATGACCTTTTGCATTCGTTGACTTACGGGAGTAGGATATTGAATGTCTTGGTTTGGAATAATACGTTGGTTGGTTGCCCCATTTTTATCGTTGGAAGATTTGATGGCATTTAATATTTCTGCCCTTGTTTTAATTTTATCTATCTCAGTCTGCGACATGCCACGTGCCCTTGCCAGTGCCTCTATTTGCGAAGGAGACATGCCAGAGTTCAACGCTTTTTGCATTAACAGCTTAATCTGCTCGTTAGAAAGCTTTTCCGATTTTACTGAACCCAGATTCGTCCCAGTGATTACTTGAGCCTGCACTCGAACAGCAGACATGAGCAGGATGAAAAGTCCTAAAAAAGCAACTTGAACAATAGTTTTAAAATTGCGCATAAGGTAATTTGAAAATTCAGTTAAATAAATAGGGTTAAAATTAGTCAAATTATTTTATCTTGATACATCATTCGAGATTCTTCTCCCGCCTGTGGTGCGATACCAATGACAACTATTTGTAACAGCTTGTAAAATTGACTTTTATAAAATTCCAAAAAACAATAAACAAATTACAAATAATGACCAAATTACAAGCTCGAAATTCCAAAGCGCCTAATACTTCATCTTGGAAGTTGGATTTTAAGATTTGGAATTTATTTGAGATTTGTGATTTGAATATTGGATTTTCTTGTCATATCACAATGTGCGCCCCTTTTTCCTGGGGGTGTTGGGTCTCAGAATGACAAAGGTATGGCTATTTAGGGCTATATGTCATCCTGTCCGAAGTCACGCAGTGATTCCTACGGAAGACTCCTTTGGAGAATGCGGATTAACGTAAAAAACCAGGGACTTCTCCAGTTAAGGCTTGCGGATCATAATACTTCCCTAAGTCAATTTTGTCTGCGAAACGACTTTTATCCCTTTCCCTGGTATCTCCTATAATTTTTATGGGGTTCCCCTGTGCAATAGTATAGTCAGGGATTAAGCCATTGACCAATGAACCGGCTCCTATAATGCATCCTTTTCCAATAACAGCACCCGGTAAAATGATAGAGGAAGTGCCCACAAAAGTATATTCACCGATTTTTACAGCTTTCAATTTATAAACCAGCCTTTTTGTTGCCTCTTCCTTTATATAATGCTTTCCCATCATCCGAATGGCATCCTGACTGCTGTGCGTATAGATCACCGTATGGGAAGATATCTGTACCCCCTCTCCAATGGAAAGCCCACCGGTGCCATCAAGCAAGGAATAATGGCCGATCCAAATATTGTCAGCCAAGTCGACATGCTTCTTATCTAATAATTTGGCAGAAGAACTGATACGGGTAAGTTTTTGGAAGGTTTTGGTTTTATTATTATAATATCCGTAAACCATAAAAGGTTTATGTACCCAAGACAGGAGGTGTAAAAATCCTGAAATAATGTAACCTAAAGGGGACAAGTATAAATTTCTAAACATTATTAAAACATTAGCTTTTCTAGCATTTCCCTGTAAACAGTCTCTTTATCCAATATGCTGGTTGCCACAAATGTAGCATTTTTTCTCATCTCAGAAAGCAGATCGGGATTCTCTAGCATTTCGTTTATTTCCTGATATAGAGAATCAGTAGTATGGTCAAAATTGCGACCTATTTTGTATTTAGAAATAAGCCCAGCCATCTCCCCTTTTACATTATTCACTATAGGAATGCCGGCATTTATATAATCATTGAATTTATAGGAGTAGGCCACTCGGGTTCCTTCTTTAAAGCTGTTTATGGCTATGTCGGCATAACTCAGATACTTCAAATAGTCGGCATATTTTAAAAAACCGGTGATTTCAATGTTCAGCTTATGCTTATTCTTAAAGTGTGAAATCTTTTCGTGCTCCTGTCCATCCCCAATAAAAACAAGTTTAATGTCGTTTAGTCCTTTGTCTGTCAACTTCTTAAAACTTTCCAGAATTATTTTGATATCATAACTGTTTCCTAACATGCCTCCAAAACAGATCCATTTCTGATTCTTTGGCTTGTCGATTTTAATGGCGCTGGAGGAAACCAGAGCCTGATAATGAGGCACATCTGTGCCTAGATAAACCGGAATGGCTTTGGTTTTTCTATTATATTTTTGGGCATGTTGTGCATATTGAACAGATCCGGCAAACAGAAAGTCAGCGGATTGATAAACCTTTTGCGCCACCCATTTCATGGGGAAGCTGATGAATTGCAGAAGCTTTTTATAAGGAGACAAGACAATCAATGATTCAGGCCATAGGTCAATCACGTCTACAACAAAGGGGACTTTGTTTTTCCTGCAATACAATGAACAGACCCAGCCGCTGGAAACGGTGGGGACTATGCAATATATTTTTGAGGGGCTATAGGGAAGCTTTTTTAAATAACTAAAGAGTCTAATAGCAAATACAAAGTGACTGAAAAGTCTTCCAAAACTTAGATTTTTTTTATATTCGGGAACAGGCAAAAAAGTAACATCAGCATGATCTAGGGTTCGGTCATGCTTTTTTTTGTTCCGATGGTTAAAATCAGTGGTGATTAATTCCACTTCAGCTCCTTTTTCTTTCAATAAATTATAAACCGTGCTGATCCGGATGTTGTCTGCTTTTTCATAAAAAAAGAGAGAAATTAAGATTATTTTTTTGTTTTCCACTAATTTCTAAAGTAATGTTTCTACTGCTGATGCAAAATAAGGAAATATATTCGAAAAATTTTCTAAAAAACCCTCTATAAAATCCAGTTTAATTCTGAGGCATCTTTAGGCCGCAAAGTGGGAAAGCATGCTTGAGAATCTGATTCATTATTAATCATTATCCATTCATCGTCCCTGAGACTCCCACGTCAGCCTGCACTCTTGCCTACCCAATTTCCTCGGAGTTAAACTAAAAAAGACAGTTTAATTCTGAGATGCCTCAAGCTTGGTTAGTGGGAGGGCGCACCGTGAGAATCTGATTCATCATTAATCATTATCCATGCATCGTTCCTGAGACTCCCACGTCAGCCTGCACTCTTGCCTACCCAATTTCCTCGGAGCTAAACTAAAAAAGACAGTTTAATTCTGAGGTGCCTCAAGCTTGGTTAGCGGGAGGGCGCACCGTGAGAATCTGTTCATCATTAATCATTATCCATTCATCGTTCCTGAGACTCGCACGTCAGCCTGCGCGCATGTCTGCCCGGTTTCCTCGGAGCTAAACTATGAAGGGGAGGGAGTATTCTATGGAAAACCTCAATAAACCCAGTTTAATTCTGAGGCATCTTTAGGCCGCAAAGTGGGAAAGCATGCTTGAGAATCTGTTCATCATTAATCATTATTCATTCATCGTTCCTGAGACTCCTACGTCAGCCTGCGCGCATGTCTGCCCGGTTTCCTCGGAGCTAAACTAATTCTCAAATGATTCAATCTTCAATCTCACCAAAAAGATCCTTCCATTCAGGGTTAAAATCATTGATCAACTTTTCCTTTTTTGCCCTTTTCCATGACTTAATTTGTTTTTCGCGCTCAATGGCTTCTTCAATGAAATGAAAGTATTCATGATAAACCAGCTTATCAACATTGTACCTTGCGGTGAACGAATTTGGAAATTCTTTATTTTTATGTTGGTAAATTCTTACATGAAGATTAGAAGTTGAACCAGTATATAAAACTGTGTTCTTTTTTGATGCTGTGATGTAAGCATATCCTCTCCTTTCCATTTAAAGCTTTAAGTTAAAATCGAGACTCTCACGCCGGCTTTCTTATTTCATTATAAAAAATCAGTTTCTTCAACGCGGGCTCTGAGTTAAACTGAAATTTTAAATTCCAAAAAATTCCCTATAAAACCCAGTTTAATTCTGAGGCATCTTTAGGCCGCAAAGTGGGAAAGCATGCCGTGAGAATCTGTTCATCATTAATCATTATTCATTCATCGTTCCTGAGACTCCCACGTCAGCCTGCGCACTTGTCTGCCCGGTTTCCTCGGAGCTAAACTAAAAAAGACAGTTTAATTCTGAGGTGCCTCAAGCTTGGTTAGCGGGAGGGCGCACCGTGAGAATCTGATTTATCATTCATCATTATTCATTCATCATTCCTGAGACTCCCTCGTCAGCCTGCGCGCATGTCTGCCCAGTTTCCTCGGAGTTAAACTTAAAAAAACAGTTTAATTCTGAGGCATCTTTAGTCCGCAATGTGGGAAAGCATGCCGTGAGAATCTGATTCATCATTAATCATTATTCATTCATCATTCCTGAGACTCCCACGTCAGCCTGCGCGCATGTCTGCCCAGTTTCCTCGGAGCTAAACTAAAAAAGACAGTTTAATTCTGAGGTGCCTCAAGCTTGGTTAGTGGGAGGGCGCACCGTGAGAATCTGATTCATCATTAATCATTATCCATTCATCGTTCCTGAGACTCCCACGTCAGACTGCGCACTTGTCTGCCCAGTTTCCTCGGAGCTAAACTAACAAGAGATTATTATAACCGTGGTGAAAAAGTTACTTCTAAATATCTTTTGATCACATGCGCCAAAAGAAAAAGCCTGTACTTGATCTTAAAAGCCAAGCTGAAATCTGAAAGATGCGCATCATCCCGGTGAACGGCAGCGGTAAAGTTATCTGCATGACGACGGTAATACATTAAGCGTTCTTCCATAAACAAGACTTTGCCAAGACGTTCAGCCAATAAACCAATCCAAACATCGTGCATAACGACTTGTTTTGGAAAAGGCAAAACGGCTTTTAATATTTTTCGGTTAAAAGCCATGGAACATCCCAAAAACGAATTTTTCTTTAGGTTCCTCCAAAAACCGGGACTGGAGCCTTTCCATTCAAAATAAGACTCATGAAGAACCTTTTCATCCTGATCCACAATAAAGGCATTGCAAACCACTAAATCGTGGCTCAGCAATTCCTCTTTGACTTTACTAATCCTTCCCGGCAGCCAGACATCGTCCTGATCTGATAGAAAAATGTATTCACCACGAGCATGCTTTAGTGCATTCTCCATATTAAAAACCGGACTCTTGAAATTTCCATTTTCTAAAAGCCTGATTCTACCGTCACCATAAGCCTTAATAATATCTAGTGTACGATCACTGGAAGAATCATCCGAAATGACCAACTCATCATCATCCCCCAATTGGTCCAAAACAGTATCGAGTTGCCTCTGAAGATACTTTTCACCATTATAAGTGGACATGCAAACGGAAATCATTTTATCAGTTGAGTTAAAGAAAGTGACTAAAGTTTGTCCATAGGACTCCTTCGGAGAAGTGCCTAAAATGCCTGAAGTTTGTCCATAGGACTCCTTCGGAGAAATGCCTAAAGTTGTTGAATGAAGATTGTTCTATTGGAATTTCAGGATCCCAAAATCTTACCCAGGCTCATTACAAATTTATAACCCAAATACTTTAAGATGGAAAGCGGAAAGTCAAGGGATTTCAACATCTTTATGGCATTACGGTTTTGTGACAGGGTGGCCGAAAAATGGAAAATCCGTTTTAAATAGAATTTCCTATGAGCAGCAGAAACACCCATGTTGTTGTTTCCATGTATACGGTATAAGATGGTAGAGTCGTTCAAATATCCAAGCTTTCCCTTTTGGGCGACATTCAAAACCATCCACCAGTCATGCATAACCGCCCTTTCGGGGATGGGCAACACCAAAGGCTTTACAGCATTATTGATCATTACTGTACAACCCACTACAGGATTATTGACCAACAAGCGGTAGATGTTTCTGATATTTTCCGGATTCACTTGGGTGTATTTCCATAAGGAAGAGTGAAGAACTTTTAAATTCTGATCCGTAACGGTAAGATCTGAAAATACCAAAACCGATTGCCCCGGATGCTGTTGTTCAATTTCCAGCACTTTATCCAGAGTGTTTTGGATTTTCTCAGGCAACCAAACGTCATCCTGATCACAAAACATAATATAATCAGCTTTGCTTTCATTAAGAAGGGATTCAAAACTCTTCTTGGGACCGAGATTTTTATGGTCGTCCTCCAAAATCAAAACCCGATTCGGCTGTTTTTCTCGAAAGGAATTTAAAACCTCCAGCGTTTTGTCAGTAGAACCATCATCACGCACCAGAAGTCTCCAATCGGAAAAGGTTTGATTTATTAACGACTGAAGCAGTTCTTCTAGAAAAGCATAACCGTTATACGTAGAAAGTAGAATATCTATTTTCAAAGAAAAATGAGATTAAATACGTTTTTTGTCTACCTATTTCAGCACAAGACATTCCCTGTTTGTATCCACCCCCTGCCCCCGCCAGCGGGGGACATGCTACATCAAAGAATCCCAGGTCATAACATATCGAAAAAAACAGGTAGCATCTTTTGTCATCCTGTTTTCAAAATCCGGTTTGAACCCATAGAAATCGAGAAAACGTATACAAGCACAAGCATTCCTGTAGAACTCAACAACAGCGGATTAGTTCCGGCAATAAATAAATAGGCCACATAGGCAATAAATAAATGACTCAGTCTTTTGGCTTTGATCTCTGCCAGTAAAGGCCATATTAATGTCCCGGCGAACACAATCGAAATGGGAACCCCCCAAATTCTGATCAGCTCAAAATAGGTAAGCTCGGAAACATTGGTAAAACGCTGTAATACTGAAGCATAAAAAGAGCCGCCAATACCCTGTCCAAAAATCAAACTTAGTATGTGCTGATTAAAAAAATCCGCATAAGAAGAAAGGTAACCGAACTTGATGACATTGGAGGCTTCGTGCTGGTTCAGCAATAATCCGGCAATCGAGGGCATCGTGAACAATGCAATAAGAAGCCCCAAACTTCCTAAGAGAACAAACCAAAGCTTGGATTTTCTATATACATAAAAACCCAGATAAAAGATTATGATTAAAACTAAAGAAAGTAAATTGGCCCTTGTCCCTGATAAAAACAAGGTAATCGCAATTAAAACAACGAGTAAATAATGAACAAATGGCGCTTTTCTTTGCTTATCAATTAGAATCTGAAAGAGGTAATAGGACAAAGGAAAAACCAAAAGCGGTGAGGTTTTATAGAAGATCATCAAAAGCGTTACTTCTCCGTAATTTCTCAGCGCATACACTGCTACCCCCTTATCCGCTACAAAATACTGGTACAGCGATCCAAACAGATGGCTATTAAAGATTAAAATTAAATAGAAACTCAACGTCATTAAAACGATCAACAACGATGAATTGTTAAATAGCCAGGTCAGGTCAATTTTCTCATTCGCGATAACCAAAACAATAAGAAAAAAGAAAAAAGAATTAAAATAGACCAGGTTGCCCACTGGCGTGTTGTGGAGGAAACTATTTATCAAACCCATCGACAGGGCATAAAAGGGCATGAAAAGGGAAATAAAAATCACCGCATACCACAGCTGTTTGGGAACAATGAGTTTTTTCGATAAGATACCTGGCAACCAAACTACAAACACTAAGGCAAATAAAACATATTTTGCATGAAAGATAAGATTGTTGGGATCAACCATGACATCCACAAACAGGAATGCCAGTAAGCCTTTTAGAAAAAAGGGTTGCTTCTCTTTAAGCCAATGTAAAAGTTGATTTAACAATCGGTATTAGTATTTATATTCTGTCATTCTGAACCACAAAACCCGGAGAAATGGATTAACTAACAAATAATGACGTATAGTAGGGTTTTTCTTCATTCATAAATCGGCGTTCCTTGTTCTTACATCAAATGAATGTCGAACAAGGATTAACGATTTGAGAATTTTTGAAGTGTCTGGTTGGATGGCTATTACCAAAATACGTCATTAGTAACGTAGTGAAGGATCTTTTTATCAACCTATTTTAGGACTAGACAGCTCTTTATTCCTCCTCCTACTCCCTCCAGCCGGGAACATTTACTTTGATTTGTCATCTTTGGCTTGACCCTCACTTCTGCCAGCTGGGGACAGTTTTCAACGCAGTTTCTCCAGGAGAAACCGCAACGGTTTCAGCAACCTTTTCCCCAGTTTATATTCTCTCGAGTTTACCAGTAAATCGTATTCAAACGATTTATTGGGATCAAAAAAATGCTTGGCATATAAGTCCTTGTGGTTTTGATAGATTTGCCTCCTCAGCCGTTTCATTTGTTCGACGGAAAGGGAAAAGTTTCTCGATTTTTTTTTAATCCGGTAGTAAAGGGCCACAACCTCTAATCTATGTACTTCTCCTCCTGACTCCAACAAAGAAAGCCAAAAATCCCAATCTTCAAAACCTTCATTCATATTGACATTAAAACCCGAAGTTTGAAGGAAATCTGATTTTCTAAAAAGGGAAGTGATGGCCATGGTATTTTGCCCGAGCAACATTCCCATGGAATGCTCCGGTAATTTTTTCAGTCCCTTTCTTGTCCCAAACATTTGAACGTCGCCACAAACCACCTTCACCCGTTGGTCTTCATCCAAAATATTAACCGCCTCCTCCAGAAAAGAGGCTCCCAGTAAATCATCTGCGTCCAGGGGCAGTATATAATCGCCTGTCGCTTTCGCAATGGCATCATTTCTTGCTACGGAAACTCCGGCATGCACTTTATAAAAAACATGAATGTTGGGATGGCTAACTTGTTTTAAGAATTTAATGGTAACTTCATCAACCGACCCATCATCAACCACAATGATTTCAAAGTTTTGATAGGGTTGATTCAGCACACTTTGCAAAGCATCATTTAAATAGCTCCCGTCATTATAACAGGGGATAATTACAGAAACTTTTTTCTTAGGTTCAGACATTTACGATTTTATTCCGTTCATCATTAATACTTCCAAATATCCTTACAATAAGCCATCTCTACCCCCTGGCCCCCTGAAGGGGGAAAGCTACCACACAATATTTTTTCATCTATACTCCCAAACTAATGAATCATCATCCAAAATTTGAACAGTTTATGGAAACCAAAGTATGCGTCAAAGCACGCCCCTTTAGGGGTTGGGGGTGCGTAAGGAAATTTTATATTGAATCATTTTAATGACTTCCTCCATTTTATTTTGAACCTGACTATTGGTAAACCTTATAATTTCTATACCAAATTGTTTGTTCCTTAACTTCTCCCAAAGCATTTTCTCCGCTTTGGTCGGATTAAGTCGCAGCTCCTTTGCGTACTGAAACAAATATGCTGGGGCATCATAAAACATCTCATCAACTTTTTATCTCTTTACAATCACTGCTCTGTCGCCAAAGTCTAAACAGAAAAATAGCCAGGCTGTCAGTTGGGGGACATTTTACAATGCCTACCAATTTTCCTTTTAAAATCAGGTTCAGAAATGTTCTCTAAAACCGATAAGTAACGCCCAAGCTCAAGTGAATATTGTTTACATCTTTTCCGGGACCCCAATACGCAGGATCAGGCGGTGGGGTGAACTGCCATTCGTAATTCAATGAACGTACGACCTGCATTTGAGCATTCAAAAGCAAGCTCTTATAAGGCCATTGTACCAATAGGTTTGCGCTCACATCTACCCAATTTCGCCTGATATCTTTAATATAACGAAAGAAGAAATCATTGTTATGGGGATAGCGCTCAAACCTTAAACTGATCATTTTTAAAGATCTTACCCAACCTACTTCAAGGGTTTGCATATTGCTGCCTGGTCCGATGCCTGCTCCGAGGATCTGTCCTTCATTCGTATATCCGGCCCTTACCAAACTACTGGTGTACCAGCTCTGCCCATTTCTGTTCATGGTGGTCGCATTCATGGCCAGTTGCGTAAATTCCATCATCACCTGAATGTATTCATCCTTATGAAGTCTCAATGGGACAAGTTTTCTAAACCCTAAAACAAAAGCCCCCGAGTGGGCTGCTTCCACTTCAAGATCGCGTTTGTTCCAAAAATAATCAGACCTTCCATATTCAAAGTATATTTCACCATGTGCTTTTTGCCAAAGCCAACGGGCAAAAACAGAATACAGTTGTGAACTTTTTTTAGCAGCTACCGCATCACCTCCAGCTGCCTTCAGTCCGAGTGGTGAAAAAACCGGGAAATAATCACCCAAGTTCACTCCCATATCGGTATGGTACTGCTGAACCGTACGGGCAAACCCAAGGAATAAGCCGGGAACCCATTTGGGATGATAGGTAACTAAAAGTCCGCTAAGATATCGCCATTCATCAGGTTTAGGGGCATAAAGCAGGTTCCCCAGATACTCTCTGTTTGCTCCGGGAGGGGCAAAACCAGAGGGTTCCAGGCGGCCTGCAATAAGCTGCCACTCAAAAGACCCGATACTGGTTTTCAGCGGACGGACTGTATTAAAGCTAAGGTGCTTAAACCCCGGGGCATTATTGGTCATGATTAACGCATTGCGAAGACCAGGCCCCCACCATAAATTTTCATTGGAAAGTCCCAAAGATACTGCTCCAAAAGTGAGGCGAATGCTGCTTTGGCCCCAGGTCACTTTGTTGTAGGGTGTATTCCCGAAACGTCCGGGAAGATCAATCTGGTTCAGGTGCCAGTAATACTGCGCCCAGACAACATCAGGATAATTTGCAGGGAAAGCTTCAAATGGGCTATTTTGAGCATATACCACCTCAGGTCTCAATTGAATGCTCAGGTGGCCATATTGCGCATATATTCCCGCACTAAATAGCGTCTGGTATCCTTTGGCCGGGATCATGGCACCATCGTTTATCCCCACCGGATTATTCAAATTATATTGCTGTTGCCAGCTAAGCGGAAGGAGTTGTACAAGGCCTTTATTCTTGGCAAAACGAGTGGTTCCGTTAAATTTTAACAAAGAATTCTTATCAAGAGTGCTGTCCGGGTCAAAGCTGTTTTGCACCTTAAAAGCTTCCCTAGGAAATAAAGGGAGTGAGGTAAAGCTAACTTCCGGACTTATCTTTCCCAGGAGTTGTGCTCTGCGATAGGCGTCTGCCAAGACCGGCATGTTTACAGGAACGGTTTGCGCGAGGAGTGGTACTGATAAAAGCAGGACAGATAATAGAACAATATAACGGTGCAATTGGTTTCTTTTTTTCATGCGCTGTATGATTTTACACACTCGATTTTCATTTTTTGGTCTTTAGCGTTAGCATTGGCTTGATTCCGTTTCTAACCTATAAACTTGTTTCTTGTTCAAAACTCCTCCCCCTACACCCCCTCCAAAGGGGGACATTCAGCTCTGATACTTATTTATTTTTTCGACCTTTTGACATTTCGACTCTTCAAACCCTAAATCTTCTATCAAAGTTTTCGTCATCCCGATCCCGATATATCGGGAGACGAAGGGATCTCATACGGGATTTTTATGAAGACCTCAGTACAGGTTCTTCACTCTCTGCCCACATGCCCTTTGCTAATCCGTTCAGAATGACAAATAACTTAAAACCGGTACACCACTCCCAAGGTTGCATGAAAATTATAAGAATCTTTTGATGGATTCCAATAGGTGTTATAAGAATTATCGATAGGAGCCGGGCGGTAGTGCCATTCATAATTGATTTCATGGATGTATTTCACCTGCGCATTAAATAACAAATTTTTATATTCCCAATTGGCTACAAGCCCTGTTCCCAGATTAACCCAGTTCCTGCGAATGTCTTTTATTTTCGAAATAAAATAATCGTTATTATGGACGTATCTTTCAAATTCTATCCCGAGGCTTTTCAGCCCTTTTACCCAACTGACCTTCATCCATTGAAGGTTACTGCCCGGCCCAATGCCGGCACCCAGCACCTGCCCATCGTGGGTGTAACCTTGTGTTACCTGATAATGTGTATACCAATATCCAATTGGAATATTTCCATTACTCGAATAAGGAGCCATTCTGTTGAGAGTAGAAGGAGTTGAAGCAAGATTGGTTATTTCCGCATTCACCTGAATGTACTCTCCTTTCCGAAGTCCGAAAGAAAACAGTTTCTGCATCCCCACAATATAAGCGGCCGAATAATCACCCTCCAGCAAGATATCACGTGTATTCCAGGCGTGATCTTCCCGTCCGAATTCCGCATAAATTTCAGCATGGGCTTTTACCCATACCCAGCGCATAAAAAGTGACAACAACTGATCCTGCCTCCGGGCATCCGTAGCCGCATTGCCCACTGCCACTTTTTCAACAGCGCCGAAAACAGGCAGGTAGTCATAAAAATGATGCCCCATGTCACTGTGATACATATAAAAGCTTCGTGCAAACCCCAGGAAAAGCCCCGGGACCCACTTAGGTTGGTAACTCATCGTGATGGCATTAAGGTAGCGCCAGTCATCGGGCAATCCCGGTGTATACCCGGAAGCATCAAGGCGGCCTGCAATTAGTTGTCCTTCAAAGGAGCCGATGCGGGTCTTAATAGGTCGGACAGTATTTAAGGTCAGGTGTTTAAATCCTGGGGCATTGTTGGTCATGATCAGGGCATTGTGAATACCGGGCCCCCACCAGAGGTTTTCATTGGAAAGCCCGAAAGACACCGGGCCAAAAGTTAAACGAACGCTGCTTTGTCCCCAGAAAGTTTTTTGAAAAGCAGAATCGCCAAAACGTTCGGGAAGGTCTATGCCGGATGGAGGGGAAGGTTTATGATAAATCTGATAGAAGCCATCGAAAGCTTTGTTTTCGACAGACAGCATTTCCGGCCATAATTGGATGGACAAAGGCCCGTATTGCGCGTACACACCTGCGCTAAGGTATGTTTGATAGCCTTTGGCCGGAACCATCACGCCGTCGTTGTATCCTTCAGGATGCTGGCTATTAAACTGGTTTTGCCAGATAACTGGCAACAACTGAATCCGTCCTTTGGAATGGGCAAATTGAGCCAACCCATTGAACTTTGTCCAACTATCTTTTGTTAGGGAGCTGTCCGGGTCATAACTGTTTTGCACCCTAAAGGCTTGCCTGGGAAATAAGGGAAGGGCTGTAAAGCTTTCGGATGCGCTGACATTCCCCATTAATTGCTCCCTGCGATAAGCCTCCTTCAATACCGACATTCCCACAGGTATTGTCTGGCTTTCGGATATTAAAGGCAGAAATAACGTAAAAAGCAGTATGTATTTATAAACATGGAGTAATCTTTTCATTCTTGATTATTTAGATGAAATGCCGAACGCCTTGAAATGTTGAGTTAAAAACAATCAAAATTCAATAGTTTTTTTCTTTAATATTCTTTTGGTTATCATTGGGGGGAGCTTTAAAATGGGTAGAACAAAGCGCGACGAAACGACCTGTTTCCACTGGTTAAAACACCCTGGAATCTCATTGGCTCAAAATGAACTACCCCGCCGCAAGCGGACGGAGTATTATACTCATTTATCCCGATACGCTACGCTATCGGGATTCGTTCAACTTACAAATTTTAATGCGCTTCACTTTTAAAATTTGAGTTTCACGAATAAATTAATCTCTAAGGTTGCATCTTGTCCCCCGCTGGCGGGGGTAGGGGGTGGAATTCATTCATTCGCTTTTCCGAGATCTAAAATCTTCAACCTAATCCTCCAAAACCCTTTCCAACTTATGAATGTCGTTCAATACTTCTTCATCCAGAAAACGAATAACGGTAAATACCACGGTTTCAAGTTCATTCTGAGGTATGTCATCATGGTTAATATAGTTTCATCAAATGGGTTATCTCGTCAACTTCTATGATCAGCATCAATTCAGGACATATAAAATTGCAACGTAATAAAGCACAGTCCTCTGACGCCTGAAATGATAGTCTTATTATTCCCCCGCTTTTTAATTATATTTCCAAAGGTAGGCTTCAAGTGAAGTTTGAAATTGTTGCCATTTTCTCTTCCACCCCCAACCCCAGCCAGCGGGGGACATACTCCGTTTAATGATCAAGGATAAGTAGGCAGCTTAGCAACAAGGATTTCTAACCTTCCTCAAGCTTTCCAAGTAATCCTAAGAGCCTTCCTCAGTGGGTATTTTGTAGAGCCAAAAAAAGAGTGCAGCACCAATGACTTCAACTGCATTACTTTAACGATTCCGGCAACTATTTTGCCTTTATGTTTTCTAAAATAATGGTATTTACTTTTCTCCCAGATAGCCCATTTTTCAATATTGAGTTTTCCGTTTCCCAAGAGTGAAGAACCTTCCAAATGAATAATTTTCACTTGTGGCAACACATAAGATTTATATCCTGCGCTATGTAAACGAAAATATAAATCTGTTTCTTCATAGTACAGGAAAAAGGCTTCATCAAAACCACCCACTTCCTGAAAAATATTTTTCTTTATAAAGATATCCGCACCAACAATATATGACACTAGTGCAGGAACTGTCAAACTCTTACAGGTCTTGCCAATGCTCAGATACTCATCATAATACTTTTTAAAAAACTTTCGAAACCCCATATCACCAAACTCCTGAAGAACCGAAGGGAAATTTCCATAGGAAGTAGTAGGGTCACCGTTTCTAGTGATCAAATTCCCGCCACAGCTAACAGCAGCTGGCATTTCCTCCTCAATAAACTGATAAAACCTTAGTAAAGCATTGTCTAATAATATAGTATCAGGGTTCAGGAAAAACAAATAATCTCCTGAAGCATGCCTGGATCCAATATTATTGGCAGCGCCAAAGCCTTTGTTTTCAGAATTCACAAACAGCTTAACGCCTGGGTATTTCTGCTTAATAAATTGAACCGACCCGGATTCGGAAGCATTATCAACCACGATAATTTCATAGCTGACATCCGATACATAAGTATAAATGGAATCAATACAGTCGCCAAGGTACTGCTGGCTGTTGTAATTGACTATGATAATGGATACTTGGGGATTCAAATTTCTTGATTATTTGCTAGTACAAACATGGGATGACATATATACAACTTTTGTCATCCTATTCGAAGTCGCGGAGTGATTCCTACGGAAGACTCCTTTGGAGAAAGCAGAGTCAGCCAGCAAGTTGGCGCGAATGGAACCCTGCCTGCCGCCCTTTTGCTCATGCGTCGGTGGGCAGGGAACTGTAATGAGGTATTAAACAAGATTATTCTGAAGACTTTAGTACAGTTTCTTCGCTGCGCTCAGAAGGACAATCAACCCCAGGTGTCATCCTGTCCGCAGGACTCCTTTGGAGAATGCAAGGGAGGCCAGTGCGGTGGGGCGAATGAAGGAACTGTGATGAGTACCTTAACGAGATTCTTCTGAATACTTTAGTACAGTTTCTTCTCCATAGGAGTCCTTCGGACGCTATGCTCAGAAGGACAAACATAGTGTGCTTCACCAGCGAAGCAAAGGCTCCATTTTCCTTCTCATTGTTCACTCAATATCCTAATTTCCCTGTGGCAGCAAGATTTCATTAATCAAAGCGAATCTTTTTCAGCTCTTCGATAAAAAAAGCAGAGATTTGTTCTTTGGTTACAATTTCTTTTGGGTTTAAGTGATTTTCTATTGAATCCTCAAGGATATCTTTTGTGTAAATGATGGTTTCCGCATAGGTAATGGGAGCAATATTAGGAAGCATCTTTTTGCTTTGTTCAATAATCCGACCCAAGGGAATAATATGTTTTGCGATAAAATACAAATCATAGTAATCTCTTAGTGTGTTCCGTTGAGCCAGAGTAGCCATTTTAAGCACTGAGATAATTTCGATGCTCGCAATATTCATATTTTGATGCTTTTCGGAAAAGTCCTTAACCTTAAAAGGCACCAAAACGGCTCCTGAAGAAAAAAAGGTAATCCTTACCTGATTGATCAAAAAATCAAGTTGATAATCTTTATCTTCCCGAATTATTCGGTATTTTGGAAATCTTTTAGATATTTCCCTTTTTATGGAGGTTGTTGGTATTTTCTCCCCGTCAAAAATAAAATCCAAATCTTCACTTTGGCGATGCCCCAACTGCAATGCTAAAGCCGTGCCGCCCACAAGGGTAAAATTCTTTATAAAAGCTAATTTAGCAAACTCGTCGAATAATTTGGCCGTTTCTTTAGGAATATTGTTTGTATTGATAATCATTCTGCCAATAATATTTCTTTAATAAAAAAGGCTCTTTTTTTCCATTGCTTACCAGCATCAATATTTTTTTGAACCTCGGCAATTTGCTGATTAGAAAAAGTTTGCAGAATCTTAAACAAGTCGTCTAAATCGCCGTAAAGCAATATATTTTCCAGGACTACCAAATCGGGTAAATCAGCTTCGGGCTTGTATTGCCAAAAAATATATTTAGGAAATTGAGATATCCGCATTTCAATAATTTTCCAAAAGTAAAAGTACGAAAAGAATCAAGACACCAAATTTCAGATAATTCCCAATTCTCAAACAAAGTTTTTTGTCATCCTGTCCGCAGGACTCCTTCGGAGAATGCAAGGGTGGCCAGTGGGTGGCGCGAATGAAGGAACTGTGATGAAGTTCTTAACGAGATTTTTCTAAGTACTCCAGTACAGTTTCTTCTCCATAGGAGTCCTTCGGACGCTATGCTCAGAAGGACAAATAACGCTGGGTGTCATCCTGAATGCAAGGGAGGCCGGTGCGGTGGCGCGAATGAAGAAACTGGAATGAGTACCTTAACGAGATTTTCTGAAGACCTCAGCACAGATTCTTCGCTGCGCTCAGAAGGACAATCAACCCCAGGTGTCATCCTGAATGCAAGGTTAGCCGGTGCGATGGCGCGAATGAAGGATCTGTAATGAGTACCTTAACGAGATTCTTCTGAAGACTTTAGTACAGTTTCTTCTCCATAGGAGTCCTTCGGACGCTGCGCTCAGAAGGACAAATAACGCTGGGTGTCATCCTGAATGCAAGGGAGGCCAGTGGGTGGCGCGAATGAAGGATCTGTGATGAGTACCTTAACGAGATTTTTCTGAAGACTTTAGTACAGGTTCTTCGCTGCACTCAGAAGGACAAATAATCCTCTAAGAAATCCTTTTCCAAACTGAAAAAATCATCCCACGCAACAGCGTCTCTTTAAAAATAAAAATCTGAACAATGAAATAGAGAGTGGCTGAAATCAGTACGGACATAAACAATCCGAATACGAGCGAAGCATGTGTACTGCGTAACAATAGAGCCACAGGAATAAAAAGCAAAGAAGCTGCCAACGCCTTCACCGCCAAAGACCAGTTCAATCGAATCTTCATTTTTCTCCATACAAAGAGATAAGCTATGAAGGAAACGATTCCTTCAGCGGCCAATAGTGCCACAGCCGCTCCCTTATCTTTAAAGGTGCTTATTAATAGCAAATTAAGAAACAGACTTGCCATCATTCCAAACAGGGTGGCGAGGAGATACTGTTTTTCAAAACCTCCCGGAATTAACAATTGCATGCCAAATAAATGTCCCAGCCCAACCAAAAAAATCACCGGGGAAATCAATTGCAAGGTAAGAACGGCTCCTGAAAATTTGGCTCCCGAAAAAGCCAACATGATTTCCGGGGCAAAAACATATAAACCCACAGAAATAGGTATCCCAAAAAGACAAATGAAAGAGAAGGACTGATAAACATGTATGTCCCGCTCTGTATTATTATTTATATCAATGCTTTTGGCTATCCTGGGAATAAGAACCGTTCCTAAAGAGGTAATTAAAGGAATAATAATCAGTGTCAGTTTCTTGGCAGCGGTAAAGAATCCCACGGCTTTGTTGTCGGTAAGAAACCCTAACAAAAGCGTGTCGCCCAGCGTATAAACACTGATAGTCAGGGAGGAGACAAACAGGATAAAGAGGGCAACTAAATGGCTTTTTATATCCAGCGATTTAAACCTTAGGTTAATCTGCCCTTTCAAATGGAACAGGTTCCAAAGATTATTTGCGAGGATAGAGAAGATCGTGATGAGGAAATAGATCATCAGATCCTCCTGGGTTCTCACAAAAAGAAATAAGGTAATAAGGGCGACTGTTTTTATAACAATCGAACGCAATGACAAAAAACGAAATTGCTCCATGCCAATATAAAACCATTCAAGCACAGAAAACCCGGACAAAACCAATAAACCGGCCAATAAATAATAGCTTAAACTATCCTGAAACCAATTCAGGGACAAAATAATACCGAGATAGGCCGACAAAATCAGCAGGGTACTAAGAATGTTGATGAAAAGAAGTTCGGAAAATAATTTACTTAATCGTTCCTTATTTCCTCTTGCCTTTGCCACTTCGCGCATACCATAAACCGGAATCCCCAACTGAGCAAACAAGACAAAATAGGTGGCAAAAGTCACCACAAACTGGACTTTTCCTATTCCCATAGGACCCAGAATACGCGAAGCATAGGAGAAGCTGATTACCGGAAACAGCAGATTGCTGAATAACAGCAATAGGTTGTAAAATAAGTTTTTTTTAATGGAAGGCATCGGAAGGGAAAGGGCTAAAGTTTAAAACCTAAAGTGAAAGTTTCTTGAGACCATCATTAATCATTCCGGAGACTCATGATATCCCCCGCTGGCGGGGGGCGAAGGGCTTTGGCGCAGGAGGGGGTGGAGGTGAGCAGATAAAAGACAAAGGTTAAAAGAAAATTTCTTTAGAACATCTTTTCACTATACACCCTGTTGAATAGCTACGCAAATTCCTTCATTTTTCATTCTTCATTCATCATTCTTCATTCTTCATTCCAAAGGCTACCACTCCTCAATAAAATCATTTAATTTGTTCCAGGGTATAATTTTGACTCCGTTGCTTCTTTTTTGGTAAATATTGCCTCCGTAAATAACAGCTCCATTCATTTGACCACTTATTTTATGCCAGAAATTCAAGCCATTAAAATAACCCGGCGTAATTGTTTTCCCCGATTTAATTTCAATGGGATAAAGTTCATTCGTTTTTTCAATAATGACATCAACTTCATGGCCTGTATTATCACGCCAAAAGAAGAGATTATGTTGTTGAGCCCTGTTGTACCTGAATTTAATCAGCTCATTCATTATAAAATTCTCGAACAACGCGCCTCTAACCGGATTAAAGGTAAGTTGTTCTTCATTTTGTATCCCCAGCAGGGCACAAACCAGACCGGTATCATAAAAATAGAGCTTCGGCATTTTAACAACTCTTTTATTGAAATTTTTATGATGTGGCTCCAACCGGTAAATAATATAGCTGCTTTCCAAAATTCCAATCCAGGAAGCAATCGTTTTGTTATTGACTCCTGTTTCGATAGCAAGAGAAGACATGTTAAGCAGTTGACCCGTTCTTCCTGCACAAAGTTTTACAAAACGTTCAAAATCATAAAGATTAGTAATATTTTTTAATTGCCTGACATCCCTCTCGATGTAAGTCCGGATATAATTCAGATACCAGGAATTAACCTCAACCGGTTGATCATAAACAGGAGGATACATCCCTCTGAAAAGTAGTTCATTCAGCTGCCATTTAATGGTTGATCCTGACAATTCGTTAAAAGAAAAAGGGAGCAAAACCAGATAAGCAATTCTTCCGGCAAGACTTTGTGATATGTTTTCCTGTAATAAAAAGTTGTTGGAACCCGTAAGAATGAACAAACCGGGATTGCTGCTTTCATCAAGGATTTGCTGCAAATACGAAAAAAGAAGGGGAACTCTTTGTGCTTCATCGAGAATCGCTCCTTCAGGGAACTGATCAAGAAATCCACGTGGATCTTCAATGGCAAATTGTCTTATATCGGGATTCTCGAGATTTACGTATGGCTTATCCTCAAAAACATGTTTTACCAGGGTTGTTTTGCCCGATTGACGCGGACCAATAATGGCGACAGCTTTAAACTGTCCGGCCAGTTTTTTTAACTCTGTTGCGGATTGTCTCTTAATCATGGTGCGAATTTACAATATAAGAATCATATTCCCAAATTGTAAAAATGAACTACCCCGCGCAAGCGGACGGAGTATCAAGATTAGAATTTATTTTATTTCGCCCAATGGAAGGAGTACCAACCTGCCCGGCTGGCAGGTTATACTCATTTATCCCGATACGCTACGCTATTCCCGATAAATCGGGATTCAACTTACAAATTTTAATTCGTTTCGCTTTTAAAATTTGAGTTTCACGAATAAAAAACAATTTGATTCTGAGGAGCCTTCAGGTGGTCTGTGGGTATACGCCCCCTTGCCTGAGGCGAGACAGGCGTGAGAATCTGGTCAGGCTTTGATAATCAAGACTCTCACGCCGGCTATGGCAATCCAACCTGGGATAAAACAATTGTGACCTGCCGGCTCAGAGCTAAACTATAAAAGAGAGTAGTTCAATTCTGAGGCATCTATAGGCAGGCATAAGGGAAAGCATGCCGTGAGAATCTGGTCGCCATTCCAAATTCCTCCCCCTGCTGCCCGCTTGCCTGCACACCCCCCTCCAGCGGGGGACATTCAGCTTTGATACTAATTTATTTCTTTGATTTTTGACTTTCGACCTTTTGACTTTAGCCTTTAGCCTTTGAACTTTATCCTTTAAAACTTCTGCCTTAATACTTCTGCCTTTCTACTTTAGCCTTTAACTTCTTCTTAATTAGCTATATTTCCTCAAAAAATCATTTATCACTTCAAATAGTCAGGTCTTTCAGGCAAATCCTTAAATACTTTATGAACCGACTCACTGTTTGGGACTACTATTCCCCAGGCGGTAAGAAATATTAACATGAAATCTGTATAGAAGGAAAGGTGATTTTGATACCACAACTCCAATTCACCCTTATAGGGCAAAATGTGCTTAGCATAGAACTCCCTGGGCGGTAATGATGTTTCTGACAGCAACCGCTCCTCATCACGAAACACAATGGATCCAATACCAGTTAATCCGGGTTTCACATTGTAGATTGATTTTTTTACATGATCAGGGTAGGGGTCAAATGTTTTATCGACCAAGGGACGAGGCCCAACAATACTCATATCCCCGATTAGAATGTTTATTACCTGTGGAAGTTCATTGATTTTTGTTTTTCTAAGGAAGCCACCCATGGGCATTAACCGTGGGTCATTTTTTGTTGTGTGTAATCCACCAACCAGGTTCGGACTTGCTTTTAACATAGTTGCAAATTTCCAGATATCAAATGGCTTGTTTTTATACCCTATTCGTTTTTGAAAATAAAATACATAATGCTCACCTGTAAGAAGTAATCCGATTATTACCGGTATTAAAACAGGGGAGAGGATTACCAGAGCGATAAAGGCGAGGATAATGTCACTTAGACGTTTTAGGAAATGCTTGTACATATTATTTGAATAAGATGATGGAATTACTCCAGAGTGGGTGAACGGGTGAATGGGTGAACGAGAATTTCGAACAAGGTCAGAAACTCCATTTTTGTGGGTTTCTAAGCATATTCACAATTTGACCGATGATATTATCATATTCTGCAAAAAGTTCATGATGAAATTCTTTGGAAATATATTGTTGTGCTAAGGAAAACCGAGCCAAACCTGTGTTTCAGCAGCTTCTCCTTCACAATCAGAAAGCTTTGCAACAAATGCTTTTTCATATCTGCGTTTTCTGAAAGCTTCCAGCCAAGTTAGCTGCTACAGATCGAGAACTTCGCCGAATTTGATCGGTGAGAGAATATTGTTCGTCTTTTGGAAATGATTTTGTCACTTCAAAAATTTTCAGGGCTGAATTAAATGACATTTGATAAACCCTTAAGTCTTGATGCGATTTTATTAATTCCATTCACAGAAAAAGATTAGATTATGTTAGTTAAGAGTCAGTTTTTCTCCCACTCTTCCCTTCTCGCTTTTTCTCTCTCTTTTCACTACATCTGCGAGTCCAACCCCTTCCCCTTTTCAATATGTTCAAAATTAGGAAGATATACTTTTAAAATATCGACAATAGCAGCTTTGGTTACATTTTTTGATTCGAAAAGAGTGTGTAACTTTTCAAAGATAGTATCTATTTCAGCAATACTTCGTTTCTTTGAGTTTTTCACAACCCCCAGATTGATAAAAGAATCGTTGTCTAAAATTTCTTTTACCGTAAAGAATTCCTCGAAAGACTTTTCGCCCGATGTATCTGACCCGAAAAAGTATACCGGATATGTCGCCCCATCGCCCACTCGCCCTTTCGCCCTCTGGCGCGCTTCGTCTTCAGTCTGACAAATATCAGGTTTTAAGCCCAGTGCTTCAAGTAAATCCAATACGATTTGATCAAAAGGAATCATGTCTCTGTTTTCATCTAATTTGGGGAAGAATATATCTCCTGATTTACCCATGATGGAAGCCATGAGACATAACTCCCCCGATTCCTGTGGAGAAACAAAAAAACGTTTAATACCCAAAGGACATGACCAAGGTTGTTGTTTACTGAGTCGTTCAAGAAAACCTATAGGTAAACTTCCATTTGAGAATGCCACATTGGCAAAACGGGCAGTTTTTATTGGGAGTCTGTCGGAATAAGCCATGATTAGCTCCTCCATTAATTTTTTACTAGCTCCCATGATGTTAACCGGATTGGCCGCCTTATCGGTGGAAACACAAAAAAAATGTTCAGGTGGAAACAGCAACAATAAATCTAAAAGCTTGCGGGCACGAAGCACATTATTCTCAATCATGGCTTCAATGGAGTAGATGTCTTTCTCGCTGCGCACATGTTTGTGGGCTGCAAAATTGGCAACAATCTCAAACGGGCCATGATGCTTAAATATTTTCTCAAAAACTCTGTCACCGAAATTTACAGGATAGGTGATAAATTCATCCGGAATGTTGTATTCGGTAGAACTTCTTAAATCGCGAACCAACTCGGTTAAACCATTTTCGTTGATGTCAACCACCACCAGCTTTGAAATGTTAAACTTTAAGATAGCTTTGATATAAGATGAACCTATAGTACCGGCACCACCAATAACCAAAACCTTTTTCCCATTAATCCGATTATTGAGTTCAGTATTGTATTTGCTCAAATCCTCAGCCAAAAGGCTCTTTGTTCGTTTGGTGACAAAAGTTGAAATAAACTTGTCGAGATTAAAATTGAAATTCATATTTTATCATTTTTACATAAATTATTCATATTGGTTGGTATACAGGTATCTGCGACCGCAAGACTGCACGAATTCATGATTAATGTATTCAAATTTTCATAAAGTCAAAGTGTCCATTTGTTAGGTTTATTGCAGCTGCATAAGCCAATTGATACAAATTTAAATCTTTATGAGAACGAATCTTTTCCATGAAAAATCATCGCTATAAACACTCAAAAATTCAACTGGTTATAATCCAACTTTCTACAGCACTTTATCGTGAAGTCATATAGTCGTGAAATCGTGTTTTCGCCCACTCACCCCTTCTCCTATTCTCATCCAGTCGTGCAGTCGTCTCCTATTTCTGAAATGATTTGAATGTTTTTTTGAACCCTTCTTCGGCTGAAACCGGCATTTTTTCAATTCCCATCGCTTTTTTAATTTTTTGATTGGAAACAACATACGATTCAGTCAGTTTCTTCAACCGTTCATTGTTTAATGGCAAATGGAATATATTGCCTAATCTGGCCAATGATCGAATAAATGTTTTATTAATATTCCATATTCTTGTTTTTTTATCAAGTGATTCAGCAATTAATCTAATGAGTTCATTGGTCGATAATGGCTGATCATCCGCTATCTGATAAATCCCGGATTCAATGTCCTTTTCAATCAAATTTCGGATAACAAAGTTTAGATTGTCTATGGAACAAAATGACCGCTGGTTATCAAAAGCTCCAAGAGGCCATGGAATAGCCTTTTTAACTATTTTGTATAACAGATTCATATTCCCTTTGTTTCCAGACCCATGAATCATACAAGGTCTTAAAATATACACTTTTTTATCAAAATGACCTTTTTCTATCCCATCCTTCTTCTCTCGCTCCATCACACTTTCACCCTTTTCCCCCCTCGCCCCTTCGCTCGCGTTCAACTTCTCCAATTCATCTAAAATGTACATCTCTGCCGCCCTTTTACTTTCGCCATATGGACCTTTAGGAGTTGGGATTACATCTTCTGTTAAAATCTCACCTATAACTGTATCAGTAGCTGCCTTAACCGAACTAAAAAATATAAACTTTTTTGCTTTTGAGAGCAAAAACCAATCATAGATATTTTTTGTTAAACCGGTATTAACCTCAAAATAAGATGAGGCTTCGGATTGGTTTTTTGTATCATGAGCCTTCCCAGCAAGATGAATTATCATATCTACAGGAGGTATCTTATCAAGCTCTTCCCAATTAAAAAGTTGATTTTTGGGAAATTTACTTCTTTTAGAAATATCCAGCCCAAATAATTCAATATCATCATGAAAGGTGTCATAAATATTTGTTCCAATAAAACCATTTGATCCGGTGATAAGAATCTTTTTCATGATGACATTAAAGATAAGAGACTATTGATTTTGCCATTTGATAATTAATATTTGAGCGTTTAAATTTCTTTATAAATTCTGTGCGTTCAACCAGTTCATACTTATAGTTTTTCAATTGGTTGGTACATTCATCCACATCACACGGATTAAATAATATTACATTAGGAAGGTTTTCGCTAATAAACTTTGCTGCATAGCCACCTACACCAGCAATTATAGGTTTATTATATGCTCCTAATTCGAAAATCTTTGATGGTAGTACTTTTTTAAAGGCGTCAAAATCATTCAGGTGAATTAAAAAAAAATCTGTTTTACTGTATTCTTCCATTAACTGCTTTCTACTAACGGGTTGGTGTAGAAATACATTTGAACAGTTAAAATCAGCTATTTTATTAACCAACTCACTCTTAGCACCACCATCGCCAAATAAATGAAAATCAAACTGATCAGTGAAATTATTTGCCAATTCCGGAATCAGTTTATCAAGCCCCTGGCCTTCTCCAATATTTCCAGCATATAAAATTCGTTTCTTTTTAAAATCATTGATTGATGGAAATACCGGGATGTTTAAAAATTGATCGTCTATGCCATTTGGAAAACTTGTCTTTTGGGGTTTCTCGTATTCTTTAAAATAGGTGATGAAACCTTCTGAAATCAGGTTAATATGAGCAGCATTGGTGAAGGTGATTTTTTCTATGTGTTTTAGAATAGGTAAAATAACTTTTTTTAGTGGGTTTGTTCGTATAAGATCTTTCAGGCTATCATAAAAGACATCTCTAATATCAAGATAATATGGAAGGCGTTTTACTTTAGAAATAGAATGGCCTAAATAGGCAGTGAACAATCTTGAACTTGATGCAAAAATAAGATCATATTCATTATTTTTCGTTAGTGCTTTAACCTTGAAATAATACTTTCTAAATGAATTGATCTGATCAAATAAGCCACTCTTGTGTAAAGGAATCTCAATCCTATGAATTATTAAATTGCCTCTTTTCTCCTTTTCATTTGCAGATTTATTGTAACTGATATACCGATTGGGCATGGTTGTATAAACATCAACTTCCGCAATTCCTTTCAATTGATTGGCCAACTCAATTGCTAAAGGGGTATTTCTAAATGAACCAGCACATAAATCAGGTTCAAAATAAAAACTCAAGTATAAAATTTTTTTCATTTGAGAATCTCAAGCAGGTGTTTAATAATTCTTTGGCTGGTAGCCCCATCCCATAATTCAGGAATTGAACCTTTCTTCCAGTTTCCATTAAAAAGTTTTTCCATGGCTGGAGCAACAGCCCTCGGATCAGTTCCTAACAACTCATTAGTACCTATAGTTATGGTCTCAGGTCGTTCTGTATTATCTCTCAAAGTCATGCAAGGAATTCCCATTACCGTTGTTTCTTCTGTTATTCCGCCCGAATCGGTTATAACGGCCATGCAATGTTCCACCAAGTAATTAAATTCAAAATAACTCATTGGCTCAATCATATGTAGACGGGTATGATTAATACCAATACTGGTCAATATTTTTTTTGTTCTGGGGTGAACCGGGAAAACCAAAGGAACATTACTGGAATGATCAATAATTTCATCCATTAACATTTTTAGCTTACTTTCTTCATCCACATTTGCAGGGCGATGCAGTGTCATTACAATATATTTTCCGTTTTTCAGATTAACTTTATCCCATATTTCAGGTTTAATAAAGTGCGATCTATGCTTAATAAGCGTGTCTATCATCGTATTCCCCACCCAGAAAATTCTATCACTTGAAATGCCAGCTTTTTGCAAGTTTTCATTTGCAATTTCTGTGGTAGTGAAAAAGTAGTTTGTTATACTATCAGTGACCATTCGGTTGATTTCTTCGGGCATAGACCAGTCACCGGAGCGAATGCCAGCTTCTACATGCGCTACCTTTACATGAAGTTTCTGAGCTGAAATAGCACATGCCATTGTCGAAGTCACATCACCTACAACCAAGCAGAGGTCTGATTTCTCTTTTATTAACAACCCTTCATAACCAATCATAATGTTGGCAGTTTGTTCCGCTTGAGTTCCCCCCCCTGCTCCTAAATTTATATGAGGTTCTGGAATGCCCAATTGCTCAAAAAAACTACCACTCATATTTTTGTCATAATGTTGCCCAGTATGAACAAGACGGAAGTTGATGTCTTTGCCTTCAGATTGTGCTTTATGTATCGCATCAATGATGGGAGCAATTTTCATGAAATTTGGACGAGCCCCGGCAATTAAATCAATTTTCATAGGTTCTTATTTCTGTTTGCATTGTTGAATTAAACGTAACCTTGCATCTTTTAGCGGATGAAAATTTGTTATAAGCGAGAGGATATTTATAATCTTCTAAACTAATTTTCGTTTGAGTGTGGAATTGTATGGAGTATTTATCATCAAGCCAAACAGTGTTATCTAAAAGAGTGACCCTTCTATCTGGGTGAAAATGAAAATATGCAGTCGCTTCTTTGGCTTGCATGGACAAATCATCATTAATGCGAAAACCACCTTTATTAAAATCGAAGGTTCTTTTATGAATGACTGGTTTATAACCATTGTGCTCTGCTTCCAAAAGAAATTCTTTATCGGTAAATATTTTAATCCTAGCTCGCTTTCCTACCCGAAATCCGCTCCAAACATCTGATTGGTTTTTGCTTTCAACTTCAACCGTATTATGAGAACTGGTTGACCTTTCTATTTGACGTTGATTGTTTTTTTCATAAGTAGAAATTCCATTATCAATAATAAAAGGCTTATTGTCTATAAAAAGCACAAAACTGAGCATATCTGCATGAGCATGACCCGGAATATAATCTGGACCAACTTGCCCTACATCCACAATGCACACATAATTATTACTCTCAAAACGACGGTAACCTGAAGAAGAAAGTTTTGATTGCTTGTTATGTATCGGTAGATTTAATTCTTTAGCATAGTTAAAAAGCTGTGCAGAGCTTGGGGCTATCATGTTTGTGGAATCGTTAAAATGAGGAATATCTCCATTAGAGAAAGTCATTTGATTTAGCCAGGATAGCATAATGGAGGCTTTTTCTTTTAATAATGAAAATAGTTTGTCCTGATCCTTAAATATAAAATTGTTTTGTAGCAGATTTACACAATCCAATATTCGATCCAGAAGGATTTGGTGATACATTGGACTCAACTCGAAATGGCCTCCATCTTCCAATATCTGCTCTTTCAACTCCTGGATTAATAATTCAGAAGCTTTCCCATAGAATTGTTCATCCTTAAAATAAAAAGCTCCGAATAATAGAGAAAATGCATTCTCTAATAAATGATTTCCTAATAAATGATATTCCAGGTTGATAGTAAGAATTTTATATTGGGCATAAAGAGAGTTGTTTATATCTTCTAAATTTCTCGCGGAGGACGCTGCGAAATCTTGCGGCAGATGCTTGAAAGAAATAAACTTTATCCAGTTAATCCCTCTAAGAGATATTGGATAGGATTCGATGCCTTCTGAATTATTGTCTAATTTGGAGATATAATCTTCAATCAATGCAAATCCGATTTCTTCATTCATATCAGGCTGCAGCAAGAAATCGAAATAATTTAGGTTATAGGTCCAAAGCTTTCCATACTCAACAAAATTCCAATCTATTTCTGTTTCAACAAATGATTTGGACAGATTCAGAAAGGTAAATTCAAATTCATTGAAACTAATATATTTTGGGCTGGGCGTATTTAACTTTATAGGAAAGCCCTTTCTTTCGATTGAAAGAGGAAATTTTACATTAAGGACTAACCGAATTTTTCTACGAACCCTATACCAAATTTGGTATTTTATCTGGATTGTTTTAAGATATTTTACAGTATGAAAGATCCGGGATATATTCATCATGATTTAAACATCAACCCATCTTCCTTCTTTCAAGCTTTGAATTGCCGCAAAACTTGCTTTTGTAGTATTAATGATCTCATTAAAAGGAATAAGGGGATCGCCACCTTGTTGTACTTTATCAATCAATAAACTAAATTGATTTGAATGGCCTTTATCCTGGGCTGATGATTTAGAACTGAAGTTTTTAAAACCATACCCCTTTAATTTTCGCCAGTTGTCCATAATCAAAACTCTTTCCTGAGAAAACACTTCAACGCGTTCTTTTGAATACGATTTACTACCATTGGCGAAATAGTTAATAACCGCATTGGTGCCATTTTCGTATTTTAATAGAATGGTTGCATTGTCAGTGTTTCCCTGTGGGTTTTGTCCCATGGCATTCATGATAACAGACTTTACTTTACTCCCTGCCAAATAAGTACATAGATCGATGAAATGACAGGCCTCCCCTATTATACGACCACCTCCTGATTTCAAATCATGCACCCACACCTCCGGTGGTATGAACCCTGCATTCATTGTGGCAATTATATTCATTGGTACATTTGAATTACCCAACTGTTTTTTCATTTCGATTGCGAGCGGTGCAAATCGACGGTTGAAACCGACTGTAAGCTGGGAGTGGGAAGTCGGAAGTTGGGAGTTATAAGCTTCGAGAATTTGCTCTAATTCATTGTTGTTGATGGCGAGGGGTTTTTCTACAAAGACGTGCTTTCCGGCTTTCAAAACTTCTGTAGTCATTTTAGCATGTTGCCCGTGTCTTGTGGTTATTAAAACCAGATCTACTTCATTGTCCAGAAGTATTTGTTTATAGTCAGAAGTGGCATTTGCAATATTAAATCGTTTGGCAAGCGTTGTTGAGGAAAGTCCTCCTGCACTTGCTATGTATTTTAAGTTTGCATTAATTTTTGAAAGTCGTGGTAGGATAGTTGCTGATGTGAAATTTCCTGCACCAATAATACCAATTACCCCTTTAGAGCCTTTAAAAGAAGTTGCTTTAATTGAAACAACCGTACTGTGTTTGACAGTTTCAGAAAATTCAATTAAGGAAGCAATGGAGCCCGATTTACGCATATCACCATAAATAGTAGCATACTCTTCCAATTTAACCCGTTCCGTGATCAATTGCTTAACATGTAAACGTCCGCTGGCTATCGCATTGAGAATGGCTTCAAAGTTTCTTTTCTCAGTCCAGCGCACGAAACCAATGGGATAATCGTTACCATTGGCCTCATAGGATTCATCATAGCGACCAGGACCATAAGATGATGAAACCTGGAAAGTCAACTCCTTTTTAAAGAAATCATCTCTGCGTAAATCCAAACCTATCACACCCACAAGCACAATACGCCCTCTTTTGCGGGACATTACAGCAGATTCATGAATGATATCATTTGATTTACTTGAAGCAGTAATGATCACTGCATCTGCACCAATTCCATCCGTTTGTGTTTCAACAAACTTAACCGAATTACCTCCCAGCAATGGGTTTACTACCTGCACACCCCATTCTTTTGCCAAATCCAGTTTTGATTGGTCCACATCAACCCCAATTACATTGCATCCATTGGCCAGTAATAGTTGTGCCGTAACCAACCCAATTAAGCCCATTCCAATTACAACAACAGTTTCACCCAAGGTTGGATTGGCTAATCTTACCCCTTGCAAGGCTATAGCACCAATCACAGCAAATGCAGCCTCATCATCAGTTACAGTATCGGGTATTTTAGCCAACAGATTTTTAGCTACTGATACAAATTCTGCATGAAACCCATTTGATGCAACACGATCTCCTACTTTAAATTCATTTACCCCTTCTCCTACTTCAATTACTCTACCCACATTACAGTATCCTAATGGAAGAGGTTGACCCAGTTTATTTACCACCGACTCATACGTTGGTTTTAGGCCATCGGTCTTTACTTTATCCAGCACCATCTTAACCTTATCTGGTTGTTGTCTTGCTTTCTCGATATAGTTTGCCTTGCCAAACTCCACCAACATACGCTCAGTACCCAAAGAAACCAATGTCCTCGTGGTTTGAATTAATACTTTACCATGCCCAATTTTTGGGGAAGGAACTTCTTCTAAAATAGTTTGACCACTTTTGATGTCCTGGACAATTTGTTTCATAAACTCTTCACATTTACATTAAATGTCCTTAACCACAAATAAAGTGTATATATTATCCATAATTTCATAGCAACAGATTCAATATCTCGTTCCATGCATTTAACGTATTCTTTTATTTGTTCAACATTCAATAGATTATTATCTTTATAAAAAATGATAATTTCATCCCAGTCAATATCGTTTTTTAACCACTTTTCAATATCATAACTAAACCCAGATTTTTTTGTTTCTTCATATATATGACCTATCTTGGCTTTTAAAAAGGATGTTAGCCTTCTTTTTCCAACATTTTTTTTACTATCAATATCTATAAAAAAATATTTTGCGAGGTCCTTATCCAAAAAAGGAACCCGAACTTCAACTGAAGCAGCCATTGATGCTTTGTCCATATAAATCAAATTATGACTTGCCAGAAACCCTTTAATGTCAAGATAAAAGTATTTTTTCTTACCTAATACATTTTTGCAAATTTTATTGATTTTTTCTTTATATAAATTATGCCAGTCTTCATTCATAGTTAGATTACAAATTTCAGATTTGCTAAAATAACTCGTTAAACTAAAATAGTTTTCCGGGGAACGGTCATTAGAAAACTCTTTTAATCTAAAAATATCTCTTCGCATTTTCCCATTAAAAATTATCTTTATTAATCTTTTGGGCATTAGCTGCGCAATTAAAATTTTGTATTTTGAATTAATGATTTTATGTCGTGAATAACCAGCATCTATTTCATCACCACCCATTCCTGATAGCATTACGATTCTGTTTAATTTTCTAGATTCTCTTGCTAATAGATAGGCCGGAATTATTGCAGGATCCGCAATCGGCTCATCCATATAATAGATTAGTTTTTCATAAGTTGACAAGTTCTCTTTTTGAAATTTTTGACTACTAATCTTTAGATTAAACTCTTTCTTCATCAAAGCCACTCTTTTAGACTCGCCGTCACCCATATTTAAATTTAAATTCAAAAGATTCTCATCCTTTAGTAGATATGTGATTATAGATGAGTCTATTCCTCCACTAAAATAATTTCCTATTGGAACATCAGAAATTGTTTGACTATTAACAATAAATTCAATATCAGGCTGAATATTATCGGTTTTATCTATAATATCCCAATATTGTATCTCATCTAAATGCATTTTTTTTAAGGATAATTTAAGATAATGTCCAGCCGACAATTTATTTACATTTTCAAATAGAGTATTTGGTTCATATACCCATCCATTAGCGAAATATTCCCCAAGATAATTAATATCTAAAATAGGTTTTCTTAGATTTAGTTCGAAGAATGGTTTAATTTCTGATGAAAATACAAGATTATTTTTAGTCATAGAATAATATAGTGGTTTAACCCCTAAATTATCTCGGACAATTACTACTTCTTCTTTTGAAAGATCAAAAAATGAAAAAGCAAATACTCCATTTATTTCTTCAAGTGTTTTATTCAACCCCCAATTAACAATGGCTTCATATATTACCTCAGTATCCGTATCTGTAATAAACCTAATATTTAACTCATTGATCAACTTATGTTTAATCAAAATATAATTATAAACCTCTCCGTTATAAATTAATATTTTACCAGAATACTTTTCAAATGGTTGATGTCCTTGGTCTCCAAGACCTATAATACTTAATCTTGACTGAAAAAATGTGAGATATTGGTTATTAAGCTGATAATTTTTTACTCCCCAATCATCTGGTCCACGATGATTTAAAATATTCTTCTCAATGAGAAGCTCTTCACGACCTATATATCCAAATAATCCACACATCTATTTTTTTAGTTTACTGTTCTATAATTAATGCCCATTACATTATCTTTACTTTTTATCTTTTGAAGTTAAATACACTTAAATAAACAGCCTATAATACTTCTTCTAACTACTTTCTGCTTACATATTGATTGGTAAATATCTTAAATATTTAAAACCCTTGGGTTCTTCTACAACCTCATAAGCGTAAGTACTACTTAAGAAATTGTTGATTGATAATGCCCTTTTTGGAATTACTTTCGTGCTAATTGTCACTATGTTTCAAATGCAAGTTAAGCAATTATTTTTAATTGATAACAAATGATTGATTTAACTTCATTATTGGATAAATCAATAGTACTAAGTATAATTATTTAAAATTAACCTATTTGTTCTACTTTGCCATTTACTTATTCTAAACATTTAACTATTGCTGTCCCTTCAATAACTAAGGAATCAGACACCCAACAATTTGTACTCAAAAAAACAATCTTTTTCTCAGGTTTTAAAGACTCAACCTTAATACAAATTCTCACTTCACTGTTGTGATATATTGGTTTTAAAAAATTCATCGTTTGGTTCAAATATATTGAACCTGGACCAGGTAACTCCGAAGCTATTGCTCTGGAAAAAAAAGATCCTACAAACATGCCATGAACAATTCTCTGCTTAAAAATGCTGTTCTTTGCATACTCATCATTTATATGTATTGGATTATTATCACCAGATATCTTAGCAAATTCTAACACGGTACTTGATATAATAGTGTGTTTACATTCATATGTTAATCCAACATTAATTTCTTCAAATTTCATAATTTTTTAATATTTGTAAATAAATTGACGTTAATAAACGTATATAGTTAAAATAAAAATAATTTTAAAGCTCTTCATACAAAAATAATATTTCTATTAGCATAGCTAACCTCTATTATAATTCGATTTTTCAATTAAATAGACCAGATAATGTGGGGAATTTATCCATTTGTTTAATATTCTTAATCCTTTTTTCTCTCTCACATATACGATTACTTACATTATCAAATGACGAATAGCAAGAAGAGCAACTTATCAATCCTAATGTTAAATAATCGAGAATCAGTGAGGATGACCTATATTTCTTTAACCTTTTATTACCATTTTGAGCGCCATAATACGCATAAATGAAATTATTATACCATTCTAATTTGGAACCTAAATCGACTTAATTTCATTATTTCTTTAAAAATTTATTTATCCAAAAATATGGATATCCTTTATAATTTCGATCATTGAGATATTCAAATAATGATTTAGATTTAAGGCTCTCGACTAAAACTCCCTGAACATCTACTGATTTAATAATTTCATCTTTAATCAAGTCTTTACTCAAAATTCTCTCACCAAAGTGTAACATGCCCCATTTAGGATGCCTTTGTAAAACCGTCTTTTCAATTTGAAAATCGCCATCAGTTATTTTAAATTTCACCTTTCTATACCAGTTTTTAATAGGCCAATCATTCATTTTTACATCTTCGGAAGTGTGAATCATTGTTAAACTATGAGCTAAATCCGTTCCTAGGGAAATGACCCATGCATTTTTGTCAACACAATACTTCCATGCCGAATTTGCACCATTGGGTGCAGGGATATCTTCAATAAGCTCCCGTTCAAACATTTCTTTTGCGTGTGATCCAACTGCTGCCATTGTGTTTAATGGGAACCGACTTATTACAGCTTCTTTTCTATTCATAAGAGTTTTAGGTAATATACCCGTCCAAACTTTGGATTCTTTTACATTGTACTCAAAAACAATATTATCTATATTTTCACTCAATATATCAACTCCAGACGTTTTATCAAAATACATTCTAATTACTGGCATCACTAAAGTTCCATCAGGGCCTACAAGCCCAATAAGCGCATCAATAATAGAAGCTGGACTAAGACCTGAGGCTTTTAAGGGCTTATAGGCGGAATGGACAATAAGTATATCGCCAGACTTAACTCCAATTCCTTTTAGATACTTAATAATATTATCAAAGTTAAATTCTTTGTTGGCAACATCATTCTTCCTAAAATTACCTTTTGGAATTAGGAAATTTATATACCTACTATGAAAAAGTCTTCGAATAATCATCTCAACATGTGGTGAGAAAGCCATTATTTTCTGAATGTTACTTTTATTTGCCATGAACGTACTTTTTTATTTCCAAAATGTTTAATAAATTATTTGAACAATAATAATTATATCAGACTATTTATTAAAAATTAAGTATCAAATAATGGTAAAATTATACAAAAACAATATATGGTGTCACAATATTTATGTTAATAACTGATTTTCTTGAATAAAAGATGTTGTTAAATTGTTTCTGTTAGTCGCAACATGATAAATCGGTAAATAAGAACTGCAATTTAATCCAGATGGAAATATAAGTACCCCAAATTGAAATAAAAAGAAAGGGAACCAATCCTTTTTGACTCTATAAATTTCTTTAAATCCCTTTTCATTGTTCCCTTTATAAATACAACAATAGTTTTCGTCAATTCCACTCCCCCTTTTAAACCCAAATAATTTATACCAAATAGTTGGATAACGTGCTCCATCACTTTCTACAGAAGTAGAAAAGACTATATCATCGTTCCACTGACATCCATAAATTGAAGGCCCATTAATATTACAAATTTTCATTGAATCCCATTTATCATTTGAATAACTCAAAAGTCTAATAGAATTTTTAGAAAATGGAGAATCCGTTGCATATAACAGACCTTCGAGCGTGGCAACACCTGTACAAGCACGAAAAATTTGATCGCCACTTAATATAGGTTCCACAGTTTCAAAATTATTTTTTGTAACCCATATTCCAGCTGATTTATTAAAATCACCTGTTAGAATATAAACTAAATTTTTATAAGGGTCTGGAATAATATTATGTATATGTTCAATTTCACCCTTTGGAAACCGATAAACTTCGTCCCAATGGTCGGTACAAATTCTTTTAAAAACCGAAACTGGCTTTCTGTCAGGGTTTTCTAAATACCCCCCAAAATAAACACTATCATCAAAACCTTTTAACTTTTCAATCTGAGTGAAAGCAAGGGGTCTTGAGCTATCTTTAGTTGAAAAACCACTTGATATTGATTTTAACTTAAGATCTAATTCATAGATTTTAGACCCTTTATAAAAAAGAACAAGGTCATTTGAAACCTTTATACCACATCTAATTCCAAAACGAAATATTCTTGATAATATAGGAACGTGAGCTAATAAATTTTCAAACAGAGTAAGTTTAAGTTTAATAATATTAAGAGTATTTTCATTTGTTATATCGTAAGTCTTAAAAAGACCCTTATGAAAAAATAAAATTTCATTATGGGATAAAAAGCATACTGGAAATGAGTTTTTTAATTTTTTGGGCATGGGTTCAACCTAGTTATCTTTTATTGTAAATTAATAAAATACAGATTACTTTTCAACCAACTTTTTTTCAAAAAAATCTATAATCTTTGTATCTTTTACATCGAAAAACAAAAAGATTATATTAAAAAGGACTTATAGATTAAAGGTTATAGAAGCAAGTCTTCTATAGCAATGCACTTTCATTAAGGAATATATAGCACTATGAATAATTACCAAATGGTTTTATATTGATAATAAATATGGTCAAGGGTATAATTGGAAAGCACCAAATTGTTACCATTAATTCCATATTTAAGCGCGGTATTAAGATCAGAAATTAAACTGTCAATTGAATCGTAAAGTTGTTCCATGTTTTTCGCATCGATACAAATTCCAGCATTGCCATATTCTTCAGATATTATCATCTCTTCAATTGCGCCAACTTTTGTAGCAATTACAGGGCAACGAAACACCATGGCTTCAAGAATTACATTTGGAAAACCTTCAGTATAACTAGGTAAGCATAATACATTTGCTAAATTTAGATAGTAATATAATTCATTAAGATTAATTATCCCTTTCATTTTTAGCCAATCACCTCCATTTCGTTGTTTTGAGATAGTAATCAATTCGCTTCTTATATTTTCCAATACCGGACCAACCATCACAAGATTTTTAACTTTATTATTTCTTGTGCATGCTTCAACTAACTCAAATACTCCTTTTTCAGGAATAATATGTCCAATGAAAATTATTGTACCAGATTCAATAGTTTTTCTTTTTTCTTTTTTATTATACTTGGCAATATTATATAATTCTTCAGAAATAGGATTTGGTATTTTGATAATATTTCTATAGCCCAAAGAATTTAAGTTGGTTAAAGATTTTGCATCCAGGACTATCACTAAATCGGCTATTCTTAGTACAATTTTAAGCATCTTCCATTCCATGTTTTGATTTCTAACTATTTCAGGAATTCGTCCACACATAAAGTGAATGACAAACCTTACTCTAAATATTTTAGCTATCAGAATTGCAAATAGATCCTTAATTAGAGCATAAGAAGCACTACTAGTATAATGGATTGTCTTAGGTTTATATTGAATAATTTTTATTAACAATAGTGTAATAATTGACAAGCCGTCAATAAGTCCGTGCAATATTCTATTACCTTTACTTTTTTCCAAATTTGGTTTAAAACCAAATGCAGTATTTAATTGAATAATTTCAAAATCATTGTCTAACGTACTATGATAATCTAAGAGATTTTTAGTCCAAGTTCCAATACCACCAACACTTGTTTTAGAATATGGAGATACTAATAAAATTATCCTTTTCATATAGTGTGCAATTTATCTTGATTTCTTTGTATGGTCAATACAACATCCAATGCCTTTATCAATTGAAATTGTTGGGAGCCAACCCAATTCATTTTTAATTTTTGTGATGTTAGCTATTGTTTCAATAATTTCTCCTTGACGTATTTGTTCCGAGAAATTGACACTTGCGTTTGACTTAGAAAGTTTAATAATCATATTAACAATCTCACGGACTGATGTTGAAACTCCTGATCCAAGGTTATAGATTCTAAAGGAATCCTTATTATTAATAATTGAAAGATAAACTGCCATGGCGACATCGTCAACATAAATAAAGTCGCGCTTAGGCCTAGAGTCGTTCAGTTGAATAATCTCATTATTTACCTGACTGATAATTGTTGGGATAAAAAACGAAGAATTCTGATTTGGCCCATAAATATTAAATGGCCGAAAGATAGTAACTGGTACTCCAAAATCTCGATGGTATGCTTCGCATAATTCTTCACAAATTAACTTTGATTGAGTATAGGGATTTTTTGGGCTTTTAGTATGACTTTCATCAATCGGCAAATAGGAAGGTGAGCCATATACATATGTGCTAAAGAAAATTACCTTCGATCCATCTACTTTTGCTTTTTCAAGTATGTTTAATGTCGAGAGAATGTTGTTGTTGTAATAGTTCAAGGGTTCTTTAAATGAATCAGGTACGAAATTTTTACTTGCAAGATGGACAATTATTTCTGATCTTGGCATCTTTTTAACAGCATTCCATTCACATAAATTAAGCGTATTTGAATCTCCAGTTTTGAATATTTCGAACGATTTAGATTCCAGAAGCTTATTTATAGATCTCCCGACAAACCCGTTGCATCCTGTTATTAATACTTTAGTCATTTTAAAATGGCATTATTGTTATTGTCATTTATTGCTTTCTCATAATCGTCAGGACGTCCAATATCCAACCAATAACCATCAAATTCATAAATGAAAGGCAGCAAATTTCTTGCAATTAATTTATTCATCAAATGGTCAAATCCAAAAAAAGTATTCTTGGGTATATATTCGAGATTGTTCTTGCTCATCATGTAAATGCCCATACTGACTAAATATTCGTTAATGGGTTTTTCTTCAAACTTTATTAATTCTGATTTCTCATTTCGATGTAGAACCCCATATTCAACTTTATCAGTTCTTTTATAAGCTCCTATTGTAAAATTACTTTTTCGGTTAACATGCTCTGTATAAAATGTATTAATATCAAGATTGGTAAGTACGTCTCCATTCATTATCAGAAAGTTCTCTGGAAGATCATTAATTAAAGTTAAAGGACCCATCGTGCTGAGAGGTTTTTCTTCCAATGAATAGTCAATTGTTATATTCCACTTTTTACCATCACCAAAAAAGGCTTGTATTATTTCTGCATAGTGATTAACCGCTATGGTTATATGATCAAAATCAAAATATTTCAATTGGCGAATGATAATCTCTAATATTGGCATCTCTCCAATTGGGACTAAAGGTTTTGGCAATGCAATAGAATATGGTTTTAACCGTGTTCCTTTTCCTCCTGCTAAGATAATTGCTCTTTTACTCATAATATTTATAAAGATAGGTAATGACGCATTAAAAAATAAAGTTTAGCACCAGACAAATTAATTTGGTTTTTATAAATATAAACTTTTTAACTACAAATTTAGTTTTTATAAATTCACTATTCGATGTCGGGTTTTTAGAGGGTTAACCGCTTTGGTATTTCCCATTCTTAATAGCACTTTTTGATGGTTCTAAGTTGAATTTTAATTTCTGTTAATATCATCTGAACTTTTAATAAAGAAAATAATTCGTGTAAATTAAGAGAATTTATACTCTTCAAGCTAATTTTGTAATTATTGTTTAAGATGCACTATATATTAACAATTGCGTTGATGTCGAATTAATTTAAGTAACTAATTGTATTTTGTGAGGTATTTTTTTACCAGATTCCCCGGCCAATAAAATAATCAGCATAAAAAAAGGCGTTTCAAGGACAACGACAGAGCTTAATGCCACTAAAGTATACAGCAATAAAGATGGGTTGTTTCTTAAAAAATAATAAATGATAAATAAATAAATAATCAAAACGATAGCACCATTTTCAATAAGTGTTCGAATATAGGAATCGGATTCAGCCATTTTCCTTGTCTTGTCAATGGAAATAAATCCAGTTCCTTTTCCCACCGACAATTCCCAAAAGTTCATTTTTTTTAAAGTGGCCAATGATAAATCAATTCTATTTTTACGGTTAATAAAGGATGTGGAGTAATCACTGAAAAATACCTTCCCAACTTTGTTAAGTTGTGTTATATAAATTGCTGAGATAATAACAAATGAAACCAAATAAACTTTTGAAAGATTCATTGGGTTCATAAATCGGGTAATCCGAATGATAATTAACTCCGAAATTAGTCCGATGATCATTGAGAAATAAAAAGTCATTGAAAAAACCAGTACTCCGGCAATAAAAACCAAGGCCAATTTTACGATCCTGTACTTTATCCAATACTGTTTTTTCAAAAACAGAAAAGCAAACCCCAAAAAGAACCCCAGGTAACTAGGCTCCGAAAAATACCATTGTGGGCGATAAAATCCTTTCATCGATACACCCCCAAATAAAAAATTGTAACCAATATCATATCCTCCAATTGTCCTCATTGGAAAAGGTATAATTTTAAAAGTGGCACCTAAGAAAGCCATAATTGTTACTACAGAAACAAAAATTATTATTTTCATAAAAATAGGTTTCGCTGATTCCAACCGTGTTGCTGATGTAAAATACAAATAGATAGCGATCATTAAGGTTAAATATACTAACTGAATTATCAGGCTATGAACATAACCCAAGTCAAATCCAATATAAATTAACGAAAAAAGGATCATAATTGAAAAGGAGACAGTAAGAACCTTTATGCTTTTTTTATTAAGATTGGAATTTGAAATCAAATAAATACTTGACATCATAAGAAAAGAAAGCGTAAAATAAATATCTGTAAACCCGCTAAAAACAGAAAAGGGCACACAGAGCATGGCGCTAAATAAGATTAACAGAAAATCAAATTTTTCTTTCTTTATTGAATATATATTTTTATAGCTCATCTGAATTGAAAAATTATAATCTTATTTGTGTTATTTGACAAAATTTTAACACAATATTTTAAAAAGAAAGAATTACCATAAATAACAGGCTTTGCCTTATTCAAATTTGAAAAGACAGCGTACGAATAATGTTTCAGCAAAACTTAAAATTTAACCATAAATAATCTCTATAACATTAGGGAAACCTGTATCGTTAAAAACGTCAATATTTTCATCGCCTTTTTCGAATTACTTTAGCTGGATTACCTACGGCTATTGAATATTCAGGTATTGATTTTGTAACTACTGATCCAGCTCCAATAATTGAACCATTACCTATATTTACGCCTGTTAGAATAATTACACCCGCCCCTATCCATACATCATCTCCAATAATAATTGCACCTTGTTTTCCTTCCCCTTGTGTCCACATTGGCCTGGTAATATCCTGAAATTCATGATTGCCACCAATAACCATGACTCTTTCAGCAACCATAATATTAGACCCAAAAATTATTGGACTCTTCCCTGAACCAGAGGTTGCAATCGAACAATTATAACCAAAAGACACGTTATCCCCAAACTCAATAAATTTTGACGGAAAAATTTTACACCCTAATCCAACAACAAAATTTTTGCCATGTTTTAGTTTAAAATAATTATCACAGGCAAGAAAACCCTTGATGTGTCTAATTGCATGTCTTAAAAACCCAATACTATTCAGAAGTCTCTTTAAAAATAACATATTCTATAAATATTCTTAAACACAAGTTTTGTAATATATTTTATGTGTTATTATTTCATTTTTTTAAGAATAGAAAAATAAAATACCGCATTAAACGTATTCCAATTAAATAATTTATTATTATCCTGGCTTTCACATCCAAAAATATATATTGCATTTTAATTTTTCTTAAAGCCATAATGGTTTTTAGTTCCATAAATGCTTTATTTTGTCTGCTATATGATAAATCCAGCACTCTGTATTTTAACAAGGGTTCAGATATAAAAGTAAAATTATAGCCTAAAATAATCAATTTAATCCATAACAAATAATCTTCAATTCCAACGAAGTCTTTTGTTTCGTCAAAAAACAAATCAGGATTTGTCCTAACTAAAACTGATGATAACGTAATTTTATTCTTATACAATAAACAGTATATGTTATCAATTAAGTAGTAATGAGATATTACTTGTTTTTTGGCTTCAAAAAATACAATAGAATTTGAATAAATTAAATCTTTATTTTGCGCTTCTAATTGTACTATTTGTATCTCAATCTTATTGTTCATCCAAACATCATCATCATCACAAAATGCAATATATTCACCTTTTGCCCGTTTAATCCCAAAATTCCTATTAACTGCTATGATGCCATTGTTCTTATTTTGAAAAGCACGAATTCGGGGGTCATTAAAAGACTGGATGTGTTCAAAGAAATCATAATTTGAATAATTATCAACAACTATCAATTCAAAATCCTGAAAAGTCTGATTAATAACAGACTGAATCGTTTCCTGGAGAAATTCTTTTCGGTTATAAGTCGTAACAATAACACTAACTTTAGGCATGTGAGGATTTTTTGTAATTACTAAATTAGAAATTTATTGATGGTTTTGGTTACAATTTTTCCAGATAACTGAATAATTCATTGACACCCATATTAATAGAATAGGCAGGAGAAAATCCCAACGCTTTAATTTTTTTATTGCTGATTGTGTATTTCTCTTTAGGAACAAACGCTTCTGTTTCCTGAACAATGCCTTTTGGTATTATAATAGGTAGTGTTTTATTATATCGGATTAGGAACTCTTTTTTTATAATTTGCGCAAGTTCCATAAGGGTATACGTATTACCTGAACTAATATGATAAGTGTTATTTTTAGACTTTTCTTCTAAATTAACTAATGTATTTACCGCTTCGCAAACATCGTTACCATGAATAAAGTCGCGCTGAGGTGATCCATCGGAAAGCAAGCGAATTTCTTTCTTCTCGAAAGCATTCTTGCACAAGTCGTTAATTGCCAGCCACCAACAACTATTTTCCTGGAAAACAGGGCTTCCATAACTATTTGAAAGCCTTACCGAAATAACGTTTGTACAAGTATTTCGATTAAAATGGTCGCAAATTCTTTCACTCAAATAATGGGTTAAACCATAAGTATTCACTGTGTTAATTGAATGTCCCTCGTCAATCGTTGAATTGGACAATTTACCATAGACTTGCACTGTAGAGAAATAAATAAATTTCTTTAATCCTTTTTTTGTACAAGCATCCAACAATCGCCAGGTTGGTAAAACATTTACTTCGTTAACCGCTCCAGGTTCTTTTTCGGAATCAAAATGATCCAATGAAACCAGATGAATAATGGCCTCCGGTTTTAATCCTGCAATTTCAGCAATTGTTTCCTCATTGCGAAGATCACCTTTTAAAATGGCAAACATCTTACTTTTCCAGTCTTCATTTACCGGAATTGAAGGAAAACACACAGGAATTACCTGTTCGCCCTTATTCGCGAGATATTGGGATAATCGGGCCCCGATATAACCATTGCCTCCTGTAATTACAACTCTCATTTCAGATTACTTATTTTTAATTCGCCAGTCATAAGGAATATATGGGTCATCTGCTTCCTTGCGCTCTATTTCATTCGGATCATGAGGAATGGTAGCACAGTTAGCAACTATCGACACTTTATTGCCAATGCCTTTAAAACCATTCCATACAAGTGGAGGAACGGTAACTAAGCAGTAGTTTTCAGGTGATAGAAACAATTCTTGAGTCATTCCTCGAGTTGGGCTTCCCAGACGGTCATCATAAAGTACACATTTAATTTCTCCATAAATAACCGCATAATTAAGTGTCATCCTTTTGTGTAGATGCCAAGCCTTAATTGCACCTGGATTAGTGCATGAAAAATAGACTTCTCCAAAGTGAGTGAATATTTCAGAATCTTCACGCAACATATGCATAACCTTTCCGCGCTCATCAAAAATCTGGCGCAATGGTGTAATAATAACTCCGTCGATCATAACAATTCTTTAAAATAGTTTTTAATTTGAATTTGTGTGATAGTTTCAGCACTACCACCTTCCATTATCGTTTTATACCATTCGGAGGTTGCGGCTAGTGTTTCATCAACATGCCATCGAGGATACCACTTCAAAAGCTGATGTGCTTTGTCACAATTTAATTGTAATAAATTAGCCTCGTGCTGTTGTTGTGGAGATCCAATAATTTCGATACGACCTTTGCCCATGTGCTGGATTATTGATGTAGCAACTTCCTCAACCGTTCTTATTTCAGATGAAGGAGGTCCGAAATTCCAGGATCCAGAATATTTTTTAGGACTATCAAATAGTTTAGCTGCAAGTAGTAAGTATCCTGATAATGGTTCAAGAACATGTTGCCATGGTCTAGTAGCATTCGGATTACGTAACTGAATGGGCTTATTATTGTCAATTGCACGAATACAATCTGGGATTATACGGTCAGCAGCCCAATCACCACCACCGATTACATTTCCAGCACGGGTTGTTGCAGCACCCAGATATGGTCTAGATTCAAAAAAGGAACGCAAATAGGCTGAAAATACTATTTCTGCAGCAGCTTTTGATGCACTGTAAGGATCATGACCACCAAGTCTATCGTTTTCTCTATACCCCCATTCCCATTCAAGGTTTTCATAACACTTATCAGATGTAATGTAAACAAGAGACCGTACAGATTCGCAATGTTTTACAGCATCAAGTAGGTTTACTGACCCCATCACATTTGTATTGAATGTGTCAACAGGGTCTGCATATGATTTTTTTACAAGGGCTTGGGCAGCTAAATGAAAAACATATTCTGGTTGAAAAGACAACATTGCTTCACTAAGTGAAGCATAATCCCGAACATCACCAACAACATTTTTTATTTTGTTTTTTAGATTCAACATTTCAAAATGACTAGGGCCTAGTTCTAGAGGCAAAGCATATCCCATAATGTCTGCATCAAGTTCTTTAAGTAATGCCGTAAACCACGTACCTTTAAAACCAGTATGACCTGTTATAAATACTTTTTTCCCAGCAAAGGAATCTAAAATATTTCTATTATTTATCTTACCCATGGTGCTTTTTTTGTTTCGAATAGTGAATTTAATAATACATATTCACGCAAGGTATCCATGGGTTGCCAAAACCCATCATGATTAAATTGCATAAGTTGTTGATCTTTTACCAACTTCATCATTGGTTCTTTTTCAAAAATCAGATCATCATTGCCATCCAGATAGTCAAACAAGTGATGGTTACAAACAAAAAAACCTCCATTTATGCGACCTTCAGCTGCTTGTGGTTTTTCGTTGAATTCTGAGATAACCCCTTCATTTGTACACTTAATTTCACCGAATCTACCGGCAGGGCGAACACCTGTAAGAGTAAGTACCCGATCATTATTATGATGGTATTTGATTAACTGATTAATATCCACATCACTTAGTCCATCGCCATAGGTAAGCATAAATGTTTGATCATTTCCTATGTATTTTTTAATCTTTCTGATTCTCGCTCCTGTCATTGTTCTTTCTCCAGTCTCTGCAAATGTAATCTTCCATTCATCCTCATCAATTGTGCTATGAAATTGGACAGACTCTTTATAACCTAAGGTTAGTGTAAAATCGGAAACTTTTTCTTTATAATTGAGAAAATATTCCTTTATCACGTTCCCCTGATGGCCTAAGCAAAGAATAAATTCATTGTGACCAAATAACGAATAGTATTTCATAATATGCCACAAAATAGGATAACCTCCAATTGGAATCATTGGTTTTGGAATATTATCTGCAACGTCTCTGATACGTGTTCCCTGACCTCCACAAAGAATAACTACTTTCATATATGCTTTTTTAATAAATAATTTTCGCTCAAAAGTATTAATGATGCTTTCAACTTGGTGTTACTAATTTTTGATGATATAACAATTTTTTTACTACTTAATAATGGAGAAATATCCATAACTTTATGTTTAATTATCAGTAAAATAATTTAGGAAATTTTGAGAGTTAATCAACTCGTTAATAACTTGGCGATTGATGTTATTACCAACAACTTGATTTTCAAAATTATCAATTGCCTTTTCAATAAAAGATTTTGGTAACACTTCTTTACTTTGAAATATTTCGTAAAGAGCGTATCGAATTTCGTCATCAACTTGAAATCCGGGAACTGATACTTTTTTGATTAACCAGGACTTTTGCATAAATTGATACGAAGCATTAACTATATCAATCAATTTGCTTGCTTTGGCTGCAATATCAATATTTAACCTTTCATCATATTCCCCGACTGTTACCAACTTTATAAAAGCATTAAGCATTCGTCCAAGCGGCTTTTGATTAATTAGCCAATCAGGATCTCCGTTTATTGTTTTGCTTCCTATTCTTATTATTCCAGGTTCACTTGAAAAGTCTAATTTGATCTGCCCATTTATTGTTACTACTTCAATTAATCTTTTCCTGGATTGTCCATTCCGGACCAATTCGATTCTGCATGGTACATTGCCTACTATTACATCCACATTAATATGTGCCCCGCCCTTAAGAAGTTGCAGTTTTGCACTTTTTTCAAAATTATTCGAGGTCAGTTTCCCAATTAATGGCAAAATATGGGGTAATAAATCAAAATAAATTGGAAGACTAGAATCATATGATTTTGTCTCACCATAACGACTTTCATTCTTTGGATCACTCCAATAAAAACGGATTTGTTGAATTTCACCAGCTGCTAAAACGATTTTTGTGAAATTTTCGAAGTATCTCGTAAAAAGAAATATTTGAGATAATGCAATACCTACTTTATGATGATCGGCAATACTTATCAATTCCTGGCAATCTCTATACGAAAGAGCTAATGGTTTTTCAACAAGAACGGGCAATCCCAGATTGAGTGCATGTTTGGCTGTTTTATAATGATCATGTGCTGCGTTTGCAATAATTACTATATCGGACTTCTTCAAATCAAATTCAGACTCCCCAGATGTAACGTGTATGACTAATTTATAATTATGCTCACTAATCCAAGCGGACATCTGTTCAGCATTGTGATATGACAGAACATTGACACAACTACCTGGAGGTAAAATATCACATAATACACCAATGATAACTCTTGCCCATCGCCCTCCGCCAATTACACAAATATTATGTGGAAGCATTATAACCCTATTTTTGACTCCTATTTTTTGAAGATATTATTAGTCCACAATAAAAAGTCAGATAATATTGCGAGATTATGAATTGGGATTGAAATCTTCTGTATTCAGTATATCTACAATAGATCCTGTATAATCTAATCCAATTAAGTATGTATGTATTTCGCGTGAAATGTGCCAAGCCATATTTAATATTGGCTGGTCCTTTGCATCTAAATCATTATCAGAAATGATAGGTATTCGAGTCCCTGGTAAATAGCACCCAATTTTCATTGATCCTGGTTTTTCATAGACAGAAGATATTAAATTTTCATCGAGATCCAACAATTTAACCAAAATTGCGGCTCTGCCTGGAAAAGCTTTAGCCTTAAGTTTTCCGTATTTGGTAACTAATTCATGTATTATTCTTTTTTTATTAGTCTTCCATATTTCAATGTTATTTCTCATTGAAGTGAACTTATTAAGGAACTGGCTTTCTTTTAGTTTAATATCATTTTGAATTAAAACAGCATTTTCCGTATTATTAACATCCTCCGATAAAAACACCCTAATATTACCACCATATCTGGACGGAAACTCCACATCTGAAAGCTGAACTCCCAGGGAATTCGCAATATGAACAAACGAACTGTAACTATAAGTCCGTGGATGCTCGTGGTAAAAAGTATCAAATTGATTGCCATCAAGAACTGCACCTAAATAATGATTTTCAATCACAATTACTGTTTTTGGGCCCATCAGTTTTTTAAGTCCTGATAATACTTCATTAAGGTTCTCGATATGAGCAAATACATTTGTAAAAGTTATAAAATCGGGTTTACCTTGTGATGCTGAGATTAGCTCAGCTATTTCGGCTGTGAAAAAATTGTTGTAAATAACATGTCCTTTTTGTTTTGCATCGATGTAAGCATCCGTAGGTTCTATTCCAAGAGTAGATGCTCCTTTTTGTTTAAAAAAATCAAGCAGACTGCCATCATTGCAGCCGATGTCAAGAACCTTTTTCCCGTTGAGATTACCGAATTTTTTTTCACAGGATTCTACGAGCTCAACCATCCCTTTTAGAACATCGGCAGTAAAACGGGCTCTATAGTGGTATGTAGTTGGAAATAATTCAGCTTTTGGTATTTGAAAGCGTTGATGACCAGTAAAGCATTTTTCGCAAAATAATATTTCAATTGGGTATTCTTTGCATATACGATTGTCACTAATTTTAACAAGATCGTCACACATTGGATGAAGACCTAAGTTTAATACTGAAATAAGTTTGGAATTACCACATACTTCGCAAGTTGTGATTTCATTCAGGTTATTTTTCATAACATCCTTTTTGATTTTTATAATGAACTTTAAAATTGATTGTATTATTTATTGAGGCAAGTACTATTAAAACCTAAATTTTAATTTTGAAGACAAGTTCCAATTATTAAAAAATATAAAATTGTAGACTGTCTTAAAGTACTCTCTTAAATTGCAAAATACTTTTCCTTACTATAAAATTAAATAAGGAAAGATAAAAATTTGGGAAAAGACAATTTTTTAACAACAACTTAATTGGATTTATATATTCTAGCCCAGTTTTTTTATAATAAATCATCGACCCTATATCAGGAATGAAATTGTTGAGAGCGTAATTCTTACAATATAGGTATTTAAAATAAGGCAAACCGTTTTTTCTATATTCATCTAAAGCTTCAATTAATCGAACGCTCATTACCAGAGGTTGCATAGGAGCCCATTCGCGTGCACCTGTCAGGCAAACACTCAATGGCTCAGCATGAAAATATGCTTTTGAGTTGGCAAATGCTTTAGAAAATATTTTCAAATGAGGGAATGTATTATCAAAATGTGAAAAGGTTCTTAAATCATGGATTGCATTTTTGTCAAGTGCATTAACATTTTTCATCCAATTTTCTCTTCGAAACACAGAAAGAAACATCCCCCCTAAAAAGTCGAAGGAAATCTTAGGTTTTATTAAATCTATAAAATTTCTTTCCCCACTGCATTTAAATGAAGAAAAAGGGATCATATCTTTTGGTAAGCAAGAAGTATTAAAAGGCTGTGGAAAAGAAAAAACGTAATCAGTATTTAAGTGAAATGAATTTATGTAAAAGAAATCTACGGCAGAAAAGCCATTGATCAATTCAAGTACTTTGTCTAATGTATGTGGTAGAAGCAAATCATCGTCTCCAATCAACCAGACAAACTCGCCACTTGCCATTTCAATCACTTTAAGAAAGTTAAGAGGGATACCTAAATTTTTTGAACTTCGGTGGTATTTTATTGGAATCTTTTTCTGAGCTAGGCTTACCACTTCAAATGTTCCGTCTGTAGATCCATTATCTGAAATACATACTTCCAATTGAGATTCAAAATCAGAATGATTAGACATTATCGACTGCAAACAATTTCTTAAATGGTTTGCCCTGTTAAATGTTGGTATGCAAATAGATAATTTATAAGGATTATCCATAACTCTTGTTATAATTTAAGTTTTATTTTATGACAGAGAGATAAAAAGTTAATGAGTTTAAAGGGAGAAGGTGTAAAAGTTTTGCTTCATATCTATATGGATATTTATTTGCAAATTTTATTAAAAGACCATGAAAGAACCCATACGATTTTGGCTTTAACCATTCCCTGTCAAAGACAAAATTATTTAGTGTCATTTTAGCAGTACTATATTGCATTTTTTGTTGAAAAATGTGTGTTGGATCAAAATAATTAAACCAATTGTTACTACTCAGCAGGTTTTGAATAACTATAAATAATTGTAGATCAACTGTTTAAATCCAATATCTGGATTGTGAACAGTATCCTGTTCATAAATTTTAGTTATCGGACAATCAGTTAGTTATGAATATTTGGTTCTGTTTTTCATAAATTTTTAATTTATTAATTATTTGTAACAATCTGTACTTTAATTACATAATCCTGCTGAGTAGTAACAACCAATTAACACCAAAAAAATTTACATGAGTGGGATCAATAAATGCATAATGGCTTCTAAAGTAGGGTACAGCAACAGTAATTGTTGTTCCAGGCTTTGATATCCGCCAGATTTCCTCTATAACTTTTATTGGGTTTGGTAAATGCTCAAGTACATTATCCATATATATCTCATCCACTGAATTATCTTCAAATGGGTATGGGAAAGTGGTTAAATCATGAACAATATCAACACCCTCTAATCTTAAAATGTCTACACCAATAAATCCGGTTTTCTTTTGGCCGCCACAACCAATATCAAGTTTTAAATTTTTCATAATCATGTATATTAATTTTTTAAGCTGAGTACATAACGAAAATTACAAATAATTGTAATACAGCAATATATATTAATGACTTTCTAATAACTTCATGGCTTAAAACGTATTTAAAATTTGATATTCAGTACATTAGATGATGTATCATCATATCTAACACTAAGATACATGAATATCAAAATTGAAAGTAAAAATAGCATTTTAAATAGGACGTTGTTTGAAATATACAGGGAAAAATGAATTTGTCCCGAATCAAGTTCTTTGGCTTATTTATTACAGCACTTTGTAAAGCACAAACAGTTTGTTTTGAGAAACTGGCCTGTATCGTATCCATCTGACCAACCCATCTTGTGATGATCAATAGGCTGCTGTAGTTTTGCGATCAAAAAAGAAGATGATTCAGAACGAAGACAAGACATCCATGATGGTCGACCTGATTGAACAATGGCAACAAAGCGGCAAGAGCCAAGATTTTATTCAAATATGGTTTAACTTATCTTGCAAGTGTGCTGTTCTCCAATAATTTAGAAAAATTCATGGAATGCTGCAAAGTTTTGTCATGTACTTAGAGCATAAACATTTATTGCAAGAATTTCATTTTTTATTTAAATCGTACATATATTTTGTTAATAATTATGGCTAAATCTAATCGCTGCCGCTTTTTAGACAACAAAATTGCTACATAAGACAGTATGATAATCCCGCCTAATATAGAAACCAGCAACAACAGATGCACAGTACTTTTACTTTGAGATGGACCAAACACAGAATTTAAAAAACGTGGCAGGGTCAGTATCAATAAACCTGAAAATAAAAGAATCCTAATTAACCATGGTTTCATAACCTTTACAGGATTAATTAAAGAAGAGATACCTATCATTGAAACAACAAAACCCGCAAGCAATGCCAGCGATTTTGAAAGGGCAATAGCTTTAATACCTATTGCCGGCATAAAAATGACAACTCCTAAAATAAATACGGTAGGTACTATAACAGCCATTAAATTAATAAACTGATACTTCGTTTTTGCCATAAAATAATAACCTGCCGGTTGCCTAACAAAGCCAAAAGCTGTTCCTGCAACAAGAAGTTGCAAAATAATAATTGAATGAGCATATTGATTACCAACCCAAAAAATAACGAAATATTTCGCCCCAAGAATAAGCACCAGTGTCGTAAGAACACAAAGTGGTAAAGTATAATCAATTATTTTTTTCGTTAGGTTTTTCATTTCATTACCAGAATTCAGCCCAACAAAATGATTGAATCGCTGAGCATATGGAGAAAATACTGTATTCCAAAGTGTTCTCAAAAAATTAAGGAAGGTAAATCCAATAGCATATATAGCTACATCCTTGGGGCCAAACCATTTTCCAACAATAATTACGTCCAATTCATAATATACCAGCCATCCCAGTGTCAGAAACAGTGAACTAAAAGCTAGTTTTTTTAGAATATGATAGTATTTCTTACTTAACTTGATAGACTTCAGCAACAGTAAAAAATCATATGCTTCAGTCCTTCTTATTATGAACAAAATGATTAGAGAGCTTAAAATAGTTAACAGAATGCTAAAAAGAAAATATTCAACAACCATGTATCTTCCTTTTGCGAAAAAGAAAAAGACAGAGAAAACTTTCAAAAGGTTAAAGGCTACATCTATACGTAAGGAAACAAAATCCTTTATCCTAATGATTAATATGGATTGAACTAAGCGCTGTACAATTACCTGAAAGGGCGATAAGACCCCAATTATCAAAAAGATCTTTCCTGCTATTTTTTGGCCCTCTGAACTTAAATCTTTTATAGCCAAACCCGGATGGAACGACAAATAAATCATACCAAGTGAGAAAGGTAATATCATCACCAATAAAATGGCTGCTGTAAACCCAAAAATTTTTATTTCTTCATTACGGTTTCCTCTCGCAAACTCTTCTGCTGCATATTTTTGTCCGGCACCAAGAAAACCAATGTCGGCATAGGTTAAATACAGAGTAAACGAGATACAGAACGCATAAATTCCATAGAGTTCCTGATTATTTGATAAATGAGGAACCACGATTAACATGGAAAGAAAACCGGAAATTATGGAAACAGGCCGCCATAAATAAATTTTAAGATAATTTTTCGAATACGAGTTGTTCACTTGATAAGTTTTTTCACGAAGCTTAGATCAAAAGGAGTACTTATATAATCGTTAAAACAGGTCGGGTCGACCAATATCTTGTTTTTAAGAATGTATTCAAGTTCATCCTCAGTTTTTGCTACTGGTATTTTAGGGTCAGTGCCATCAAAAGGAGAAACTAATTGACAATTAGTAATCTCTATGTTGTTGATGGAAGGTTCATAAACTACATAATTCACTCCGTAATACAAACTTTCAAGAAAAACAGTGGATGTTGGTCCAATTATTAATGAAGAGTTTTGAATAGATTTTTGTAAATTCTCGTTATCAAACTTATAAAAATCTTTATTGATGAATTTTAAATACCAATTTTCATTTTCAGACGGATGAGGTCTAAATCGCACACAATTAATCCCTAAACTTTTAAGAATTTTCTCAACTGAATATAAATATAATATTAAATTTGCCCTATCTCCTAAGATTACGCCATCACTATGATGTGCTCCAACTATAGATTTTGTTAAAACCAGCACATTGCCAAAAGAGTATTTTAGTTTGTGTAACTCTAATTTTTTATAATAAGGATGTCCTGAAACGAATATTTTATTTGGATTCATTCCGGTTTTTATATAGTTTTCTTTTATCTTTTCTCCCCAAACAATTAAATAATCAGAGCGATTTTCATCAATTTTATTATACCTGCCTGGAAGCCCATGTAGAAAAATGAAAGACGGAATATCAAGTTGTTTGCATACCTGAATCGAAAGATTTTCGAAGAAGCTTATATCATTGGGAACGAACAAAGATTTTATTTTTCTTTTTTGAAAGAAAAGTGTCATTTTTTCCTCGAATCGATCAACTTCACTTAGAAAGCTTTCAGTTAAAAGGTCGTTAAAGTGTGAATGTTTAAATTTAGATTTAATTTTTTCACTTAGGTAAAAAATATCTAAATCACCAAGCACGTTTCTATCTTGACTCATTTTCCAACTTGGACAAAATACATTATAACCAATTTTTTCTAATTCATTATTTAAAGTGAAATAAGCATTTGATAAAATAATGTCCCCTTCGACTAATGATTTTCTATTCCTAATTATTTTATATAAAATAAACAAGTATCTTATATATTTTCGGATTAGATTCCCATTTTTATTTCCAAGAAATTCATGTGGATCCCTATAGTGGTCACCATAATAATGCAATTGATTATCGAGCTCATATCGCAAGTTATCGTATCTTGATTGATTGAGATATGAATTGTTTTTTAAATAATCTAACAGATAAAAAGGTTCCATTCTGTTTGTGTGTCTTAAAATTACTTATTTTTTTGCCAACTATTAATAAATCAAATACATCTTCAAACTCAAAGCAAATAGTTTTTCATCAAGGTGGTGGCTGAATGTTTAATTTTTTATTTTAAATGCTCTATTCTCAAAGGAGTTCCTCGTTCCAAGTGCACCAATGCTCTCTTTCCCAATATTTGGCTAAGATACTTTGGATGCAATCCATACCCCGGCCTAATTGACCTAACATTTTCCTCAGTAATAACTTCCCCCGCTTTAATATCTTTCACCACAAAAAGTGATCGTGAGAATTTTCGACTGGCTTTTACATTTTCGGTTAATTCGTAAGTTTCTTTACCAACGGCTTTTTCGGCCTGACGAACAGCAGTAACCATTTCTGTAAATTCTTTTTCATCCAAAGAAAAGGAAGCGTCTGGTCCTCCAATGGATTTATCAAGAATGAAATGTTTTTCAATGACACGTGCACCCAGTGTGACCGCCACAACAGGAGCTACAATTCCCAGCGTGTGGTCGGAAAGGCCTACTTCCACGCCAAAGCGTTTTTTCAGGTCGGGGATGGTGCTTAGGTTGGCTTCTTCGATGGGCGCCGGGTAGGAAGATGTGCATTTCAAAAGGATAATGTTGTTATTACCGGCATCACGACAAGTTTTTACGGCCAGTTCAATGTCTCCCAACTCAGCAATACCTGTTGAAATTATCATAGGTCGACCTTTAGATGCTGCATATTCAATTAACGGGATATCCCGTATTTCAAAAGAAGCTATTTTATAGGCCGGAGGATTGAATTGTTCTAAAAAATCGACTGCTGTTTTGTCGAATGGGGTGGAGAAACAAATCAATCCTTCTTCTTTGGCAACCCGGAACAACTCTTCGTGCCATTCCCAGGGAGTATATGCTTCTTTATAAAGATCATAAAGCGTTCTCCCTTCCCAAATTGATCCCTTTAATACATCAGTAAAATATTCATTTTGACAATCAATTGTCAAGGTGTCAGGTGTATAGGTTTGAAGTTTTATAGCATCGGCACCGGCACGTTTAGCCGCCTTTATAGTCTGAATAGCAGTTTCAATGTTACCATTATGGTTTGCAGAGAGCTCAGCTATGATAAAAACAGCGGCGCTTTTTGAAATGCTTTTATTTCCAATATTCATTTATAGTTTCTTTTCAAATTTGAGTATTTTGCCATCATCAGTTATCTTACAATAGCCCAACCGTTCAAATATTTTAATCGACGTTGTATTTGCCTTCTTAACAAAGCCGCAAACATTTTTTATCTCAGGTTTATCATTCTTTAATCTCTCAACACCTTCTTTAAGAATAAGTTTACCATACCCTTTACCCTGGAAATCAGGCTCAATTAGATAACTTATTACCATTTCTCCATTTTCCTCGCTGTCAAATCTTATGGATCCAATGTTAAGGCCCTGATGTTCGAGAATAAAGAATTTACATTTTTTATCGGCCAACTTTTTTAAAAACCAATTCTTATGTTCGTCCCAACTAATTGGCTTTGGATTACCTGAGAACTTTCTAATATTACTAGCATTAGCCAAATTGAAAATCAATTCAATATCATTTAAAGTCACATTTCTTAAAACCATAAACAATAATTTAAAAAAATTGTTAAGGCTAAATAGACATTACAGCTTTATTTCTTGATGTTGAATTAATGCTTCGCCCTTTATAACTATATTATCTTTCATATCAAGAATTAAAGTTGAGATTATGGCTCTTTTCTTTTCAGCAAGAATTTCAATAACATCAAACAATGCTTTGTACTTTTCATCAACAAACATTGGTTTATAAAAATTCATGTTTTGTTTCAAATAAATTGTTCCTTCACCAGGAAACATTGTTCCAAACACCTTAGAAAAAACACTTCCACCCAAAAAACCATGTATTATCGGTTTTTCAAAAATTGTATTTTTTGCATATTCCGCATCCAAATGAATTGGATTAAAATCTCCTGTCGCGTTTGCAAAATTCTCTACATCTTTTTGTGAAAATGAAAAACTAAATTCAAATTTAGAACCCATTTTAATTTCCATAGACTTTGATTTTTAAAATATCTTTAATTTGTTCCCATTCTGATTTAAGCATTGCAAGTCAGGGGTGTTCGGAAGAACTTATAAGGCGTTCGATTAAGGCGAAGCTCCTTCCTCTTTTTTAGAAATCCTGTCTAATTCAGGATTTCTGCGAAAAGCTTGTTTTGGATCACCTCCTAAATGCTTGACTACAAGCCTGATAATAAATTCATTTAGTTCAAACGAGATTCTTCTTACTGCTGTTTTATATCCAACATTGTTTGCCCGTTTGTATATCAATACCAACATAGAAGTTATCATTGTCATATAAAGCATGAGCTGCATTCCATTTTCACTGGTTGAAGTAATGTGGCTAAAATTGAGTTCCTGTTTTAGAAACCTGAAAAACACCTCTATATCCCACCGCTTTTTATACATGGCTAATATTTCTTCAACATTTCCGTCAAAAATATTGGTAAAAAAGTGGTAAGATATATTTGTCTTCAGATTTATTGCAATAATTAATCGAAATGGTTCTTCGTAATATTGTTTTTTGCTGGGAATAGCCAATTGTATTTTCTGATCGCTTATCAGTTCAAGAGAACCAACAGACCGATTCTTTCCATTTTCAATTTCTTCAATTACTTTGAGCCTGGCATTTTTCTTTAACCTGCAAACAAAAGGGGTTTTATCCTTGGATAATTTGAGAAATACTTTCCGCTCTTGTACTCCTCTATCAAAGGCAAAAACAGAATCCTTATCTTTCTTTGCATATTTGAATACAACTTCCGGGATAGTTTTATCTTCACTTAAATAAATTTTGTCTGTAAAGGTTTCACCCATACTTGGGAAATTACCATCATAGGCTATGGTGTATTTTATTTGCTTCTTACCATCTTTCTTCTTGCCTATGTTCATCCCTTTTTTTAATTTGTTTGCAGCTTCTGCAATCATGGTAGAATCAACCCTGATAAGCTTGTGCTTTTCTATTTCCTGTTTACTATATTTTTCACTAAACAGCTTGTAAATAAATTCATAGGATTGTTTGAAAAACTCAATATTGATTACCGAAAGCCGTTCTGAAATGGAATTATACTTGACTGTTTTGTCTTGTGGCAAATTGAACAGAAATTTAAATGCAGAGCCGTTAAATATATCTTCCATGGTACGAAGACTGTTACGCTGGCTCTCCACTAAAGAGTATAATATAAGATAAAACACACTTTTGCCATCCAAAACTTTTACATATTTGTTGACGTTTGTTTTTCTTGCAATCCAGTTTAATTCATCGTCAGGAATTATAGCAAGTAAATTTGTTATTGATACCTTTTTCTTGTTTGATGACATCAAATTATATTATGGCAGCAAAAATACTTAGGCCCCAACGGCGGGACAAGCTTTGTCTGATATTTATTTACAAACACATACCTCTGGTTTTTGCTAATAACCACCTGGTTTTTTCAAAAGATCATTTCAAATCCAGAATTATCAACACCAAACAACACCCCTTTGTTAACAATACTGGTGATTTTGTGATTTTTCTTCCGAACACCCCTGATTGCAAGTCCAACAACATCAAGTTTTTCATTATTTTTTATGCAATGTTCCCTATAATATGCTTCTCTTCTAAACCCAAACTTTTCATGCATCTTTATTACTTTATCATTGGTGACAAAAACCTCACACCTTAATTTATTCAATGCCAGCTCATCAAACACAAATCTAAGTACATTATATTCAACTTTGGCACCAATTCCAGCTCCTCTAACAGAAGTATCACCTAAATAGAATGCCCAGTAACAACTTTGAAGTGTTCTATCTATAAAATTAATACTTGCTAAACCTAATTTCTTTCCATCATATTCAATTACCCAATACTTTGAATTGTCCCAGTTAATCTTTTCAAACCACTTTATTTGTTGATCTTTAGAAATATAATTTTCGGTATACATATAAACAGCTACTTCTTTGCTATTCCTCCATTGTCTCACAAGCTCTAAGTCGTCTTTTGTGAGTTCTTTTAAATTAATATCATTCATTGTAGTTAATTTTTGAGTGAATAACTATACTAAAAAATTCTTTTCCAATTTTAACATGCTCCTGCAATACAGCCTCATTTTTCAAGCCCCCTTTTTCAAATATTACATACAAATGAGGTCTCAGGTCAAATGCATAAGTATAAATTTTATGGAGACCCAAATCAGCAAAAGCAACCTTTTCGATAAGTTCCAAATAGATTAACCAATGTTTTTCGAAAAAATTCTTTTCCAGTTCCGTATCCATAATAAACGAAATCTCAGCATTCTTATCCTTCCAGTTAATGTGTACAAGCCCTCCGTATCCGATGAATTTTTCACCTTCAAGATAAGAAAAGAGTATTTGATCCGGTTGGCTATCATCAAATAACTTAGCTACGACATTTTCAAAGTAAAAATCCTGATCTTTTTCGGTCAAGGGTTTGTCCTGCCTGAGATGGAATATCTGCTCATTTCTCCATTCCATAATCTTAAAGCGATCTTCCATTCTGATCGGAACGAGCGAATAATCTCCGGAAGTAAAAATTTGATTATTTAGTGCTTTGTAGGTATTCATATTTAAATTCTGCAATTTTCCAATCGTTTATTGTATCAATATCCTGAACCTCCATAGGATCCAAAATAATTGCTGATGAGTTATCGGAAAAGATTGTTTTGTTTTTCTTAAAGTTATCAACGGAAAACCAATACCATTGCCCTGTATCATGATATATTTCATCAAGGTCCTGTGATCTTTTATTTAAATTTGTTGGCCAAACCATCTGAAATTTACCATCAACATTTTTTCTAACCCCTCTCCATATGGGATAACTGAATGGCACGACAGAAAAAACCGAACTTCTCTTTTCAGTTAACAATTTTTGAAATCCTTGTTTTAATCTTTCCGGTGAAATAAAGGGGGCTGTTGAATAAATACAACAAGCTTCGTGATAATATTTCCCTATTTGTTCATATTGCTCAATTACTTCAAGCAAGACATCTACCGTTGTGGCAAAATCATCGGAATTCTTTTTAGACCTCAAAAAAGGAACCTCTGCACCATATTTTTTTGCAACTTCAGCAATCTTTTCGTCATCAGTTGAAACCATTATCTCATCAAATAAACCGGATTTCAGCGCTGCCTCAATGGAATAAGCAATAATCGGTTTACCTAAAAAGTCCTTAATATTTTTGTGAGGAATACGTTTGCTACCGCCTCGGGCAGGTATAATTGCAAGATTATGCATAATATTCTTCAATTGTATTAATTACATAATTCTGCTCATCATCAGTAAGTGCAGGAAACATTGGTAAGCTAAGACAATGCTGATAATATCCTTCAGCATTTGGCATATCGCCATTTTTCCATCCAAATTGCTCATAATAGGGCATTAAATGAACCGGAACATAATGAATCTGGGCGAAAATATTATTCTTTCTGAGATGATCATACAATCCTTTACGATCATCAGTTTCAATAACGTAAAGATGATATCCATGTCCCGTAACAACACCTGCTTGTCCTAGAATATATGGTTTATTGTCAAAAGCTTCATAATATTTTTCAGCAATTTCTCTTCGGCGTTTCAAGCCTTCATCTGCTCTTTTCAATTGACTGTTGCCTAAAGCAGCCTGAAAATCAGTAAGACGATAATTGAATCCCAGTTCCTGCATTTCATAATACCAACCAGGGTATGTGGTGAGTGGTGAGTTGTGTGTGGTGAGTGGGGGGGAATCTAGTCCTGTAGCTAAATCAATGCTGTTTTTAAATCGTTCAGCATCTTTTGTGATGCCATGGGTTCTTAACATCAATAGTTTTTGATACAATTCTTCATTGTTGGTTGTAATCATGCCACCTTCCCCTGCAGCAATATGTTTTACCGGATGGAAAGAAAAAATAGCCAGTTCTGCATAATCACCATTCCCACAGTTGTGTTTCTCGCCTTTTGAATCAGTAAAAAATCCTCCGGGTGCATGGCAGGCATCTTCAATAATCCACAGGTCGTATTCGTCTGCCAATTTTCTGAAAGTTTCCATGTTTACCGGATAGCCCGCAAAGTCAACTGGAATAATCCCCTGATAAGTTCCTTTAGGGGAAGCTTTCAATAATTTTTCTACTTCTCTTATATCAATAAGGTATGTATCCGGATCAATATCAGCAAAAACCACATCTCCTCCTGCATAACGCACACAATTAGCAGAAGCGGCAAAAGTGATGGGGGTTGTGATCACTTTATCGCCAGGTTTTACACCCAAAGCAAGGGCACATAAATGCAACGCTGCCGTTCCGTTAGAAACTGCCACCGCATATTCTGCACCGATGTATTTTGCAAAAGCATTTTCAAATTTGGCAATCTCTGGGCCCTGAGTCAGAAAGTCGCTTTTCAGAACTCGAACCACAGCATCAATATCTTCCTGAGTGATGTTTTGGCGGCCGTAAGGTATGGGCTTTTGGCTATTGGCTTTTGGCAGTTGATGGTTGGCTTTCATTTTGTGTTTAAATCAGCATTTAACTTCTGAATAAATTTATTTATCCTCTTTTGGATAATTTCTAAATCGCACAACATTTTATCAATTTGTTCACGGCTGATATAATTAAGGTTATGCGCAATAGTTAACAAAGTCTCAACTTCAAACGATGAACCCAGACTAATGTCTAAAAAACGTATTAGCTCTTTATCAGATTTTCTTCCTGCACCCTTTTACCCTGTGAAATAATTTATATCAGAAAATTTCGCAATCTATTCTTAATATACCTTTTGCCATAAGTAGTTTTCAAATACTTTTCCCGATGTAAAGCATCTGCTTCATTGAAACATGCTTCGAAATAAATCAATTCAAAAGGCCTTCGTGATTTTGTTGATGTTACATTACCGTCATTATGCATCTTTAATCTGGTCTCAATATCTTTCGTATATCCTGTATAAAATTTAGAGTCCTTCAAACTTCTTAAGATATAAACATAATAAGTATACATGGTGTCTATTTCACAGGGCAGGTATTAGCCGGAATAGAAACTGATGCTCTTTGTATTTGGCTTATAATTCCATACTTTTCAGTTATAGGAAAATTATCGCTTAAAGTATAAATAGCTGTTACAAATTGAATACTGTCTTTCCAAATATCCCAATTTCTAAAATTTCTCATTTTGTAATAATAACAAAGTTATTCATTCAAAGGTAATTGCCAAAAGCCAATCGCTAATAGCCAAAAACCTCACTCCGGTTTAAAATTAGGATCAACAAATTTAATAATAAGTTTTCTCATTTCTTCTATGGAAACCCAATTCTCATTTTTATCAGAACTGAAATTAAATCCTTCAGGAACTTCTTTTCCTCCAAAATGTTCTAAATATTTCTGCTTATTCGTTCCTGAAGGTAATATGACATAATATTTTCCAATATCAATGGTGTTCATTGAGTCACTAACTGTGATCATTTCTTCATGGAGTTTTTCTCCTGGTCGGATACCTACATCCACTAATTTTGCATTCGGGGCAATGGCTTTGGCAACCGTTTCAATTTTATAAGACGGGATTTTGGGAACAAATAATTCACTGCCGATGGCGTTTTCGATAGCCCAAAGCACCATTTCAACCCCGTCTTCAAGACTTATATTAAAACGGGTCATCTCCTTATGAGTTATAGGCAAAACACCCTCCTTGGCTTTGTTTCGAAAGAACGGAATTACAGAACCCCTGGAACCCATTACGTTACCATATCTTACTACTGAAAATCGTAAATCACGTTTCCCTTTTATATTATTTGCAGCAATAAAAAGTTTATCAGAAACCAATTTTGTTGCCCCATACAGATTAATGGGTGCAGCGGCTTTATCAGTGGACAAGGCAACCACTACTTTTACATTAGTGGCCAAAGCACCATCTATCACATTTTGAGCTCCCCCAATGTTTGTTTTAATGAACTCATCCGGATTGTATTCGGCAGCAGGTACCTGTTTTAAGGCAGCCGCATGAATGATGACATCAATTCCTTCACAAGCTCTTTTAAACCTGGCGTTATCACGAACATCTCCAATGAAAAAACGTACCTGTGGATATTTGTTTTCGGGATAAAGCTGAGCCATGTCAAATTGTTTTAATTCATCCCTTGAATAGATCACAAGCCTTTTAACATCAGGGTAACGCTCAAGAATCATTTTTGTAAACATTTTTCCAAATGAGCCGGTTCCGCCTGTTATTAAAATTGATTTATCGTTTAACATGATTGAAATATTTATTTAACTAAAATTTTAATTGGATTTTCTATAGCTTTTTATTACAAAAGATCAATTTTGATCATCCTGGATATCAGCGTCAGGTTTCAAAGACTCGGCGTTGATTCCCTTTGGGGGTATCGGCATCGATACTAAAAGATGCGACGTTCTAACAAAAAATACAAAGATCTGTTTTCATGCTAGGGGAGTTTGCGTCTCTCGCCTGAGGCGAGATCGCAAAGCCTTACTCCTCTATTGAGCTTTTCTGTTGGCTTCGTCACTGCTGAAAGTCCCGAGAATCGGGATCACATCGTCACTTTTTCCAGCTGTTGGCGTTTGGCGTTCCGGGTTCTTCTATAATCATTCATCATTCCGAAGGTTCTACCGGAGAAGGTTCCCGTGCCTGAAGCAGGTCAACCGATTTCAGGAATAGACACTCAGTCCCCATCCCCATGTCCCTTTTTCCCATTGTCACTTTTCAAAGCCGTCGTCATGCCGATCCCGATATATCGGGAGACGAAGGGATCTCTTATCGTATTTGATTTAAGAACAAGGATTAACGATTTTTGATTTTTGAAGTTGCCAGCTTTGATTCCAGTTTATTTCTTTGACCAGTGAATTTTCGACTTTTTAACTTTGAACTTTAGCCTTTTTCCCCTTATTGGTTTGGGAGTTCCCCCTTTAGAGCTTGTCCGCCTTTGGCGTGAGGGTCAGGGGATTGCGCGGGGTTTTAAACTTTTATCTTTTATCTTGTTACTTCCGAAAACCCGGCAGGCTGGAATCCCCCAGGAAAGAACCCTATTCTCAGGGGATTTCTCCTCCCTCCGGTCGTCGAAAGGACAACCAACGTCGATGTGTCAGCCTTTGCAGCAGCGCGAATGAAGGATCTGTAATGATTTACTGTACAAGATTTTCTGAAGACTTCAGTACAGTTTCTTCTCTCGCCTAAGGCGAGGTCAGAAGGACAAACAACTTTGGGATGTACTCATCGACAGTACCCACCCTTTCTTTTCACGAATCAAAGTTTATACACCTTTTCTGAACCTTTCTTGATCATATTCCTCAAATCCACAATCAACTTAGCATGTTCCTTAATAAATTCCACATCAAAATCCTTGTGATTTGTTGTCAGCACCACACAATCCGCCTTTTTTAAAGTTCCTTCTGTTAATTCAACAGATTTAAAAATTCTTCCTTCATTGGTTTTAACTGCCGGAATATATGGATCGTGGTAACTTACCAATCCGCCTTTATGAGCAGTAATATCCATAATTTCCAGTGCAGGCGATTCTCTCGGGTCATCGATATTTGGTTTATAAGCAACACCTAAAAACAAGACACTACTTCCGTTTACGGCCTTTTTGTGCCTATTCAATGCCGTTGCTATCTTGATATACATATAGTGAGGCATGCGCATATTGATGTGGCCTGCAGTATGGATCATGCTTAAATCAAAATCATACTTTTTAGCAATATGTTCCAGATAAAAAGGATCAAGGGGAATACAGTGGCCTCCAATGCCCGGACCAGGATAGAAAGCCTGAAATCCAAAAGGCTTGGTTTTTGCCGCTTCAATCACCTCCCAGATGTTGATGTCCATTTTTCCTGCCAGTAGCGCCAACTCATTGATCAGACTGATGTTGACCAGCCTGTATGTGTTTTCCAATATTTTGACCATCTCTGCAACGCGGGGAGAGTTTACTTTGTGAATTTTGTCAATGGCCTTTAAGTAAAGGGCCTCTCCGATTTCATATCCATCTTCGGTCATGGCCCCCATGACTTTGGGGGTGTTGCGGGTATGAAAGTCTTTGTTTCCCGGGTCGACCCGTTCGGGAGAAAATGCCAGCCAGAAATCCTCTCCGTGCTTAAAACCATCGGCTCTTGGCTCTTGGCTTTTAGCTAATAGGTTTTGTTTTGAGTATGCTTCTATGATGGGAAGCATCAAATCTTCAGTGGTGGTGGGGTAGGTTGTGCTTTCCAGACTAATAAAGGTTCCTGATTTCATGTTGCGGCCGATGTCAATACAGGCACTTTCGATGTAGCTCATATCAGGTTTGCGGAATTTATCCAATGGAGTCGGTACACAGATGATCAATGCATCGCACTCTTTCATGCGGGTGAAATCTGTGGTGGCCGTCAGAGTAATGTTTTCCACCACTTCTCTCAGGACAGCATCCCGGATGTCTTTGATGTAATTGTTCCCACTGTTGATCTTATCAGCTTTTTCCTTGCTTTTTTCAAAGCCAATTACTTTCACCCCTGCTTCGGCGAAATTTACGGCTAAAGGGAGGCCTACGTAACCTAAACCGATGATACCGACGACTTCCTGATTATTGGAAATTTTTCTTAAAAGAGATTCTTTGTGAGACATATTTAATGAATTGTTTTTATATCACCGATCTGCAATCTGTCAGACAGTTTCGTCAGGTTAGGGGTGTAAGGAACAGAAGTGCTTAAAACGGCAAGCATTGTTTTTATATTTCCCGCCATATTTTTGGAACTATTCGGCAGTTTCAATCATGCTGTTGTTTGGCGAACCCTTCCGGCTTCCCATTCTTCCTTAGGGATTATGACGAAATAATATGACTGGAATTGACGAAATTATTTTGTGCGATAACGAGGCAAAAAACGCAGGCATAGCCATAGCTACGGCGAGGCTTTTTAACGAAGTTAGCGTGCAAAAGAACGAGTCAAAACAGTTAGGTTATTTCTTCACAATCCCTTAGCTTCCCGCTCAGGACAAAAGCCACTTCCAGACAGGCATTACTTTTATTCCCTCTTTTGGATCCGGTTCCCTGTTTTCTTCGATCTGGTCTGTCAACAACAACCCTTCGGGCAGGCGGTACATCATTATAGCTTCTTTCAGTCCGCCGTATTTGCGTTCATAATTACCCGTATCCACATGAAGTGCCACCTGAATGGCAGTTGTAATCTTCAACCCTTCTTTTATCAGGAAATCACACTCCTTTTTCCCTGAATGATAATATATTTCTTTGCCGCGCCTGAGCAATTCAAGGGAAACAATTCTATCAATTTATTCCTGCCGGTAAGGCTGGTAGAGAGTTCGGAACTGAGCATTTTTGCATTGGAGCCGGTCACAAAAACCTTGATGCCCTGTTCGGACAGACAGGCTTCTCCCGATAAATCGGGATGACGCACATTTTTATAGAAATTTTCGTAGTCAATTAACCCAAAACCTCATATCCACCCGGTCGTCATCGCGAACCATAAAACCCGGAGAAATGGGTTAACTAACAAATAATGACGTATAGAAAGCATTTCTTCATTCATAAATCGGTGTTCCTTGTTCTTAAATCAAATGAATATCGAACAAGGATTAACGATTTGAGAATTTTTGAAGTGTTTGGTTTAAAGCCTATTATCAAAATACGTCATTAGTAGGAGGCGACCAACAGCCTGTTCCGATTCATCGGAAAAGCGATCTCATAACGAAACGAACATTGCGTTAAAAGAGATTGCCCGCCTGCCGAAAGCGTGACAGGCAGGGATCTTCTATAGAAACGTTCGCCCTTAATCCTTCCTGTAACTGACAACCGGATTTCGCGTTGTCACGCTCTCACAACTCCCCGACTGCGCTTCACTCCACGCCTTCCTTCCCGCTTTTCTTATTATCCTTCTCCAGAATAATGGTTTTGGAAGTACTTTCGATGGCTTTGATGGCAATGTCTTTGACTGATTTTTCAGCAGTTTCTGCTTTTTGACTCAGGACTTTTCCCTGGGATTCCATCTCCTTGATTTTGTTTTCCAGGGTGGTAATCTGCAGGTTTTTAAGTTGAACGATCCCATCGGTTTCCCGGGATTTAAGTTCGGTCTGATGTTTGAATTCCGTGGTCAGCCTGGCTTCCAGGTCTGCTTTGGCCTGTTGGACGGCTTTTTCGAGCTCCTTCGGAAAATTGTCTGCAGCATTTTTCAAGACTGCATACTCCTGTTCTTTTTCGGCAATGGATTTTTCCCTTTCGGCGTACTCTTTTTCAAAAGCCAGTTTCTTATCCCTGAGCCCTGTCTCCAGCTGTGTCTTCTTCAGCTCATAGTCATCGGATTCCTTTTTCCTTTTTTGCTGCAGGTTGTAAAGATACTCTTCTTCCTCCCGTTTTCTGATTTTCTGGGCAAGGGCTTTTTCTTCTTTTATTTGTTCTTCCCGGTCGGCCTTTTCCTTCTCCCATTGGGCTTTGACTTCGGCCATTTTCGTTTCGAAGACCACTTTGGCGGCTTTCATCTCATCTTCAAATTTTTCGCGGCTTTCTTTTTGGGCAATTAACAAAGCTGCAAAGGAATCGGCATTGGTGGAAAGGCCATAGAGGTCTTCCAGGTTCTGCCTTTCAATTTTTATGGCGGCCTGTATGTCAGCCAGTTTCTTATATTCTGCCGTAAGGCTTTCCTGAATTTTTTCCAGGGATTCGTTAAAAGAGGCCTTCAGGGTGGAAATGCCATTTATAATTTTTTCCTCGGTGTTTTTCTGGGCGGATTCCACGGTTTTTACCGCATCTTTCCTTTGCTGAATTTCTTTGGGTTTGTCCTCCGATTTTTCCTGCAGCTTTTTAAGCAGCTCATCGTAGGCCTCCAGGATCTGGGCCTTTGTGTTGGAAGTACTTGGTTTGGCGTTCATGGGTTTTGTATTTAAAGTTAAAAGTTTAATGGCTAAAGGTTAAAGGCTAAAGTGAAGAAACAGGATAAAAGAGACTATTCACTATTCCTCACCTGACTCCCTGATTTGTTTCCCAACAAAACCGCTAAAAATATTTGCAATCGCGTTTATTGTATTTGTAATGGCCTCTTCATTCTGAACCGGTATTTTAATGGAGGTCTTTCCGGTTTCTTTATCTTTTTCAATAAAATCGTTAATGTTGATTTCGCCCGATTGAACCTTACTAAAGGCGGCGCCAATTTTATTGATAAACTCTGCCCCGGCGGTAAATAACGCTGCAATTTCCGGCTTTAGCGCCGGGTCTCCGGCTGACGCCTGCGACGCAGTTTCGGATGACTTTTCCGGGGCCTTGCCATTGATGCCCTCAGGGTTAAGAACCGGAACTGTTTGTTCAGCATGTGGAATTCCGGCTTTATCAGGACTCAAAATTTTGTCTTTCCGGTCTTCTTCGAGATACTGTTCCGTTTCAAATTCGTTGAGATCCTCGACCGTTTTCATCAGCTTTGAGAATTTATTCTCATCCATGATTACGTGATCTTCCCCGCCATCCAAAACGCCTTCAAAGATTGATTTTTTGAATCCGATAATGCCAAGAATTTTGTGCTCAATCGTGCCTTTTGATATGAAATTGATCACCCTTACCGTTTTTTGCTGTCCCAGTCTGTGGACCCTCCCAATTCGCTGTTCCAGTACAGCAGGGTTCCATGGCAAATCCAGGTTAATGATTACATTGGCCGACTGCAGGTTTAAACCAACACCTCCCGCATCTGTGGAAAGAAAAACTCTTTTCCCCGGGTCTTTATTAAAGTTGGCAATTAAATCCTTTCTTTTTACACCGGGGACACCCCCATGCAAATATTCAAACCCGGTATTCATCTTTTTCAGTTCCCTTGCCACCAGCCGTGTCATCCTTTCCCACTGGCTAAATATCACCACTTTATCGTCGCCGCTTTCAAAAATCTCCTTTAACAAAACAACGAGCTCATCAATTTTCTTGTCAAACCTCGTTTCCTGGTCTAAAACAAAAGTACTGTCGCTTACCATACGCATACCCGAAAGTGCAATTAACAGCCTCTGCCTGTCCTGCTCGGATAAGAACCCGAAACGGCGCCACTTATGAACCAGTCTTGAAACCGTATGCTCATAATCCTGATGAATCTCCCATTGTTCTTTTGTAACATCAACAAAATAATTTTTGTCAATTCTTTGAGGAAGCTGCTGAAGAATTTCTTTTTTTGTCCTTCTGACCAGAATCTCTCCAAGGACATTTCTGATTTGGTTTAACTCCTGATATCCAATAATTTTTCCTGTGGCTTCTTCTTTAATTTGATGCTTATCGAGAAATCTGAACAAAGCCCCTAACTTGTACGGATTGACAAATTCAACAATGGAATGAAGTTCATCAAGCTTGTTTTCGAGTGGGGTACCCGTTAAAACAATAGCATATTGCGATTTAAGTTGTTTAAGGTTTCTTGCGGTTTTAGTCTTCCAGTTTTTAATCCTTTGGGCTTCGTCCAGAATAATTAAATCAAACTCCGCATCATTAAGGTAATCGATATCGTTTAATCCCACGCCATAACTCGCAATTTTGAAAAACGCATCGGATTTGTATTGCTTTTTACGATCATTAAGGGCTCCTTCAATGACCCCAACTGTCCTTTTAGTAAATTTGATAATTTCACTTTCCCATTGATATTTTAATGACGTCGGACAGATGATCAGGACGTTGCTAATTTGAAATTTCCGTGCAAAGAATTCTGTCGTGGCGATAGCCTGAATGGTTTTACCCAAACCCATGTCATCGGCAATGATAATCCGGCCGGCTTTTGCAGCCTGTAAAACCCCTTTTTTTGGTACGGGTACAATTTCGCTTCAACCAGGTTTTCAAAATAGGGGCTGTCAATTCCCTGATTAAAAACGGCTTCAACAATCCCTGCCCTCCTGCTTTTACTTCGTTCCTCAATAATAAATTCCAACGCATCGTGATAAATCCTGAAGTCGGGGTCATACTCCCTTACTTTTGTAACAAATTCAATGATCTCATAAAATTTTCCCGGCAGCAAATACTTGTTTTTATCAAAAAATCCACCGGCAAGTTTCTTTATTTCCGGGGCCTTAGTGGTGCCAATCCTCAAAAAAACCTTTCGTTCTTTTCCATACTTTAAACTTATTGAGGAATAAGGCCTTGAAAATCCTTTTTCCCAATAAAGATCGTTTGCCGGATTATCCTTTAATTGTTTTAGGACAAACTCTATATGTTTGCAGGTTCCTAATTCATTGATTTTAAAATCAGGACAGGAGCAAAAATTCTCTCTAAATTCGTAACTCCTGATGGCTACTTTATATTCTTTGCCTGATTCAGGATTATATACTTTAAAATCAGAAAAAACCGGATGCTCCCCAATATTCCGGACACTGAAATTTTGTTTATCGGCAAACTGGCGGCGCAAAGCGATCTGCCATTCCTCAATAGTCATATCGGAAGGCTGGCGATAGTAGGAAACCTTTTTTACTTTTTCCTTATTTTTTGCTTCGGTATCCATATATAAAAATAGTTAATGAAGTTTCGCTCTAACACTCATGAATGAATCATTTCTGGTTGCAAAATAGCAATGAGATCCCTTGGCAAAACCTTTATTCTTTTTACCGCAAGGGCGCAATGTTCATCGCAAAGGTTGCTCTGTTTTCTTTGCGTTCTTAGCGTTTCCCCTGGCATGCTTTGCGGTTTATTTTTTACTGTGGCTAAGGAAACCGAAGGAAACACAAGTAGTAGCTGTGCGGTAGCTGCCCTAACTGGAGCGCGTTTGCAACGCATTCCTATTCAAACAATTTGCAATTATTCGGTAAATAAATCCGCACGCGTTGCAAACGCGCGCGAGTAAGGATATTCGATATTTGGTTTAAGTTGTCATCTCACTTTGTGCGCCCCTTTTCCCGGGGTCTTGGGTCTCGAAAGGACAACCTGAACTGAGAGCTGCACCCCCATCTGGAGGGTGACATGATCCGGCTTTGATATTTGATGATTTCATTGACCTGCAACCTTCGTTTTTTCAACCTTTCAACTTTTCGACCCTTTTTCCTTTAAACTTTAGCCCTTAGCCTTTGGATTTTAGCCTTGTCACTTTTTCACTCCGTCACTTTCTCTCCACTTTTCCCGGGCTTCCACCCAGTATTTCTTTCCAAAAACTACTCCTATACCGACAACCAGGCCGAGAAAAGTCCAAATGATAAGAATCTGTACCCTTTTGGGTTTGAAGCGTGCATTAGGGATGGTAACCGGGTCAATGATTGAAAAGACCGGGGAATCGTCCTTGACCTGGATTTGCGCACTTTCCAGCTGCTGGGCCAATTGAGAGTAAACCGTGAAAGCGAGTTGATAATTGTTGGAGAGCCTTGTTTCTTCGCTGCTTGCCATGGCCGTACTAATGTTTTTGTTTTGATCCTGAAATTGCGCCAGCTCCATTTGTGACTGATCATATTCCTTTTTTTGACTTCATAACGACCCTGGATAAAATTGAGCTATGCCTCTGCTTTTTTAATTTTTATTTCCGTGATAAACTGCTGCAACAACTCCTGCGCCCTTTGCCCCAATTCCGCAGCTGCCAGTGCCTGCGGCATGATAGCTGTCAAAGTGATGTATCCGTTTTTGGAATCTATATCGGCATAAACAGCGCTCTTTAATCCATTGGTAAGACTTCTTTCTTTTGGCGATAACTGAATTAAATGAGTTGTGTCCCCTTGAATGAGTTCATTTTTAGGTTTCCCACGTAATGCTTTCATGATGATTCCTGGAAAACCCGTGATATAACTTAAAACGCTTCGTTTGGCATACTTAGTATAATAGTCGTAATAGGTAACCGGATGATCGATTCCCTGAAAATTCAATTTGGTTTGCATCAAGGCCTTTTGGAAAGGTGTGCTTTGTACGATCTGGGGGTAGATCATGGGGCTTAGTTCACCGCCTCCGGAATTCAGATTCAGGTTAAAGCCCGCCATGGCAGCGAGGGAAGAAAGCCCGCCCAACTTGCTGCTTCCAGTGCTGGATTGTGGCACCATGATGCTGGTTACACTATACTGAGCGGGTGAAAGCAGGGCCACCAAAAACCCGAGGACGATAAAAACCAAGGTAGTTTTCCATACCAGTTTTCTTCCGTTCCAAAGCTCTTTGGCCAGTTGTATCAGATCGATTTCATCTTCCTCCGGTTGTGTTGAGGGGAGGTTTTTGTTTTCAGGATCGGTCATGTTGTTTTGTTTTAATGGTGTTATTATTTAAAGGCTAAAGTTTAAAGGCTAAAACTCAAAGGCTAAAGTCTAAAGTATGGGTCACTGGTTCTTTGCAGTTGGGTTTTTTATGTCAATCCGTTTCCAGTCAAGAGAAGTTTGCTTCTATAGAAGGTCTACCGGAGAAGGTTTCCGTGCCTGAATCAGTACACGTGCCCCGATTTTGCGAGCCTGTCGTGCACTTATGCTATGCTTTCCGTTGTTTTTCTCGCAGGCGTGGCAATCTTTTAGTACGCCAGAGCGGAAAGAGTTATACAGAGAGTCCGTTTCAGATTGATATTCACTATTTTCACGCTTCTCTTTTTCTCTCAATCCATTCGGCAAAGAAGGGGTCGTCCAGTTCGTAATTCGATTTTGACTTATTTACATAGCCTTGTTTCATTAATCGCTTTAAGCTACTAAATACCGTACTGATGGCGGTGATACCATATTTGCGATTAAACGATTCTGTCAATATATTTTGTTCATGGCCGGCTAAGGCGATGAGGACTTTTTTATCGGTTTGGTTTTGTGTTTGCCACAATCGCTCATAATCCATATCATGAATTTGTATCAAACTATCAATTGCTTTGCTTATTTGTTCTCGTGGGCTTAATTTTCCGTCGCAATTATCCCAGACTGTAAAGGCCAATTGCTGTGTGTAGTAAGGATGACAATGGGTTATTTTCAGTATTTCCGTGCTGATAGTTTCGGCATAAGTGCATTTGTTACCAAATCCTTTGGTAAGGTATTCATAAAAATTGTCATGAGGTATTTTTTCCAAAGGAAGCAATTGTCCGAAATGGTAAAAAGATGATTTTTTCTTTTCAAATATATCACGCATCATGGTTTCCATACTACCGAGGAAAGCATAATTTATATGTTTATGGTGTTGTATAATGGCTCGTAACTGCCTGTCGAGTCCTCTACCAATTCGATTTATATCCTGAAATTCGTCTAAAACAAGAATTGGGCGCTTAGCATCGCTCCCAAGTGTTTCAATCAAATTAAAAACATCCTCAAGTATAGGCAAACCGGATGAAACCGGTTGGAAATTTATATCTACTTCATTGTTCAACGGATTTACATTAAGGCTTGGAACAATGCGGAAACTTTTCATCAAATGTTTTAATCGTTCGAAGGGATAGATACGATAGACCCGTTTGAGTAACTGAACGGCAAAATCAGCAACATCAGTGACCAACTGTAAGTCGAGAAAAATATACGGTCTGTCTAAAGTTTTAACCACCTTCATCATCAAACTGGTTTTCCCGTAACGCCTCGGGCTGATCAATATCAAATGATTTTGGCTTTGAAGCAACTTTTTTATTTGTTGCAACTCATTCACACGATTTGTGAAATAGGGTTCTTCCACTACGCTACCAAATTTGAATGGATTGCTTTTTATCATTGCGAGTTTTTTCGTTGCGAATATTTTCGCAAACATATCAAAATCCGGGATACTTATTCAAACTGTATGTTTAAATTTCCTCTTTTTAGATGATGATTTGATTTTTGATTGGGTGATCGTTTTCATTATTCGATTTGTTTTTAGTCAAGGGGAGTTTGCCACGGTCGTTTCGCTTGGGCGAAACTCCTTCGCAAAGTCGTGCTTCGTTACTAAGTTTGGGAAGGGGAACCGTCCCCGCTTCAATAAAATATACGACTTTGCGAGCCCGACGAAGGAGAGCGAAGCCATCTCCCAATAAACCCTGCACTTTTAGAAACAAACATCCCCATCACTCCCCACTCTCCCTTCCGGCCTTCTTGTTATCCTTTTCCAAAATGATTGTTTTGGAAGTACTTTCTATCGCCCGGATAGCAATGTCTTTTACTGATTTTTCAGCGGTCTCGGCTTTCTGGCCGAGAATCTTACTCTGGACTTCCATCTCCTTTATCTTGTTTTCAAGTGTAGTGATCTGAAGATCCTTCATCCGCATCATGCCTTCGGTTTCCCCGGATTTAAGTGCTGTCTGGTGGTTGAATGCTGTGGTCAGCATCGTTTCCATCTCGCCCTTAGCCTGCTGAACGGCTTTCTCGAGTTCCTTTGGAAAATTATCGAAAGCTTTCTTCAGGTCTGCATATTCCTGCTCTTTTTCAGTACTCGCCTTTTCCCTTTCGGCAAACTCCTTTTCAAAGGCCAGTTTCTTTTCCTTCAGGCCGGCTTCCATCTGCGCTTTTTTTAGCTCATAGTCATCGGATTCCTTTTTTCGCTTTTGCTGTAGGTTGTAAAGATACTCTTCTTCCTCCCTTTTCCGTGTTTTCTGGGCGAGCTCCTTTTCTTCCTTTATCTGCTCTTCCTTGTCCGTCTTCTCCTTGTCCCATTTGGCTTTGGTATCTGCCATTTCGGTCGCAACGGCAGATTTAGCAGCATCCATCTCCTCATCAAACTTTTCACGGCTTTCTTTTTGGGCTATCAGTAGGGCGGCAAAGGAGTCGGCATTGGTGGATAAGCCGTAAAGGTCCTCCAGATTTTGCTTTTCAATTTTTATGGCAGCCTGGATGTCAGCTAGCTTTTTATATTCTGCTGTAAGGCTCTCCTGAATTTTTTCCAAAGATTCGTTAAAACTGTTCTTCAGGGTGGAAATCCCGCTAATAATCGTTTCCTCAGTGTTTTTTTGTGCGGATTCAACTATTTTCACGGCATCTTTCCTTTGCTGCACCTCTTTGGGTTTGTCTTCCGATTTTTCCTGTAGTTTTTTTAGCAGTTCATCGTATGCCTCAAGAATCTGGGCTTTTGTGTTGGCGGTACTGACTTTCTGGTTCATGGCTTTAGGATTTATGGTTAACGTCAAAAGAAAATTTCAGTTGAAGATATAGATTTTTCACTACTCACGATTCACTACTCACTATATTCATCACCAGAAATTCATTTATTTACGATCCCGGTTTTCGCAACAGGGAAACAACATGATTCTGTAAACTTTCTGCTAAACGAAACAGAACAGGGCAATGGGATAGCACTTCTTCAAAAAGCGGTTTTAATTTCAAACTTCTCATTGCAAATAACATAGGATCGTTCCAGCCAATACAGCGATTCTGCAAGAGAACGAAACCGAAATGGCAAATTCCATAAATTGAATCGTTCGTTATTCATCATTCCAGAGGTTCCACCCCCTGCCGCCCGCTGGCTTGCACACCCCCCGCCAGCGGGGGACAAGTCAAAGCTTTGATAATCGGCTATTTTTTTATTATTCATTTCCCTCCACTCACCAATCACTATTCACTATTCACTACTCACTATCATCATTCCATTTCACCTTCATTTCTTTCCAGTACTTCTTCCCAAAAACAAGTCCTGTGCCTACAATAAGGCCAAGGAATATCCATATCATCAATATCTGAATTCTTTTTGGTTTGAAGCGGGCATTAGGAATGGTAACCGGTTCGATGATTGAAAAAACAGGGGAATCGTCTTTCACCTGGATGCGTGCGTTTTCCAATTGCTTGGCAAGCTCTGAGTACACTCCGTAAATCAATTGGTAATTGCTTGAAAGACGCTCTTCCTGGCTTCTGGCCATGGCGGTACTTATGTTTTTATTTTGGTCGCGAAAACGAGCCAGAGCAATTTGCGCCTGGTCAAATTCTTTCTTTTTTACTTCATAACGTCCCTGGATAAAATCCAACTGCGCCTGAGCTTTTTTAATTTTTATCTCGGTAATAAACTGTTGCAGGAGTTCCTGTGCCTTTTGTCCCAACTCGGCAGCCGGCAGGGCTTCGGGCATGATCGCCGTTAGGCTGATGTAGCCATTTTTAGAATCTACATTGGCGTATACTGTGTTCGTTAATCCATTCGCAAGACTTCGTTCCTTTGGTGAAAGTTGAATCAAATGAGCGGTGTCTTTTTCAGCAGAAGCCGTAGTTTTTCCCCGAAGTGCTTTTAATATCATTCCCGGAAAACCTGTAATATAACTTAATGCACTTCGTTTTGCATAGCGAGTATAATAGTCATAATAAGTTACCGGATGATCTATCCCCTTAAAATCTAGCTTGGTTTTCATCAAGGCCTGTTTGAAGGGGATGCTTTGCACTATCTGAGGATAGATCATGGGGCTTAACTCGGCACCGCTCGAATTCATATTGAGGTTAAAGCCAGCCATGGCGGCAAGAGAGGAGAGCCCCCCCAGTTTGCTGCTTCCGCTGCCGGACTGAGGGACAACAATGCTTGTAACGCTGAATTGTTTCGGGCTTAGCAACGCAATCAAAAGGCCTATAACCATAAAAGTCAGGGTGGTTTTTATAACAAGCTTTCGCCCGTTCCAGAGTTCTTTTACCAGCTGGATCAGGTCGATTTCATCTTCTTCTACTTCAGTTGGGGGAAGAAGATTGTTATGAGTATCTGTCATTTATAAATTATTTAAAATGATTTTGCTAATGTCGATTAAAGTATAAAGGCTAAGGGATAAAGTGTCAAGGCTAAAGTTGAAACCAAGACAAAATTAAGCATCTTTTCTTTTGGTTTTGGAGCAAATTGAGCCCAGAATATTTTTGAGCTCAATGGATTCTTTGATTAAATCACTAACATAATTTTATATTCTTCAGTAAGCGGTAATTTTCTAAAAAGTCCTATAATTTCAACAGCAAACGAAACTAATCTATCAGATAAATCCTTCATCTCTTTTTACTTTCGCCTTCGGGTTTTAGCCTTTTCTTTTCCATCACTAAAGTCTCTTCACCAACACAATCGTGGTCAGGACACTGGTTAGCACACTAAAAACCTTAACAAAAGAGTCCATAAAGTCACCATGTCTTTTTGGCCTTTGTGGTACAACTATCTGACATCCGGGTTGTATGTTTGAGCCGCCTGTGGACGTCGTTCCATTGGCATAGATAATATAGATTCTTGATCGTTTGGCATTTAGGGCAAAACCGCCTGATTTTTCAATATAATATTTAGCCGGTTGTCCGCTGGTATAAGCAAGGCTTATGGGATTCATAACGGCTCCTATAACGCGAACTGTATGCTTTAATTCAGGAATGTTAATCACGTCTCCTTCCTTTAATGTATAATCCTCAAGGCAACCGGGTTGTCTCAATATCTTAGCGAGGTTTAACTCAACCAAGACATTCTTCTGTTTCACTTTTGCCAGCTGAACCGAATCGATTTTAAGTGTTGAATCCGAACTTAATGCAAGCTCTTTGAGTTTTTCTTCCTGAGCACGGCCCATTTCTTTTTCCCTTTTTAAAGTGGCTCCCTGAGCATAGGCAAATTTAGTCAGTCCCCCGGCACGTTTTATTAGATCTGAGATCCGCTCGTTTTTTGTTGTAATACTGAATATTCCCGGGTAATTAACTTCTCCCAGTATATCGACGTTTCGTTGAGGAAAATACGAGGGGGCCCTGCGAATATGTACATAATCGAACGGCTGAAGAACAAACGAGCCTTTTCCATCTTCTAATCTTAGTGATTTGTCAATTTTTATGGTAAAGACATGGGCTATTTGAGTATTGGGCTTTGAAGCTTCCTGTTGTGAATTGCGACGGGCAATCTCCACATACGAACCGGATGCGCCCTCTTTGAACCCCCCGGCAAGGAAAATCAAATCATTTACGGTCATCTTATCGTAATAAGCATATCGTCCTGCTTTTTGGACTTCGCCGGAAATATTTATAAAGCGGGCTTCTCGCATAGAAGATATCGTGTTGATACTAACCACATCCTCTTTTTGCAGAGGGATGTCGGTTTTATGTTGTAACACATCGTTTACATCAAAAGCAATGGCCTCTTTAGTTAAGTCTTCTTTTTCGCGAATGATTAAACCCCTGTTTGAATATACATCGGCTTTAACGCCATCTGCTTTTGCAATAAGATTCCTCAACGTCATTCCGGGAGTTAACTCATACGTCCCGGGACGATAAACAGCGCCATTAATAATTACCCGGTTGGTATAACGGTCGAGGATGGCTCCGGCGACAATACGATCTCCGTTTTTTAAAGGAAACGTATCAAAGTTGTTTTCATTAACATCAACGACTTTTTTTTCTTTATTGGTCAATCTAATAATGGAAAGCTGGGACTTATAGGCTAGGGTGGTAAAGCCACCGGCATAACGTATTAAATCTTTAAGCGTCTCCCCCTTTTGTAATTCAAAATAGTTATTTCTTTTAAAATCACCGGCAGTTTGAACCCTTTCCTTATAGGTGGGGATAAAAATGACATCCTGATCACGAAGTTGGACATTTCCGGCTGTACTTCCACTAATTAAAAAATCATAAACATCAATGGTCTTAATTATTTTATTGTTCCGTATGAGCTTAATAGTACGAAAAGAACCGTTTTCATTAGGCCCTCCCGAAAGGTAAAGGGCATTAAAAACAGTTGCTGTAGAGGGGAGGCGGTATGTTCCCGGAGCATTTACTTCGCCGGTTATGTTAACTTTTATGGCACGCAAAGCACTGAGGCTAACCACTGCCCAAGTAGTTGGGTTTGATTTAGCCATTCCGCCGTAAATGCCGGTTAGCCGTTTTTTGATGAGATGACTTGCTCTATCAAAATTCATTCCTGCAATATATATCGGTCCCAGAGAAGGGATATAGATAGCCCCGGCTTTATCTATTTGTAGCTGGTAGGTCTGTTGGCTTGCTCCCCACACATTGATTAGGACTCCATCTCCAGCCCCTAGAACATAATTTTCAGGGGTAGGAAGATTAATAGAGGGATCAAAGGAAAGATTTTTATTGTTAAAGAGCTGAAAACCAAAAACTTTTTTAGCCATAGGATTAACTTGGATTTCAGCCTTTGTGGAGTATATGGGGCGGCTGTCAGAATCAGACCGAATGGAAACACCATGTGAAGGAGTACTCACGAGGCTATTCTGCTGTTGAATCCTACTTATGAGTTGATCAATCTGTGTTTGGCTTGCCCCTTTAGTCTTGGCGAGCGCAATGGCCTGATCCATGCTTAAACCACTGCTTTTAATCTGCTGGGCAATTTGGGTAATTTGACTATCGCTAAGATTTTGAACATTAGTAGTACTGATGTTTTGAGCCATGCCAACGCTTGCCAGAAAGACCATTACGATGATAAGAGTAGTCTGTATTTTCATTTGTGCAATTTTTATGTTTCTCCTGTATTGATGCAAAGGTAAAACTAGCAACTTAAGTTAAGTGCTATTAACTTTTTATTTGGAGTTTTACTTAAATTTATCTAAATAGTAAGCGTTTACTTCGTCGCTGCGCTCCTCGCAAAGTTGTGTTTCTTAACTAAGTTTGGGAAGGGAAAACATCCCGACTTCAATAAAAGGCATGAGTTTGCGAGCCCGACGCAGAAGGGCGTGGCAATCTTTTAGTACGCCAGAGCGAGAAGTTTTATAGGAAAATCCCTGTTCCCAGTCAAGACAAGTTTGCCACAGTCGTTTCGCTTAGGCGAAACTCCTTCGCAAAGTCGTGTTTCTATTGCGCACTCGTCGCTGGCGGCGCTCCTCGCAATTGGGACGGTGCTGGGGGAAGAACCACACGAAACCCACAACACGCAACGCTTCCCATTTTCACTTTTCACAGTCCTCTTTTCCCAAATTAGCCGTTAGCCTTTAACCTTTCATAATTCAGTTACGCCCATTGGCATTATGCCTTTTGGTGTAATCATAAATTGCTAAGGATAAAATATTTAAAAATGGGATCGGACAGTTCGTAATGATTGTCTATTGTTGATTCTTTTATTGACGATCAATAGATTAACCGATTGTGGATTGTTCTCCCTTCAATTGTTAATCATCAATCGTTGATTATCAATCGTTAATTTTCTTATTGACGATCAATAGATTAACGGATTGTTGATTGTTGATTTTTCCCTCTTCAATCATTAATTCTCTTTGCTTTTCCCATTATACAGCTCCGCCTCCTAAGTCCCAAACATCACGTATAAGGAACTGAAAAGAGGCACTTTATGTATTTCTGCCTTACTCCTTATTCCAGAGTAAAAGCAATTCACTTGGAGACTTGGTATCCAGGAAATCCTGTAGTTCCTGTCCCTTTATGATCATATACCGAACTTTACGTTCCAGTATGCTTTCTACTTTTTCAATGAGTTCCAGCAAAAAGTTTTTGTCGATGCCGTCTCCTATAAACCAAAGGTCAATGATCTTACTATCGTTGCCCTTGGCCAATTGTCCTACTAAATACACTGTTTCCAATCCACCAAGTTTACTAACTACTTTTTCGATAATTTTATCCAGGCCAACATATTTCATCAACAAGCTGTTGATTTCAGGGAACAGCGGATGTTGGGTATTGGCCTGGTAGTATTTGCGGTTACCTTTGCTGTCTGATGAAAGTAGTCCTGCTGCTTCAAAACGATTCAACTCCAGTCTGATAGCATTGGTCGATTCACCAAACTCCGGCTCCAGCGATCGCAAATAGGCGCTGGTGTCCGCATTCAAAAAGAATTTGAGCAGGAGTTTTACGCGGGTTTTCGATGTTATCAATGCTTCGAGCATAAATTTTAAATTCCAATATTCAAACTCCAAATTCTATTCCCAAATAACCAAAACCCGACACATCGTTTGAAGTTTTGAATTTGATTTTTTGGTGCTTATTTGTTATTTGGTTGTTGTAAATTGTGATTTCATTCAATTAAATCTTTGTGATTCATTTGGTCTTCTGTTTTAAAATTGCTCTGGGAATAATTATTTGAAAGCTTGCAAGCATCCGCCCAGTCACCGTTCACTAATAACTATTCACTAATTGAGTAACAAATGTACTCAATATTTTGGTTTTGTCAAGAGCAAATGTATAAAAATATTTCAGACAGCCACGATCAGGTAAGGAAAAATTAGTGTTTGGCGGTGTAAAAAGTCTCGATTCTGAAAGATCTATCTCTGTATTATGTCGTTAGGGTAGGTTTGGAAATGAAAAATTAAGTATTGCCGCGACGAAGCACTCTTTTACTGTTCCGGGGCGTGGCTTGTTCTCCCTTTCTCCCTTCTATTTACTACATAACTGTCATATCGAACCCTGCGCAGAGGCCTTTTGCGCTGACGGTGAGATATCCCCGTCTATCACAGACAAATTGGTTTCTTTTCACTTTTTCATTCAGTGGATTTTTCCTGATTCAGAAGATAATGACAGCATCGGCAGCACGTTTCTGAAGCAGGAGATTTCTCTCCATGGGAGTCCTTTGGATAGTCCTGTCTCCTCAGAAAGGATAGGAGAGAGTTCTTGTATGCGACAGGCTCCGAAGGAATCCCTTCGGGAGATGGGGCGCAGCAGTCCCGGGCTTGCCTTTGCGGAGGATCGCCCAAAAACAGACTAATCCTCAAGTTTCGACTCAAGAGACTTAAAACCCTCACCGAGAATTTCGTTGGCATTTAATACGGTTACAAAAGCACGCGGATCCACTTTGTGAATATGCTCTTGCAACATGGCTACTTCACGACGGTTAACCACCGTAAAAATGATTTGTTTTTCCTTTCCGTTATACATCCCTTCTCCTCTTAAGAGTGTTCCTCCACGGTTAAGGCCATGAATAACACGGTCGCCAATTTCTTTATACCTATCTGAAATGATAAAAAGCACCTTGTCGTAATTCATCCCTTCCATAATAGTGTCCACCACCTTGCCGGTAATGAAAATAACGATGAGTGAGTACAAAGGAATCTTCCAGTCCCTAAAAACTATCAGCCCAAGCAAAACAATGGTGGAGTCAACCATAATCATCAATTGACCCACAGGTAGTTTGGTGTATTTGCTGATCATCATCGCCACAATGTCGGTTCCTCCAGAGGTAGCTTTCGCTTTAAAAATCATCGCAACGCCGACTCCCAAAAATAAGCCCCCAAAGATGGATGAAAGCAAAACATCCCCTTTCACCAGCGGTTCATAACCATAAAAATAGGTAATCCCATCATTAAAAAAGGCGGTCAACATAAAGCCGACAACTGTTTTCATCCCGAAACGAGGTCCCAAGACTTTAATACCGATTATGGTCAATGGAATATCGAAAACCAGTGCCATCATGCCCACGGGTGTCCCAAAGATATAGTGCAGCATAATAGAAATCCCATAAACGCCTCCGGGAACAATTTTGTATGGGGTGATAAACAGAACAAAACCGGAAGCCAGGATAAAAGAGCCCACAATGATGAGGCTATAGTTTATCCACCAGCTTTTGCTGAATATTTTGTCTTTCCTGATAAAACTCATAAGGCTATATTTTTATTGATTGATTTTGCCGGCAAAAATAGCATCTTAATGACTGGGATAAAAATTCTCATCGGTATTTTCATCCAACATTAAAGATTTTTTGGGATCATTAATCAATTGACAATTCCGTTTGGAACAGCATGCTGGCACTAAGTATAGAGATTGAAATATTCCTAAATATAGAGCACAAGCGGACGCTGTGGAAGGTTAAAAACGCGCGTCATGGTGATGAGTCTTGGTAGGCTTGCGGGAAAGTGCGAAGAAGTCTTCTTATCTGGAATCGAAAGGGATATTGATGCTGAAGAGATGTTTCACTACGTTACTAATGACGTATTTTGGTAATATGTTTTAAATCAGACACTTCAAAAATTCTCAAATCGTTAATCCTTGTTCGATATTTATTTGATTTAAGAACAAGGAACACCGATTTATGAATGAAGAAATGCCCTACCATACGTCATTATTTGTTAGTTATCCCATTTCTCCGGGTTTTGTGGTTCAACATGACAAGATGTTCTTTATTCCGGTTAAGCTGATCAAATTCCAATTGAGAATTACGAATTATCTACTCACAGTTCACCAATCACCAATTCACCATTCACCATTCACTGCTCACCAATATCATCCAAGTCTTTTCAGCAAATTGATTTCCTGTTGGCTTAGGAAACGCCATTTGCTTCGAGGAAGGTCTTTCTTGTTTAGACCGGCATACAAAACCCTATCGAGTTTAACAACCTTATAATCAAGATGTTCGAAAATGCGCCGAACGATGCGGTTTCGACCCGAATGAATTTCAATACCCACTTGTTTTTTATCCTCGGCTTGCGCCACATAAGCGATTTTATCGGGGGCAACCACTCCATCTTCCAGCTTTAGACCCTCCGCAATTTGCAGCATATGATTCTTTGTCAGGCTTTTATCCAGCGTCACCTGATAAACCTTTTTGATCTGGTATTTGGGATGCATGAGTTTTTTGGCCAGTTCGCCATCATTGGTAAACAACAGCAGGCCGGTGGTGTTCCTATCCAGTCGGCCTACCGGATAAATCCTTTCCTGACAGGCCTTCTCAACCAAGGTCATCACGGTACGCCGGTTTTGAGGATCATCGGAAGTAGTGATAAAGCCTTTGGGTTTATTTAGCAATAGGTAAACCGGTTTTTCACGGCTAAGTGTTTGTCCACCATACTGGACTTTGTCAGAAGAGCCAACACGGGTTCCCAGCTGGGTAACCACTATACCGTTGACTTGAACGGAACCGCTTTCGATGAGGTTATCAGCTTCTCGCCTAGAGCAAACTCCGGCATTGGCTAAATATTTATTCAGGCGAACCCCATCAACCAATGAACCTAATTCGGTAGTTTCGTCTTTTTTATCAAAAGAAGCTTTTTTCCTGTCAGCAAGTCTATTGGGTTTCCCTTTGGTCTCTTTCCATTTATTCGCTGAAACGGATCTTGATCCTCTTGCCGGCTTATCATATTCTGTTTCGGAGTCTTTTCCCTTTTTATCGAAAGGAGCTCTTTTTCTATCAACAGGGGAATCAGATTTCCCTTTGGGGGTCTTCCATTTATTCTCTGAAGCAGGTCTTGGCCTACCACTGGGTTTATCATATTCTGCTTTGGAATCATTTCGCTTTTTATGGAAAGCGGGTCTTTTTCTATCAGCAGATGTATTAGGTTTCCCTTTGGGAGTTTGTTTTCGGTTGCGATCCATAATTTCCTTAAAATGAGCCTGCAAAAGTAACAATTCCAAGCACGTCTCTTGCATAGACTTACTATTTTTCTTATATTTACCTAATTATTTTAATTAGCATCGCTTGTCATGAAAGACAAAACCCTCACCTTGGCTACGCTCACCTATATGAGAGCCCAGCTTCTCAGTGCACGACTGGAGCAACAGGGCTTGGAAAGCTTTATGACGCATATCAACAGAATTAAAGAAAGCCCCGGCGGAGTGAGTGTCATCATTAAAGAAAGTGATTTTGAAAAAGCAGCTGAGATACTGGAAGATTTTCAGTCGGCTTTTGGAATAAAAAAACAAATAGCTGTGGAATATATGCGTTCAGTGCGACGCATTTTGGTACCGGTAGACTTTTCGGAACATGCAGAGAATGCTGCAAATTACGCGATGGGGATAGCGGCCAGCTTGAAAGCCGACATTCAATTGCTGAACGTCTATTTTGATCCTGTATTAAGTCCCTATGCCCATTTGGAGACCTATACCTTTTCGGCAAACCTGGATAAAATAACCCGAGAAGTAGAACAGGACACCGTCGCCGCCTTGAAATTATTAGTCAATAAAATAAAAGAGAGACTTAAAACACTCAGGATAAAGGGAGTCAATGTCTCTTATGATTTGGTGAAAGGAAACGCCGTTGATTCCATATTATCTTATGTAAGGATATACAAACCGGGACTGGTGGTGATGGGCACGCGAGGCAGCGAGATGGAAGGATTTCGCTCTTTTGGGAGTGTTACCGCCAAAATCATAGAAAAAACACGAATTCCGGTACTTGCCGTCCCCAAGGACTATGATGCTTCCGGTTTCAAACATCCACGAAACGTTTTGTATGCAACAAATTTTGATGAAACAGATTACTGGGCCATGAGTAAGCTAGCCTCTTTCGTGAAGCCTTTTAGATCAATGATTTACTGTGTGCATGTGTCTGAAGAAATTGCAAAACCAGAAGAGGTTTATATGCGGAAAATGCGGAAATTTTTAATCGACACCCTGGGGATCACTCAAATTGAATGTGGCCTGCTGGAATGCCTCGATACACAAGTGGGCTTGGAAGATTTCATTAAAGAGAAACAAATTGATTTAGTGGCCATCACCACCCATCATCACTCCTTGTTCAGTAAGCTTTTTTTGAAGCCGAATATGACCAGGAAATTTCTGTTTCAAACCGACATTCCTTTATTGGTCTTTCACGCCCGACCTCAGGTCTGAAAAGGATGCCCAGCTATGTCTTTTAAGACGAACGTGCCACATAACAGCAGGCTACACGAGTCCAAAAATCATTTTGGAATATTCAACATCAGAAATATGGATAGACCATTCGTCTCAGTCATTTTCGAATGCTTGGCTGTTGAAGGTTCATCATAAGCCGGGATAAAACGCATCACGAATGTGACGAATATTCAGGTCTTTATTCTTTAAGATAACAGCCACAACATCATAACGCACATCCATGTTCAAGTCATGTTCCTCCACATAGGCTTCCGCTGCACGAATCAGGTTACGTTCTTTGGCAGCATCCACCGCATCTTCAGGATCACCGAAATAATCGGTGCTACGGGTCTTTACTTCTACAATCACAAGCTCATCACCGTCGATGGCGATGATATCGACCTCTTCCTTTTCGTGCCGCCAATTGGTTTCCAATATTTTGTAGCCTTTTTGCCGGAGCATTTCCAAGACCAATTGTTCCCCTTTTTTCCCCAATTCGTTGTGCGCTGCCATGGAATGCGATTGTTTGTTTAGCGAAATTACACTTTTTGAAAATAAATAGGAGATAATGAATGAGTTCCTTCTCCAAGGGAGTCCTTCGGACGCTTTGCTACTACTAATGACGTATTTACGTAACTGCCTGTATTTCCGTTAATTTCAAATTTAACTTTGTGGCTTGTTTTTGTAAGCTTAAGAATTTCCTTTCAAGTGATATCTTCTCATATTTTAATTTGCCTGACTGGTTTTTTCCGGGGGCAAGTTTTAGCCATGATGTAAAATGTTTTTTACTTGGCCATTGCCTTAGATCGGTACCCTCTTCGCTGACAATTTGCATTAGGTTATAATCTGTTATCCCTGGCAATAGCGTTGCCTCTTTTCCTTCAGTAGCTGTTATAAGCTTCTTGTGAAGATCTTTTATATTGGGTTTATGGTGCCTGATGGGCTTTGCCTTGTTTATGGCATTAGGTTCCTGCTTACCGTTTGTAATTGAGTTTAAGGCCTTTTCTATTTGGACATCACATTGCTCAATCTGTCCTTTTGAAAAACAATAGGCATCGTAGGCTTGTTGAAGGGTGAAAAGATGCTCCCTTTCTCCTGAGAGGATCGCCTGTATTATTTTAATCCCTGAACTGCCATGAATTTGGCTGATTACTGTGTGCAGCCGGATATTCATAAGAATTAGAGATTTCTGCATGCGGTTTATATAGCGGCTCTCGTTTTCAATTAATTTCCCCCTTTGGCGAATGTATGTCCGTAACACCCTGATCTTACAATCCGGTATATAGCTCTTACGGAGCAGGCCGTAGGAGTGCAGTTACTGTATCCATTGGCAATCCTGAATATCAGATTTGCGCCCTGGCACTTGCTTAGGAACATGGTTGGACTAAGTTACGTCATTATTCGTTAGCTAACCCTTTTCCCAGGATTTTGTGGTTCAGGAGGACATTATTTTTTAGTTTTGCAAAACTCTCATTTTTTTGTTTTATGATTTTATTCCATGAAAACCGAGTCGAATAGAAGTTTTTTCATTAGGTACAGAATAGTTATGTAACTTAAATTCCTGTTTTTAAAGGATTCGAATCCCGCTGTACAAAAGAGGAAAAAATTGCTTATCTTAGTCGAGATAAAAATTATTTTTTATTATAAAATTATTTTGACAGCCTAAACATACTGCCATGACAGAAATAACAAGAACTTTTGATCTACTCTCCCAAGCAGAAAAACATTTTCCCCAAGAAGTAGCCCTCGCGGTAAAACGTCATGGAAAATGGGATAAATTCAGCACTGCCCAATACCGAAGCTATGTGGATCGCTGTAGTCTGGGCTTATTGTCAATGGGATTTAAAAAGGGGGATAAAATTGCCACGGTTAGCAACAATCGGCCCGAATGGAATTTTGTAGATTTTGGCATGTCGCAAATTGGATGTGTTCATGTAAGCATTTATCCCACCATTAGTTCGGATGAATATCGCCATATTTTATCACATTCGGATGCGAAACTTTTAATTGTTTCCAGCACTGAACTTTATCTGCAGCTCAAGCATTTTGTTGATGAAATTGAACAATTGGAAGACATTTATACTTTTGATCAGGTGGAAGGGGCAAAGAACTGGATAGAAATTTGTGAAAAGGGAGATCAATATGCTTCAACATACAAGCCGGAGCTTGAAAAACGTATGACAGAAGTAACCGCCGATGATTTACTGACACTCATTTACACTTCAGGAACCACAGGTTTGTCAAAAGGGGTGATGCTGACACATCGCAATGTGGTGAGTAATGTAATTATGTCAAAAGACTTCGTATCCAATTTGAAAGCCGGCGAACGGGCACTCAGTTTCCTTCCGCTTTGCCATGTGCTTGAACGAACCGGCCAGTATGTGTATCAGCTGATCGGGCTTTCCATTTATTATGCGGAAAACATTGACACCATTGTTGAGAATATGCAGGACATAGGCCCGGTTACCTTTATCACTGTTCCAAGGGTATTTGAAAAGATTTATGATAAAATTCTTTTAAAGGGGCATAGTTTGACGGGGATTAAGAAAAATATCTTCTTTTGGGCATTGAAAGTGGGGGACCGTTATGATCCGGATCCTTCAAAAAGAAGCTTCTGGTATAATCTTCAACTGAATCTTGCGCGTAAATTGGTATTCGGAAAATGGAGACAAGCGTTGGGAGGGCATTTGAAAGGTGTTATTTCCGGTGGGGCAGCACTGCAACCCCGCCTGGCTCGCGTATTTTGGGCCGCTGACATATTGGTTCAGGAAGGTTACGGTCTCACCGAAACTTCTCCTGTTGTTTCCGCTAACAAATCCTATTTCCCATACATTCGTTTTGGCTGGGTGGGCATCGTTCCAGAAATGGTGAGTGTAAAAATTGCCCAAGATGGAGAGATTTTGGTAAAGGGTGATAACGTGATGATTGGTTATTATAAAGACCCTGAAAAAACAAAAAATGCCATTGATGAGGAGGGCTGGTTCCACACCGGAGATATTGGAGAATTGGATGAAAACAACAGAATGTTACGCATTACCGATCGGAAAAAGGAAATTTTTAAACTCTCGGGCGGAAAATATGTCGCCCCTCAGTTGGTGGAAAATGTCATGAAAGAGTCCATGTTTATCGAACAAATTATGATCGTGGGCGAAAACGAACGGTTTACAGGAGCCCTGATATCCCCGGACTTTGATTTTCTTCATAACTGGTGTCACATCCACCAGATTACCTATCGGGACAATATGGATTTGATTCAAAAGAAAAAAGTAATTGCCCGTTATCAGGAAGAAGTGGACAAATACAATCCAAAGCTGGGTCATGTAGAACAAATTAAAGTATTTCGACTAGTGGGTGAAAGTTGGAGTACCAAAACCGGAGAACTCTCTCCTACCCTAAAACTCAAGCGAAAGGTTATCAAACAAAAGCATCAATTACTAATTGATGAAATTTATCGTCAAACAAAAACTTGATCATTCCCACGTGAAAAACCCCATTCATCATTAGAAGAGGTTCTAAAGCAGAAATTGAAAGCTGGTATTGTATTACCTATCGTTTGGTAGGTGCTTATGATCCATGTTCTAATATGTTTGCTGAAACAATAATCTCATGAAAAAGCTTTTATTATTAGGAACAACTTTTTCAAATCAATCCGATTTAGTTTCCCACAACTCAGGTTTTTATGAAAAAACCATTTCCCTTGCTGGAGGTTTTGCCCTTACGCAACAATTTTCTTCTCGTCTGTCGTTGGATATGGATCTCCAATATCAACATGTGCTAAGCAGAAACCTTTCCCTAAGCAAGGATGTTTTTTTGGATACTGATCTGGGATATTATGTATATCACCACAAATTACAACTAACAGGAGGTCTCAGTTTTAATCATAACAACTTTAAAATAAACGATCATAAGGCCTACCGCCTTACGTTTAATCCGGGACTCACCATTGAAACCGGAAAATCATACATTATTGTGATTTATTTGCCCATTGACCTTTTGGGCAGGGAAGTAGAACGGGCTTATGGATTTTCTTTGGCTTTCACGCTGGGATTTGATTAAGACTTACTATATGTTAGCCAGATTCCAATAAATTACACATAAAATAAAACCTTCTACCACGATGGAAATCAGCATCAAAGGAAGAGCCATTTTGGTTTCATGATAATATTTTCTAAGTAAAAATGCACCTACAGGTAAAGAAATCAAAACCGGCGTAAGCAGGATAATGCCCCACATACCATAATTCCTTCTGAATTTAATCACGATTTTGTTACGGCGTGTAAATTTTTTACGATTTCTCCTTTTTGTCAACCTTCTGGTCCTTCGTCGGACATTAGCCATCCGCCAGGAAGCAGGGAGCACTTTAGAAACCACAGGCCCCATATAGGCTCCATACAACATCAAAATATCCGAAACGTGATAGTAAATTAAAAAAGCTAATGTCCCACCTGATATCAATGAAAAAAACACCGGCCAAAATTGCATACCGATAGCAATCCCATAAATGGGGGCGTAAAAATATTTTATCATAGCCAGTAAAAAGACCTGACCGATTTTCAAAAATGCCGGCATAGATTATTATCTACTAAGAATTTTGGTTTCTATACTAAACGTTGCAAAAATAAGGAACTCTTGGAATTATCATATTCCGTTTATTAAGGTAATATATTGCTTTGACATTAGGAATTTACTCCCTGCATATCTTTTTTAAATCCCAGCTTTTTTAAATAACTGGCATATTTCCGGTTCGATGCTGGTGCCAATACGCTTTTATACCCATTTCTAACAAATTCAGGCCGCAGTCGCTGATAAATAAATTTCCCATTTTTAAAATCACGGTATTCCGGAATAACGTAATCAAGTCCGACTTTCAGCACATCGTCATCTTCTCGATGAGCGAGAAAGACACCGGCAACTTTCATATTTCGAAGCACAAAAAAGCTAAGTGTATTCATCTCGGATTTATAAACGAATCCGGGAAAGAATTTGTTGATTTCTTTTTGGTGAAAACGGATAAATTCCAATAAATATTTGTTGTCGCCTCTCACTTCCAGGGTTTCAAAATGTTCATTTTTATTATAGATTCTGATTAGATAATAAACGTCAACAAGTGCAATGAAACCGTTGAGAAAAGTAACCGGGATGGCGTGGATCAGCAGGCCATAAAAAGCAAAGCCCAGCGCTCCAACCAGATTAACCCACCGAAATTTAACAATGGAACTCATGGTCATTGAGAGGGCAATAACAAGGGAGGCAAAGTAGCCGAATAAGCTTAGAATATCTGTTTGCATAAGTTTTTTGTCAGGTGATGAAGTGTATCATTGCTTTTAGCTATGCAAAAATACGGTAAAATACAAATCGGGTTTGTTTCGGGCGCTTTGCGGGCTAAATAATATTCGATTTGTTATTAAATTGTAATCACGACTAAGGACAGGGAGAGCAGTATCCAGCAGATTCCCATGAAGATAAAAATGCCTACCCTGGTTCAACTCCTTTGGAGTTGTTAAATACGCGGACAATTCCACAGGTTCACCCCGTAGAATAGCGAGCTTTTATTCCACGGGGTTAACCTGTGGCTATTATTGTTTAATCCCTTCGGGATTTTTTTATGGAAATTATTTAGTTCAGCACATCAAATTGTGCTTTCTCCTTTCAGGTCGGGTTCGACCTGAAAGGTGGAATTCAGTATGTTGAACCCCTATCCGGGAAAGATTATTTAAATAAACATCAATGCTTAGCTTAACCTTTCTGGTGCAAGACCACCAGAAAGGTTAATGGTCATTGGAAAATATGTAGATGAAGCTGAAAGAAAAGTTTATTTTCTGGTGGCAATTAATAGTTCCAGCATTTTGATCCCCGCTTCACTGATTACCGTTCCCGGCCCAAAGATGGCGGCTACGCCGATGCCGTATAAAAACTGATAATCCTGGTGAGGAATCACTCCTCCAACGATGACCATGATGTCTTCGCGTCCCATGTTTTTCAATTCTTCTATAACTTTAGGAACCAGTGTTTTGTGTCCAGCAGCAAGGCTGGATATGCCCAAAATATGTACATCGTTTTCCACGGCTTGCCGTGCAGCTTCAGCCGGTGTTTGAAACAAGGGGCCGATATCCACATCGAATCCAATATCAGCATAAGCTGTCGCCACCACTTTGGCACCACGGTCATGGCCATCTTGCCCCATTTTTGCAACCATTATCCGTGGGCGGCGGCCTTCAAGTCCGGCAAATTCATCGGCCATCTTCCTGGCTGTTTCAAAAGATTTGTCATCGCCGGCTTCTGAAGAATATACCCCTGAAATAGAATTTATCACTGCTTTATACCTCCCAAAAACTTTTTCACAAGCATACGAAATTTCTCCGAGACTGGCACGTTTTTTTGCAGCATCCACTGCCAATGCCAATAAATTACCCTCATCCGTATCACAGGCACGGGTAATGGCATCCAGGCTTTGTTGCACTTCGGTTTCATTTCTATTGGCATGCAGTTTTTCCAAACGTGCCAACTGTGCCTCGCGTACGGCGGTATTATCTACTTCGAGGGTTTCCAACGGATCCTCTTTTTGGAGGCGGTATTTATTCACGCCCACAATGATATCTTTACCGGAATCAATACGTGCCTGTTTACGTGCAGCCGCTTCTTCTATCCTCATTTTGGGCAAACCGGTTTCTATGGCCTTGGTCATCCCTCCCATTTCTTCCACTTCCTGTATCAGCTTCCAGGCTTTTTGTGCAATTTCATGCGTCAGATTTTCAACATAATACGAGCCCGCCCATGGATCAAGGGAGCGACAGATCTCTGTTTCCTGTTGCAGATAAAGTTGCGTATTGCGAGCTATACGAGCCGAAAAATCAGTGGGCAAAGCGATGGCTTCATCCAAGGCGTTGGTGTGCAGCGATTGTGTATGTCCCAAAACAGCACCCATTGCTTCAATGCAGGTACGCGCCACATTGTTAAAAGGATCTTGCTCTGTAAGGCTCCATCCCGAAGTTTGGGTATGGGTTCGAAGTGCCATGGATTTGGGATTTTTGGGATCAAATTGTTTCACAATTTTAGCCCACAACATTCTGGCTGCCCGCAATTTTGCAATTTCCATAAAATGATTCATCCCCAGTCCCCAGAAAAAAGACAAGCGTGGGGCGAAATCATCAATTTTTAATCCCGCTTTTAATCCTGTTCGGATGTATTCAAGCCCATCAGCCAGGGTATAGGCCAACTCGATATCTGCTGTGGCTCCGGCTTCCTGAATATGGTAACCCGAAATGGAAATAGAATTGAATTTAGGCATATTTTGAGCCGTGAATTCAAAAATATCAGCAATAATCCGCATGGAGGAGGCCGGTGGATAAATATAGGTGTTTCTCACCATAAACTCCTTCAAAATATCATTTTGAATGGTTCCTGAGAGTTCGTCGAGACGAGCCCCCTGCTCCAGAGCGGCTACAATATAAAATGCCAACACCGGCAAAACAGCACCATTCATGGTCATGGAAACCGATGTTTTATTTAAGGGGATTTGATCAAACAGTATTTCCATATCCAAGACCGAGTCGATGGCAACGCCGGCTTTTCCCACATCGCCTACCACCCGCTCATGATCAGAATCATAGCCACGGTGCGTAGCCAAATCAAAAGCTACGGAAAGTCCTTTTTGACCCGCTGCCAGGTTGCGGCGGTAAAAAGCATTGGATTCTTCAGCGGTCGAAAAACCGGCATACTGGCGAATAGTCCAGGGGCGAGAGACATACATGGTAGAATATGGGCCCCGTAAAAAGGGGGCTAACCCTGCGGCAAAGTCCAGATGCCCTATCTGTTGAATATCTTTGGCTGTATAAACCGGTTTTACAGGGATTTTCTCAGCAGGCTTCCAATCAATGTCAGAAGAATCACGTCCTTGCCAGTCCTGTTCACTGAAACTTCGTTCCGGCAAACTGTCGATTTGAATATTTTTAAAATCAGGTTTCATTACATCTTAAAATTTAAACCGCTTAGCGATCAATTCCCAATAATTTTTGATATCTTTTCAATTCTTCTAACACATTAGCTCCGGCATGGATGAAATTTTGCATTCCCGCGGCCTTGAGTTTTTCTACCAGAGTTTTCGGATATCCGGCAAGCACCACAAGGCTTTCCTTTTTAAGTGACTCAAAAACAGGAAGTGCTATTTCAGCATATTCCTCATCGGAACTACAAAGTACAACAATCTCAGGTTTCTCTTTTTTGGCTGCCGCAATACCATCCGCAAGGGAATTAAAACCAGGATGATCGATAATTTCGTATCCGGCACATCCAAAGAAGTTACCGGTAAACTGAGCCCGAGCACGCCTCATGGCCATATTACCATAGGTAAATAAGCAAACTTTAGGCCGGCTATTTTTTTCGGCATATTGGTCAGTCCGATACCGTAAAGCTTCAAAAGGGGCGGCATACCGATAAGGTTGCAGCCTTTCTAATGCTTCTTCCTGTTTGAGCATAAAAAACGTTTCAGCGGGCAGCTCTTTCTCGATAAATTCGTTTGTATTAGGGAATTGGTTTACACCCAGAATAGATCGTTTTCTACTGGCGATGTCGAGATCTTTTTTGTTTGCCTCCCGCTGAATTCGCTCCTGGATAAAACCCTGTCGAAAAGCTATTTCGTAGCCCCCTTTCTCATCAACTTCCAAAAAGAGGTTCCAGGCCTGATGGATCAATTTGTCGGTGAGGGTTTCGATATAATAGGAACCGGAAGCCGGATCGGCCACCTTATCAAAGAAAGATTCTTCTTTCAGGATTAGCTGCTGGTTGCGGGCAACCCGCTTGGCCTTTTCATCAGGCACTTCAAAAACGCCATCAAATGGTAAAACAGTGATGACATCAACACCCCCCAGAACCGCCGACATCGTTTCGGTGGTTGTTCGCAACATATTCACATAGGGATCGTAAACAGTTTTGTTCCCTTGGGCGTTGATGGCATGCAAATACGTTCCGGCTTTGTCTTCGGGCACACCGTAGGCTGTTAGAATTTTTGCCCACAGAAAACGCAAAGCCCTGAATTTGGCCATTTCCATAAAATAATTGGATCCCACAGCAAAACTAAACCGCATCTTTTCGGCAACCAACCCGGCATCATAATTTTTTTCGGTCATGTATAACATATAGGCATTTGCCACTGAAAGTGTAAAGGCCATTTCACTCACGGTGCTGCCGCCACTATTGTTAAAAACACCTCCATCTACCGTTATACAATGAAAAGCAGGCAAGCAGAAACATTCATTAAAAAGACGCTCCATTTGGCTATAATCAGACCCTTTCGCCTCCAAATTTAACTGCGACAATGGATCACAGAATATCGATCCCGTCAGTTTAGCTGGATTCCAATCGCGTTGCTTGGCCAGTTTCAACAAGAGAGCAGGTAAATCAAGTGGATTGGGTACACGAAAATTTAATGGGATATTTTCTCCATCAACATCGGCCAGCAGGTTTTCCAACAACTGGAAGGTCACTTCCACATTGATATCAAAAGCCAGCGAATTGGCACCACCAGCAAGAGCGTATAGTGCTTCCTGATGAGCTTTTTCTACCGTTTCAACCCGGATGAACTGGTTAATTTTCCAATGATTTTCTTTGACCTTTTTACCACGAATAAAAGGGAATTTCCCGGGCAAAGCCTGTAGATAGTTCAGTGGTGCTAAATCATCCTGTCGATAAAAAGGCTGTATATCAAAGCCTTCATCTGTATGCCATACCAGTTTCTTATCATAATCGGCGCCCTTGAGGTCAGCCTTGATTTTTGCCTTCCAGGTTTCTGTGCTGACCGGAAAAAACTCGCCAAATAATTTTTCTTTACTCATTGGTCTGGAATTCTTATTTCATGGCAAAAATAAAATAAAAGGAAGGGGAAACCATGTTTTGTTAACTGATTAACAAATATTTTATTTATCAATTTATACCAATTGTATTTCAAAATGCCAGTAAAGCATTTTAAAATATACAATGGTAAATGCCGATATACAATCAAAACGGCTTTAGGAGGATAGCGAACTAAAGGCGTATTTTGATTGATAATCGGTATAAGTCAGATTTTGGTACAAATCTGACCTAATGTAGGCCTAACTAGTGACTCAATAGAAGCCACAGATTACGTCATTAGTAACAGCGTGTAGAATCTGTTACCACAGATATACAGCCACTTAAGAGATCCTTCGCCTTGCTACTAATGACGTATTTTGGTAATATGTTTTAAATCAGACACTTCAAAAATTCTCAAATCGTTAATCCTTGTTCGATATTTATTTGATTTAAGAACAAGGAACACCGATTTATGAATGAAGAAATGCCCTACCATACGTCATTATTTGTTAGTTATCCCATTTCTCCGGGTTTTGTGGTTCAGGATGACAAAGAAAAGGAACAAAGCGGCTATGCTGCGATCTTTCTGTTTCTTAAATAATTCCACGACCAAACCAATAGGCTGGAAATCATCATCAGGCCGACAAACCACAAAGCCAAATCGAAAGAACCCTGGCTCTTGTGAAAGTCAACTGACAAATTGCTTACCAGAATCATAAAAATCACATAAAAAGCCGTCACATACCTCCCGAGATATTCCAGGTATTGGGTAACAATATTATTTACCCTGTCCACGATCGCCCTGGAACTTAACAGCCACCAAAACACAAAGTTCACACAGAACAAGAAGAATAAGATGCCATGATGAAAAAAGAAGATGGGATGGATAGACACATGATAACCGAAAGGAAGACTCAGCAAAAGCAGTACGCCCGACAAAACAAGGAGTACGATTTTAACCGTACGGCTGTGCTTAAACTGGTCGGAGACAAAATACTGTTTGAAAAGATAAAATGTATAGCCAGCCAGGACATAGGCAAACCAGGGAATAAAAGGAAAGTAGGCATTGGGGTATTTTCCGTATATAAAAGGTATGGCGTGAGAGGTTGGGAAAGTCCGTTCAATGGGAGGAACAATATATTGCAACAAAAGAAAAACGATGATTAAAGCCAGGTAAATTAGAACATGGCCTTTAAAGAACCGAACCAACAAAGCCATCACCATCACACTTAATCCTGCCAGGATAAGAATATCCGTTCCAAAGACCAGATTCCATGGATCCACACCTGATTTCCCACTGAATATCTGCCATAGGGAAGCCGCATTACGGGCAAGGTTGAGCAGAAAACCAAGGATAATCAGTTTGAACCCACGTATTAGCATTGTTTTTAGTCCTTTAACTTTGTAGGCAAGATAATACCCCATCACCATCAAAAAGACAGGAGCCGCGGTAGCACCACCCAAAAATAGGGAGATTTTTCCTGTCAGACCGTTATAAATCTCCGGTTTGGCTAAGAACTCTACTAACACCAACTGTACCATTGCCACAATAGCAACGCCCTTAATAAGATCTGATGTTCTGCTTCTATTGTCTCCCATCGGGTAATTTTTGATAAAAGTATTAATTGATTTCCATAAATAGCCATTACAGCACCTTTTTTAATATTATTTAGGTAATAACCGTAATTCTTTTCCGTGTACTAATTCTTTTTTCAGCATAATCTGGGTACGGTATTTCCCCTGCACAAACATTTTTGCCTGATCGGCATAATGCGGACTCATCACATTACCACTCTGTCCGGTGGGAATAATAGATAAGGCATGGTCGGGATCGGCAAAATCAATGAGAAAGCGCAAGGCCGGCCCGGATATTACCGGATAGATCCCCTTTTCATTATAAGCAAAAGCTTCCTTGTCTACTACTTCATTGCTTCCCTGTATTGGAAACGGACCCACATTAAAAAATTTATCAAAGGGTTTTTTTCGCCCAATCGGATGTATGTCCAACAGCTGATGTACCCGCCCCCATTTCCATAGGGAAAGATCTGAGCCAAATTGCTTTTTCAAGGCAACGGCCGTTTCGTTAAATGATCGTTGAAATATATCTGCACGGTTTTCTTTTACTTTGGTATGGATATTATCCCACCAAATAGAATTTTTATTGTCCAAGAGACGTTCAATGGAACCCTTAAGAACATAGGTTCCTATCAATTTGTTAAAATCCTGTTGCCCCGTTTCGTCCAACATAGCATCTCGCAACACAAAATAGAGCCATTGAGTATAAATGACAGCACCGGTACTGGCGGTATCATAATTACCATCCCAATTATTAAGTGCCTCTATCGTTTTGTGCTCACCACCAACTTGCTTAATATTGTTCAATAAGAGATGAACCAAGCGTAAATCGCGATCCGAATGGGTGTCGAGTTGAATACTTTTCATGCCTTCCAAATCCCATTTCGGCTTAGACATCAGCAGCTCTCTCACCCTGGTGGAACGATAACCCGGTGAATAATAACCTGCATATTCTACTCCATCCACAGGTGGCGGCATATTGTTAGAAGTATTGATAATTCCACCGGGAGGATTTATCCAGTGAGGATTTTTATCGAATGGATAAAAGCCAAGATGTTCATCTTTGCCCGAGGCACCATCTAATATTAAATGCGGATTGACGTGCTTTGGCAGGATAGGAATTTTTCCGGTAGCCCACAGGGCGATATTGTCGTCTATATCTCCATAAGCCACATTCAGTCCAACGATATCAATCAATGACATGGCTTTTTCGAAACTTTTCATTCCGTTCGCATTACTCATTAAATACAACGCTTCCAGGGAAGTCGTTTTAAAATGTAAAGGAGCCCACCACAAACTAACCGGGACATCCTTATTTTCGGTGATGCCCTCATAAACATCATTAAGAATCGGGCCATGTTTGGTATAATGAATATCGAATGGTATATCCTCAGCCCCTTTCACTTTTATGATCTGGTGATCAGTTACCATCTTTTGCCAATGATCCACATCCCATACCTGAAGCGGTTGTTTCGGATTCTGTTGTTCGGCATACAAATCCATATTATCAAAAGGGAAAATGGTTAAGCCCCAGGCATAACGATCATTATGACCGACCAAAGCAAATGGAACTCCTGCTAAGTAATATCCATACAGATTAAAGCCCGGATACTCGATATAGGCTTCATACCAAACCGCTGGCTGTGAATATTTTATGTGCGTATCATTGGCCAGGATAACTTTCCCCGATTTCGAATGTTCCTTGCTGACCACCCAGTTATTAGAGCCTTCCCAGATGGGCATGGGAACAATGTCTTGCAACGAACGAAGTTTATGCAAAAAACCCACCAGCAAAGGTGTTTTGGTATTCGAGAACCGACCTGCATTGGAGAGAGAATCCAGCTCTAAATCCTTTAAATATGCATCTCCGTTTTTTTGCAAAATCCGGCTCATAAGGGGATCATCAGTCAAAGCAGAAGTAAAACCAAGCGACATATAACCAATGGTGGCAAACACGTCTTTTACCGTAAACTTCCCGGGTTTAAAATTCATTAAAGTAAATTCAATGGGCAATGAACCTTTTTTGATAAAGCTATTGATGCCATCCAGGTAGGCCTGTACCTGAGTTTGGATGGGCTTGTCCGCAACTTTTAAAAACCGTTCAGCACTTGCGGCGGCCATTTTGTTAATGGACAAGGTCCGCATGTATTTGTCAGTCTTCACCAGGTTTTTTCCCAGGATTTCAGCAAGCCGGCCTTCCACCACCCTACGAATCATCACCATTTGGAAAAGGCGATCCTGGGCATGCACATAGCCCATGGCATAATACGCATCTTTGGCATTTTGTGCATAAATATGCGGAACCCCGTATGTATCATAGATCACATCGACTTCTTTATTCAAACCGGGCAAATGAACTTTTCCCGAATAATCAGGAGCCGTACTTCGCAGCCAAAAATAAACTACCGACCCTATTATGACAAGCAGGGTAAAAAGTATAAATAAAATCCTTTTGAATGTTTTCATCATGAGTATGTTTTAGAGAACAAATACAACAGTATTATTTTGATATTCAAATGTAAATGAATTTTTGAAAAAAAGCCCCCCTGTTCTTTTTTTTTTTTAGATGTTGGGGTGTTATTACCAATCCGTCTGAAAAATCAGGATGCAGTGCACAGAAAAACCACTTTCGGATCACATTACAAGTCAATCAACCATGGCAAAATGATTAATATCGCTACATTTGTGTAATTATTCACTTCTTTATTAAAAACAATGATCACCTTCATCCTCAATAATCAACTGATTAGCACCGATCAATCCGCGGGAAGCATTTTGCTTGATTATATTCGCTATGAAAAGCATTTAATGGGCAGCAAAGTAGGCTGTCGCGAGGGTGACTGTGGAGCATGTACAGTACTGGAAGGCAGCCTGGTAGGTGGCGAACTGCATTATAAAAGCGTTGTTTCCTGCCTCTGCCCGTTGGGAAATGTGCAGGGAAAACACATCGTTACCATCGAGGGTTTGCAAAAAGGCCAACTGTCGCCTGTACAACATAAGATGATCCAACATGCCGCCACCCAATGTGGTTTCTGTACACCTGGTTTTGTGATGTCGCTGACAGCACACAGTTTAGATACTAAGCCGTCAGATAAAGAAAAAGCGGTGGCAGCGATCGGTGGCAACATTTGCCGATGCACTGGCTATAAATCCATTGAGCGCGCAGCGGAAGACCTGTCGGCAATTCTTGAAAAGAAAGAAAGTAAAGATCCTTTGGGATGGCTCATTGAACAAGCTTTTCTTCCGGAATATTTTCGTGAAATTCCCGGAAGGCTCAAGGAAATTGAAAGCCAAAACCCGAATGGTGTAGAGGGGCTGATTGTGGGAGGAGGGACTGATCTTTTTGTGCAAAAGGCTGATTTATTGCAAAAGGCTGATTTGCAATTTTTACACCATAAAAAAGCCTTTAAGGATATTGAGTTTATCGGTGAAAAATGTTTTGTGGGGGCTTCGGTTACCGCCACACAAATCATGGACAACGAAACATTACAAACTGCTTTTCCCAACTTGAAAGAGTATTTTAAACTCATTTCTTCGGAGCCCATTCGCAATATGGGAACCTTAGCTGGAAATATTATGAACGCATCACCCATCGCTGATCTCGTGATTATTTTTCTCGCTTTGGATGCCAATTTACACCTCAAAGGGAAGAACGGGAGCAGCAGAAATATCCCCCTAAGAAAATTTTATTCAGGCTACAAACAAACACAACTTGCCGGGGGCGAACAGATCGAAAAAATTGAATTTATGCTGCCTCGAAATGACGCATCTTTCAATTTTGAAAAAGTAAGCAAACGTCAGCACCTCGATATTGCCAGCGTGAATTCGGCCATTCAAATCAACATAAAAGAAAACCGGATCGCCAAGGTTCATTTATCAGCCGGGGGAGTGTTTGCCTTTCCGTTTTATGCAGAAAACACAGTAAAATACCTCGAAGGAAAAACCTTGAATCATGAAACGCTGCTACAAGCCGCGCTTGTGTTAGAAGAAGAAATTGTCCCCATCAGTGATATCCGCGGAAGCAGGGAATATAAAAGCCTGTTGCTACGACAATTATTTTTTGCTCATTTTATCACATTGTTTCCCAAGAGCTTTACTGTTGAGTTATTATTAGAAAAAATAGTCTCTGAATGAAAAACATAGATTCCAAAGGACATGTAAGCGGCACATCCATTTACCTGGATGATATTCCGGTAAGGCAAGGCAGCTTGTATGCGGCTGTTTTTGATTCGGCCATTGCCCATGGAAAAATACTGGCATTGGATTTAACTGAGGCAGAGAACTATCCCGGTGTTGAACGCATTTTTACCTATTTGGATATCCCCGGTGAAAATCAAATTGGCGGAATTATTCCTGACGAGCCGCTTTTCGCCGAAAAGGAAGTCCATTTTCAGGGGCAAGCCATTGCTCTGGTAGTTGCCGAGAGCGAACTCATTGCACGGGAAGCCAGACAATTAATAAAAGTTAATTATGAAGAATACGAAGCAATAACCGATCCGCGCGCTGCGGCTGAAAAAGGGCAGTTTCTGCTTCCTTCTCGTACTTATGCTATGGGTGATCCCACCAATAAATGGGCTGCCTGTAAGCATGTTTTCCATGGGCGGGTGGAACAAGGAGGACAGGAACATTTATATATTGAAACCCAGGGTGCTTATTGCTTTCCCACGGAAAAAGGGAACATCGTAGTGCATTCATCCACCCAAAGTCCTACCGGAGTGCAGCGAAGCATCGCTCGGGTAATGGATGTTCCCATGCATGAAATCCAGGTAGATGTTGTTCGGTTGGGAGGAGCTTTTGGCGGTAAGGAAGACCAGGCCACATCATGGGCGGTAATGGCTGCCCTTGCGTGCAAACAATTGGGAAAACCGGTAAAGCTTTCCCTTTCGCGCCACGATGATATGCGCATGACCGGAAAACGACATCCCTATTCCTCCGATTTTAAAATCGGGCTTTCGAAAGACTTGAAAATTTTAGCCTACGAGGTAAATTTTTATCAAAACGGGGGGGCGGCCAACGATTTGAGTCCCGCCATAGCCGGACGAACACTGTTTCACGCCACCAATTCATATTTCATTCCGAACGTAAAAGCCACCATCCACAGCTGTAAAACAAACCTGCCTCCCAATACAGCCTTTCGAGGTTTCGGTGGCCCACAGGGGATGTTTGTAATGGAATCGGCCATTGCCAAAGCGGCCATGGAGATGGGTATTCCCGCCAGCCTGATTCAGGAAAAAAATCTTTTAAAAGAAAACGATCTTTTTTACTATGGACAAACTGCCCGGCAGGTGAACATTCGTAAAACATGGAAATCAGCCTTTGCGACCTATGAAATTTCTCAAAAACAAAAGGAGATAACAACATTCAATAAAAATAACCCGCTCTATAAAAAAGGACTGGCACTCATGCCGGTAAGCTTTGGGATTTCATTTACCAAGACACCCATGAATCAGGCAAGTGCGCTGGTGCATATATATCAGGACGGTAGTTTGGGCGTCAGTACAGGGGCTATTGAAATGGGACAGGGAGTAAACACTAAAATGGTGCAGGTAGCCGCACAGGTGTTTTCCATTGACCCGCAAAGAGTTAAACTTGAATCTACCAATACCACCCGGGTAGCAAACACCTCTCCCACCGCCGCCAGCACAGGAGCTGACCTCAACGGACAAGCGGTATTAGCAGCCTGTAAAGTCCTTTTGAAACGACTTAAGGCGATGGCCGGCACTATGCTACAGGCAAAAGTCAGAGACATTGACCTGCAGCAAGAAAAGGTATATCTCAAAGGTGAAGAAACTAATATCGGATGGAATCAACTTATCGAGACTGCCTTTTTGAATCGGGTAAACCTCAGTGAAAGCGGGCATTATGCCACCCCCATTATTCATTTTGATCCGAAAACAGGAAAGGGACATCCTTTTGCCTATCATGTTTACGGAACAGCTGTATTGGTGGTGAAGGTAGACATAATTCGTGGGATTTATGAAATCGAGGAGGTGGGTATCATCCACGACTTTGGAGAAAGTATGAACCCCGTCATTGACATGGGTCAAGTGGAAGGAGCTGTAGTACAAGGCATTGGTTATACCACCATGGAAGAATTGGTTTATGACAAAAATGGAAGGCTGCTTTCCAACAGTTTATCCACTTACAAAGTACCCGACATCTATTCAATTCCCAAAGTACTCATGGTGAAACCACTGAAAACCGCCGGGCACAAATTGGCTATTCTGAAATCGAAAGCCGTCGGAGAACCCCCGTTAATGTATGGGCTGGGAATCTATTTCGCTCTGCAAAACGCCATCCGTGCCTTCAACCCCGACTTTAAATCATTTGACGCTCCTATGACACCTGAAAAGGTTTTGATGGGATTATACGGGAAAAATCGGTAAAAGGCCACAAGGCACAAGCTAAGCTCCCTCCGGCTTACACAAAAGTTTGCGCCTGTTGCTTTTGCCAATCGTAAAAAATACCATTTAGGGAAAATCTAAAAAGGTGTATAACTTCCCGTATAACACGTAATTCCTGATTTATTAAATGTATCTTTAATTTGCTCCAGTTCTTTTGTTGATGGCGTATTATTTATATCCATAGAATAGTTGCGCCCCAGTTTTTTGTATTTTTCCCGGCCAAGATGATGCAGAGGAAGTAAGTTGACCTCCGAAATATTGCTTTCCTTAATAAAGTCGATATAACTTTTCAGGGTTTCATCCGCATTGTTAAATCCGGGAATGACCGGAATCCTCACAATCAGTCGCCCTTTAAATACATTTGATAATCTTTTTGCGTTATTTAAAATAAGCTCGTTTCCATACCCGGTTGCTTCTTTATGCATGAGCGTATCCGGGTTTTTTAAATCAAGAAAAATCCAATCCAGATAAGGCAATGCTCTTTCAAAATATTTCCACGGAATATTTCCACAAGTTTCAATAGCAGTATGAATATATGAATCATAGCACTGCTTTAAAAGTTCTTCAGCAAAGTCGATTTGGAGCAATGGCTCACCGCCCGACAATGTAATTCCACCATCCTGACCCCAAAACTGTCTGTCGCGCTTAATAATTTTCATAAGCTCCGCTATGCTCATTTGTTTTGCGCTTATACTTAATGCTTTAGTGAAGCAATTGTTTAAACAGGAATGTTCGGAACAGTCTTTACAAAAATTACGATTAATTAGCAGTTGATTGTTTTTAATTTCAATAGCATTAAAAGTGCAATCTGCAACACAATTACCATCAAGGCGGCACTTTTCAATATTGTAAAGCAAAGAAGGGCTTTTGCTGATTCCTTCGGGATTGGAGCACCAATTGCAGTTAAGCGTACAGCCCTGCATAAACACAAGCGTACGGCAACCCGGCCCGTCATGAACAGAAAGTCCCTGTATATCGAAAATATAGGCTTTGGGTTTCACCTTAATTCCATTGAAAGTCGGTACAGGTTAATGCGTTCATTCGCGGGTAAGCGTCATATTTCTGTTGACAAATACCCATATCATCAGTGGTTAATTGAAAATGTGAACAATGCATACACATACTGGCTTTTTCAAAATGCTCACACGAATCATCGTCGGCCTTGATATTGTTTTTGTCTCTTTTGCACACTCCTTTAAAAGCATCTATGGCAAGATAATATTTACAATCGTAATGTTTCATTATTTCTTCTCTCTTTACAATTTCGTTTTCCCTTTTCATGTGTTTATAATTTGTAACTTATTGAAGACTTGATTATTTGTTTTGTCATGATTTTTGCTTCCTTCGGGCAAAAATCCCGCCAAAACACGTTTGGGTCTTTTTATACCGTGGGTTGCACCCACGGCTATTAATGTTACGCCCCTTCGGGGCTTTTTATTCATTCTCCTGTGTGCCAAAATTTACTGCCATAAATGTTTCATGTGTTTATAATTTAATATTTAACTGATTCACAATACATCCATTATTTTGAACACCAAATATCGATTAACGATTTTAGAAGTGTCTTTACTTCGCAAATCATCACTCGTTAATCAGTGTTCGTTATTTATTCCCAAATAATCATACTTGTGTATGCCAAAATTTACTTGTCATTGACATCTTCCGGCTTCCGACTTCCGGCTTCTGACTTCCGACTATTAAACTCCTAAATCTTCTCATACTCTGTCCTTGCAATTACCTCATCCTGAATTTGTTTTCCAAGTTCAACCCAGTATTGTGTAAAGCCGGCAACCCTCACCATAAGTCCACGGTAATTGTCGGGATTGTTTTGTGCGTCCTTAAGCATTCGTGAATCAACTATATTAAACTGCGCATGAAACGCTCCTTTTCTAAGGTATGCCTTAATCATTTCCAGGAACTTTTTTGAGCCTTCACGTCCTTTTACGACCGAAGGATGAATTTTCATATTCAACTGCGAATTCTGTGAAAGCGCGTGATTGTAACATGTTGCCGAATTAAACAAAGCATAGGGCCCGTTTTTATCTGTGCCGGGATATGCAGAAACAGAACCATCCGCGAATGTCGTTCCGCTCAGTCGGCCATCCGGTGTTGCCAAAGTTACAGCGCCCATTGGAGCATGCGTTGAAACAGATATCTGACAAGGATAAAGTGGTTCATCGTAAAGAGATTTGTAGTTGGTACACATTTTTGCAAACCAAATCTGCCAGTCGCGGAAGATGTTGTCAACAAACTTATCGTCGTTACCATATTTTGGCGCATCAAGGCATTGAGTATGGATTTTAAGCCAATCTTCGTATGTATCAGTTTGCTTTTGTTCAATTAAACTAAACGATCCCGTTTCCTGAGCAGTGAAATATCCAAAATTAGCGTCTATTGCAGCTTTAAGTTTTGCAAGAGAGAAGTTCTTTTTTTCGTAAACATTCTTTTTTAGTGATGCAAGCGAATTAGCAAGGTTAACACCTCCCGAAACTTCAACATTGAATGTACGATTATAACGGCTTCCCTTATGGCTGATATCCTTACCGGTTTCAAGACAATCGGGTTTCAACATGCTATTTACAATAGATGGAGATATCTTTCCCCAAAGATCATGTTGTATGTTATTTGTAAGCGTTAGGACTTCAACAGTCAGGCTAAAATATTCCTTAAATGTATCCCACAACTCCTCGTAAGTATCAAGTTTTTTACCGTGTGCAGGATAAACCCGCCTGCCTGTCCTGCGATCAACTCCATCATATAATACAGCTTCAAGAACTTTTGGGACAGAGATAAAATGCACCCCTACGCTTGTAGCCGGGGCAGAGCCTCCCGGAATATAATGAGTTTCGCCATTAAACTCAAGAGGCATCCAGCTTCCTGCCGAAGTTTCCAGACATCCTCCTATGGCCCATGCTCTTGCTTCTTCAAGTCCCATCCCCTCGTTTTTAAAATTTTCGAGAATAAATTCCATGGCCACCCGATTGTTTACCCATGCCGGGTATCCGGTTCCTACCTTTGTGGTTTCCACACCTTTAAGCAAAAAATCTTCGGGTAGTTTTTCATCATAAAGCAAAGTCAGTGTTGGTTGAGGCGTATCACATGTCATTGATGATTCCATTATCAACATTTCAAGGTCGTTGGCGGCACTATCTCCGTCCTTGGTCAGGCCTCCCACAGAAAGATTGTTAAAAGTATTCCCACTCAAAACACCACCTACAACGCCCATGGAAGCAAAACAATCAATTTCGGTAAATTTCATGCGCATAGTCTCAAGTAGTTCAAGGGTTTGCTCCTTGTTAATCTTTCCTTCATCCATGTCTTTTTTCCAGTAAGGATAAAGTACCTGCCCCAACCTGCCGGGCGAAAGACCCGATATTGCATCTTCGTTTAACACAGCAATATGAAAAGTCCAAACCAGCTGCATTGCATCGCGAAAATCGCGTGGTGGGTTTTCTGACAACCAGTCGAGGCGTTGAGCAATATCGAGATATTCATTCAATTGTTCCTTATCTTGTTCAAGACTTGCCATAAACCTTGCTTCATCAGCATAGTTTTTAATCCACTTTTGTATTCCAAGCATGACCGTCTCAACAGATTTATAAAAATAAATCCTGTCCATATCCGGGAAACCGGCCGCCCCTTCAAGTTTTTCTTTACAAATATTAATTATTCCAGCTATTCCATATTGAAGTGGGTAGTAGTAATTCATCACTTCACGGCCCTGAGGCAGCGTGTAGCCAGAGTCGAACATGCATATTACGGCTCGCATTATTTCTTCTTTGGTATTGTATCCGGGAACCATTTGCTCGTATTTATGCCCCACATCATCAACCGATTTGTTATGCCATTTTTTAGCAATTTTCAGCAGCATAGGCATTTCTTCCTTACGCATCCCGAACTTTCCGGCTATTGACATAACATTGCCAATACTTTTGGTAACATTGCCTCCACCCTGACCCATTGTAGTAACCTCATCAGAACTTACCTTTCCTGCCTCAAGCGCTTCTTTATACATCTCATCCTCCTTTGCCAGAAAAAACGCCTCCGATAACCATGGCATTGGATAAGACCCTCTTAAATAATTTGCTTTTTCCATTGCCAGTAATTCTCCCGGGAAAACGGCTGGGGTAAGATGCTCAAAACCAGCCCTCAAAGCTTCTGCCCGTCTTACTATTGACACTTCGCCCTCAAGTTCATCCCATTTTCGTGTGTACCAATAAGGAAACTCAACAGAAGCAGACGACTTTGTATCGAAATAACGATTTCTAATTTTTTCAACACGAGGTGTAGGTTTTTTATTTATTTCGCGCGAAAGAACATCCCCTTTTGGTGCATTTCCATAATAATTAGTAGCAGGGCATTGCTGAAATTCAAGGGGTTGTGACATTATGGACAAATTTTGGGTTAATATTTTTGGATCTTATTGAATTGTAAAATTACAAAGAATCCATCTATCAGCAGACTTAAGATTGTTTTAGTTTTCCTTTTTATAGGACCAAATCATTAGGCTAATAGCGATTATCACTGAAAAAATAGCAATCCCAAATGTGATGGTAAAACCAAATTGCTGATAAAAGAAAACGCCCAGGATAGGCGCAAAAACAGCACGCACACCCGTTAATGAAAGATGCAGCGATTGGTAAGTGCCGGCTTCATGGGCTTGGCAAAAATAAGCAGACCCAATATTCCACAACAAAACCATGGTAGCCGCAAAAATTCCGTAAAAAAGGATGTAAAATAAAAGGCTGTAGTAGATACTTATGCCCCACAATTCAAAATGAAAGGGGAACCAAGAGGTTATCATGATAAAAAAAATGTATAAGGCTACGGAAGAAAAAGTCATCGCTGCAAACTTCCGGGGATCAATCTTCCCTATAAGCTTCCCGAAGAATGGCAGGAGTAGAATCGCCAAAATATTATATGCATTGCGATAAAAAGCTACAGAAACATAATTCAGGTTGAGTTTTTCATAAAAATACAGCGTAATAACGGTCACGGAGATCATAAAAGCAAAACCGTAAAACATAAAGCCGATTTCGAAGTGACGATAGGGCACATTATTGCTTAAGATCCCCTTCATCTCCCTTAAGGATTTTCCGACTGACTTAAAAAGACCAACTTTCTCAGGCTGATGGTGTTCCATGGGAAAAGGAATAGCGGTAAGCACATATAGCGAAACGATCCCAAGAATAGCGACTATAGGAAACACATAAATAAAAGCAAAGTTATTGTAGTCAAGCAAATAACCGTAAGCAAAGGTAACCAACAGCATCACAATTTTATTGAGGCTGGTGGCATAGCTGTATAGTTTACCGAAGTTTTGATGTCTGTAATTTGTTTTCAATAAATAATTTATGTTGGGATAGATGAATATATTTCCCAGAAAATAAAGGAGGAAGAGCGCCAGAAACAGATAATGAAAATAGGGCTTCTCTTCCAAACCACTTACCGAACGGGGAAAGAAAAAAAGAAGTGCCAGTGGCAGGCGGGTAAGCCAGGCAATACTTCTCAATAGCTTCCGGCGATCTTTCAGTCTTTTGAGAAATTCATTGATCAAAATCAGAAATAGAAAAACAATCATGCTGAATTGAAACAACAAACCAAGTTGGTAATTAGTTCCGTGAAGGCTTTTAATAAAAACGAATTCATTGAGTGCTAACACACCAAGGATGATTCCTTCGAGGAGCAGGTAAAACACATGCTTGCGAAAGGTATCTTTTTCGGTGGCATTCAAAGAAGCCGAAAGATTAAAAACATGGTTCATTCTAATTTTCTTGAGCAGGCAAAAGTAATTGAAAAGAAGATGAAAAAAAGACGCCTAATCCGGCTTGGAATTAAATTATATTTTTGCTTGTAAATCATTTCGATGAAAAATATTTTCTCATTCATACATACGCAACTTGAACAGCACATTCCCGTCGTGCTAATGACTGTTGTGCAGCAGCAGGGAAGCAGTCCCGGAAAAACAGGATTTAAGATGGCTGTTTCTGCCAATGGCAACACCATAGGTTCCATCGGAGGTGGAATAATGGAACACAAGCTGGTAGAAAAATCAAAACGTTTACTCAGGCAAGAACAAGACCTAAAGCCTTTCTTGATGGTTCAAAATCATAAGCCCGATGCAAAAGAGAACCGATCCGGAATGATCTGTTCGGGCAGACAAACCGTCGCATTTATCCGGATCAATGAAAAAGAAGGAGCAAGCATAACCAGCATTCTGGACGCCCTTGAAGGACAAAAGAAAGGAGCTATGGAGCTTTCGGAGAACGGTTTATTATACAAGGAAGATCTTATCCTGAGTCAGCACATTGAAAGCAAGCTAATTTCAGCATCCCAATGGAGTTTCAAAGAGCAAATTGGTTTCCCTGACAGTTTGTTTATTTTTGGAGGAGGACATGTGGGACTGGCGCTGAGCCGACTATTTAGTCAACTTGATTTCCATGTCAGTATTTTCGACAACCGTCATGATTTAAGCACCTTATTAGAGAACCAGTCTGTGCACAACAAGCAGACAGTGGATTACAGCAAGGTAGAAAGCCTTGTGCCGGACGGAAACAATATTTATGTAGTTATTATGACCTCTGCTCATAAAAGCGATGAACAGGTCTTAAAACAACTCCTGGGAAAAAACATACGGTATCTGGGCATGATGGGAAGTGCCCAGAAAGTTAAAACGATTTTTGAGCATTTTCAGCAGGAAGGAATCAAAGAAGAACAGTTGCAAAAAGTTTATGCTCCCATCGGGCTGCTCATTAATAGTGAAAGCCCAGCTGAAATTGCTGTTAGCATTGCCGCCCAAATTATAGCGGTCAAAAACGGGGCTGTTTTAAGACAAAAGATAAAAGGCTAAAGATAAAAGTAACCATCACTTTTATCTTTAGCCCTATTCTATTTATTCCTGCAGCAAGAATTATTTCCTAGAAAAATACGTTTCTATTATCTACAATGTCAGCAGCTTCTTTAATGGCCACATAAGGATAATTCTGCTCAACCCTTTGAGCGAATGGAATTGTAAGACTTCTTACAAATTGATTGTAATTAGGTAATTTTCCTGAAGGAACTATTTTGTCAACCTTAACGACAAAGGTAGCGGCATTCCCAATGATAGGCGAACTAACACTGGCTACTTTCATACCAAATACAGCACCAATCACCTTATCTTCCATACCAAAACCTTCCAGGTTTCGACTGTTGAAAACCATATCGTTGACACGCTGAAGTCTCAAATTCATAGCCTGAGCCATTTTGGTCATGTTACCATCAAATGCCTTCATTTTATTAGCCAGATATTTTCCTTTAGCCCTATTAATAACAAATGCTTTAATGTCAGGTTTAACTTCTTTCAAGGAGGGAATTCCGGCTTCAAATTTCTTCGCGACCATAGCTACCACATATTGACCTTCCAGGTCGAACACATTGGAAACTTCTCCCTGATCGGTTTCACTTTTAAGAGCCCAACGAATAATTGCACGAGGATTCTCTAGTCCGGGAATTAGATAGTCATTCTTGTATAATTTCGGCATTTCGCGCAGTTGAAGATGATCTTTTTTGACCGCGGCCTCAAAGCTCTTCATATCATGTGCTTCTGATGCCAGTTTGCTTGCTTTGGCAAAAACGTTCTGAAAAGTAGCCGTGCTGGGGATTACTTCCTGACTAATCACAGCAACCCTAACCTTCTTTGAGAAATCTTTTTTATCCTCAACTTTGATAATGTGAAACCCAAAAGGAGATTCTGTTTCGGTAAGTTGTCCTTTCCTGGTGTTCACCACGGCTTCGTTAAAAGTCTTAACCATTTGACCATCGGCAAACCAATTGAGCTTACCATAATTTGTTTTAACAGATCCATCATCTGAATATTTCAAGGCCAGGGTCTTGAATTTTGCAGGATTCCGTTTGAGAACCTTATAAAGGCTGTCAGCCAGCTTTTGAGCTTGTTCTTTACTCCTGAGGGTTGCAGGATTTGCCCGTATTGCGCCTTTGTAAGCAATCAATATATGACTGGCTTTCATGGAATCGGGACGATTGGCAAACGCTATCAGACGAGCAATTTTGAAGGTATTATTTTCGAAAAAAGGTTCAGAAACGGTACCCTTTTTTGAATGAAACATCAATGAATCGAATTCGGGGGGAAGCTGCCCCTGTTTCATCCAGCCTGTATCATAGGGAGTATCAGTATTAGCTTGTGCAAACTGTATGGGATCAGCTGTTTGAATAAAATCTTCACGGGTCGCTTCAATTTCCTTCTTTGCTTTTTGTATATCAACCTGCGAAGGATCAACGTTGAAAGAAACGTACTCAAGACTACAGGCCTCTTTTTGTTTAAACGAATCTTTATGATTGTCATAATAGGTTTGATAATCCTGGTCGGTTACATTTACCAGACTGTCAGGAAGATCGGCATAGCGAGCGGCAAGGTATTGGATATTGGCATGCGTATTACTTTCCTGGTAGTATTGCTGAGCCAGGATTTTTGGAACAAAATAGCCGTTTTCAATTAGGGCATTATATTTTGTTCGCATGCGATCGGTTTTAATATAATTCTCCAGCATTCTCCATTGGCGCTTGGCAGCGTCAGGCAAACGGTCGAAATTCTGCAAATACTGAATGACCAGATTCCGGTCATAAACACCTGTTTTGGGGTTTACAAAATATTGACGGATCAAAGGATGGGGATTGGATCCCTGAATCATATCGAACATCTCATCTGCCGTTACTTCCAATCCAAGGTCACTATATTGCTTATCCATGAGTTCTTTACGCACCATCTGATTCCAGGTTTGATCCCGAACCTGAAACGTTTCACTGGTAGATAAGTTGTTTAGTTTTCTTTGTTGTTTGGTGCTTTCCAGATTTTGGTCTAGGTTTTTATTATAATCAATGATAGAGATTTCAACACCATTTACTTTCCCGACATTCACCTCCCTATGGTTTTGCTTTTTCATAAGGTCGCCAAGGATAAAGGCTACCATGGCTCCACCAATAACGATTATGAGGAGAACCGAATGTTTTCTAATACTTCCAATAGCTGCCATCTGTTCCTATTATTTTGTATTTTTTTATTTCGAGCTGCAAATGTACAAATTGAATTGAATTATGAAAGAAAATTCGGAATTTAGATTTTAGTATCAGTCAGTTAATTCGTCAACGTATCCCTTCTATAAGATTGCGTAGGTCAAAAAATGCGGTTTCAAATGCCAGTGACCTATTATTTCCCATTTATCTAGGAATGGTTCGTGTCTTCTTTACGGCTAAACTTAACTTCCTCCAGCCGGTTGCCCGAGGCTTTCAACACTTTAATAAAAAAAGGAGGGATAGTAAGCTCATCATTTTTCTGAGGAATACTTTCGTGATAATGCAGGATAAATCCGGCTAAGGTTTCATATTCTTCTGATTCAGGAATCTCGAGCTTGTATTTTTCGTTCAGATAATCAATTTCGATTCGAGAGGAAAAAATATATTCATTTCCGGAAAGTTGTTTTTCGACAACCTCATCTTTGTCATATTCATCTTCAATTTCTCCAAAAATCTCTTCAATAATATCCTCCATGGTAACCATGCCGGACGTACCACCAAACTCATCCACCACAATGGCCACGCTTTTATGTTTTTGGCTAAAATGGTTTAAGACTTCGCTGGCCGCCATAGTGTCAGGAAATATATCGGCACTGCGCAAAACTTCCTCAATATTCTTGGGTCGACTAAACATGTCGTAAGCATGCACGTATCCCTGCAAATTATCGATGCTTTCGCGATAAATCATAATCTTTGAATGTCCAGTCTCCGTGAAAAGTTTCCGTAGATTGTCCACCTTCTCATCCATCTCCAGGGCTATGATATCCATACGTGGGACCATGCAATCCCTCAATTTAACATGCTTAAATTCAATGGCATTCTGGATCATCTGGATCTGCTGAGTGTATTCAGCTTCTACTTCTTCATCCTGATGTAAATCCTGGACATATTCATGCAAGTCGATGGCACTGAACACATAAGGCCTATCTGACACATATACGCGCATAAATAGCTTAAGAAGAAGCTCCGAAATACCGATGTACAGAATAATAAAGGGATAAAATAAATAATAAAACAACCAGACCGGAACAGCGAAAGTTTTCAAAATGGCATTGGGGTTTATCCGAAAAAGAACCTTGGGTGTAAACTCAGACACAATCAATATCAACAGAGTGGCAAGGATAGTTTGCAGGAGCAGGCGGGTAAATTCCGACTGCATAGAAACCGGGAAAACGGCCGAGATTATCGGATCCAGCACAAGGGCCATGGAAATTCCATACACCACTAAGGCGATATTGTTTCCCAACAACAATGCTCCAATAAAACGTGAGGGATTAGAATAAAAAGTAGAAAGTACCTTAGCCGGCATCAGTTTCTTTTTCAGGTCAAGTTCATGTTGCAAGCGGCTGGAACTCACAAAGGCAATTTCCATACCCGAAAAGAAAGCCGAAAAAATAAGAGACAGAATAATTGCAAGCCAAATGGCACTCATGAGTCTGGTAATTTATTGTTTTATATGGATCACCAAGAAGCAAAGATACAGCATTATACGCATCATTGAACAGAATCTTCTTTGATGTCCATAACACCGCGAATCCCGTAAATAGTACGCTTACTAAAAGTTTGGTTAGCTACCAGGCTATCGCCAAATATAGTTCGGTCGGGGCTGGTGATTTTGACAAAAGTATGTGAATAGATTTTCCCTTTTTTTTCATCCCAGCTAAGGCTTTCGGTATTCAATTGCTCACCTGTCTCCATATTTTTCACCACCACATGGTTTCGAGCCTCTAAAAGTCCCTTTTTCTCCCTTCTAATTCCATAATTAGCACTTAAGGTGCTGATCACCTTTCCTGAAGGATTATAGAACTTAATTTGAAATCCCTTTGGAAATTCAGTGTATGCTTTTGGGCCGCCATATTTTATCAACAAAGGGCTCTGGAGGATCAACTGTAGCTTTCCCGAATCGCTACGAATATATTGAATATGCGTAGCCATAACATCGGCCAGGGTGTCGACTGCCGTGATTTTTTGAACCGTTTGAATGGAGTTTTCACATGAAATAAGCGTCCCCATTGCCAAGACAATGAAGACGCTTATTATCAATTGAAATCGGCTCATATTACATAAGCTTAGTTGGAAGACCTAACAGTAGTAAGTTCATCAATCCAGCATGGAACTCTATATTTACTACCCACTTTAATATTATAGAAAAATAAGGTTTCTCTGGTTGGAAAGTGTGCTTTATAAATGGCAATTCTTTTATTCATCGCCACAGTCATTTCGGGGTCGGCCTTCTTCGCCTGAATATATTTATCAACAGCAGCCCAATACTCTACCGTAGAAGTCAGGGCATTGGTGCCACATTTTCCTGCACTTTCTGCATACATATCACCAATAAGCATGTATGCAGCACCATTGGACGGGTTAAATTTCAAAGATTTTCTGGCCATGATACGCGCGCGAGGGAAATCGTTTAGCGCACGGTAAGCTTGAGCCATATACATATAAATATTACCAACACTGGCAGTATCATCAGATTTGGTTGCAGCATCTAAATAGGTGATGGCCTCTGAATATTTTTGTTTTTGTAACAACATTTTACCAATCAGTAAAGCTGACTCAGGAGATGGGTTTATTTTGTACAAACTCACGTTGGCATTGAAGAAGAGGGGGGCGTCAGAACAACGTTTGTTATCAAGTACACGAACAATTTTTCGCAATAAATCGGCATCCACAGGAGTAGCATCATACTTTTTCTTATAAATGCGAACCAAGTCAGAACAATTGGCAAAAGGTTCAAAAGTTAGTTCAATGCTGCCCTTAATATTTTTGTATTCCGATATTTTTCCGGTATTGTTTTGACTCTCATATTTCTTGAGATTGGCATCCACATAATCGGAAATTTGATCGTAGGTATCAACCACAACTGACGTGTCTACATCACCTTGGCGTGCCATTTTTGTGGCCGCTCTGAAATAATAAACTAACACGGCTCCTTTGGTTTCTAGACCGGTAAGCGCAACAGATTCTTTCAAAATTTGATACGCTTTTTTGTAGGAAGCAGGATCTATCTGAAAAAGGTCGACTCCTTTTCTCCCCAAAATATATCCTTTCTGTGACAAATGAGTCCGATAATTATTTGGGAAATATTGTAACCGATGATCATAAACCATCATCAAGGTATCAATCAAGGCTTTTTTATTCACTTCCGGTGCTTTATCAATCTTATACCTAAGGATTTTAGCACCGTCAACATATATATTCTCCGTAGAACGAGGACAATTTTTGAAGACCCAATTCCAAGGCTGAATGAGGTCATTCACAGCAGCATTTTGATAATGGCTCTGCTTCCATTGACGATAAAATTCACGGTATAAGGATAAGTTCATAATACAGTTAACACTGTCTTTCCCATATTTTGAGCCATTATCCTGAGGATTACTCATGGATTTTACCGGCACGCTTGCCATTAGAACAGTGAAACTGAACCCTAATCCAAGTAGTAAAATGATGACTTTAGCTTTCATATTACATTCTATTAAATTTGATTATCTGTATTTGCGTTTATAAAACCAATGTTCTACAATATTTATTCCAAATGAGAAATTAAAGAAGGTCTCTTTAATCAAATTACTCTGCAACGTACCACGGCTCCCGATTTCAATACCCAAATTCATATTGGTTCGCGAACGTTTAAAGGGAAATTTAAGCCCGCCGCTTACTGCAAACTCATTAATGGAGCGCCCGTTCAGCGTCAAATAGGTTTTGTTATAGTGTGCGCCCATACGGTAAGTAATTCGCTTTCGCAAGGATGAAATCGTGGAATGCTTAGGGGTAAACTGCCCGCCAACTGCTACTTTCCAATCATTTTGTAGGAAACCACTCAGCCCGAAAGCCTGATATTGATTCCACTGCTGCATTTCGAAATCGGCGCCTACCAACCATTTTCCCGGATCCATCATACTTATTCCAAACCCATAACGTTGGGGGATTACAACGGTTCCTTTTTCATCGGGAGTATACTGAATAGTGTCCCTTGGAAAGTCAATATTATTATTGGTTCCTCCCGTAAGGGTTGTAGACAATAGAGAGCGATAGGCATTTGCATTGACTTTATTGCTATAAACAAGGCCAATGGTCATCTTTTTAGTTCCCTTCAGCTTAATATCATACTGCAAACCCCAGTCGAAGGTAAAATCTCCAATGCGTGTATAATTTTCCACTTTGGTACCAAATACAAAACTGGAATCCGGGATATAAACCATATTGTATGAACGTATACTACCATACAAAAAATTAATATTTACTCCCAGCCGTAGGTTTTTTCCGATCCTGAAGCCGCTTCCCAAATAATAAATATCTAGTCCGCCTTTTCCCCAACGATCGTTTAAGACATCAGCATATCCATCAACCGGGTGATTAATTCGGGTATCATAACCGGTTTTGCTGTATGGGGTAGTACCCATGCTCATATGCCACCATTTATTAATGGGAAAGCCCATACTCACATTACTCAAGCTGGCATAATTTGAAGTTGTAGTATTTTGCGTGTTTTGCAAGTTAGTACTCCCTCCGACTAATCCTGTTTGAAAAATAAAAGTAGTCGAATCAAAAAGGGCATAAGAGGCCGGATTCGCCATATTCACGATAAAAGGGTCGGAAACTGCAATCGAAATTCCTCCCATACTTTGTAGTTCGGTGCTGACATTCTGACCATAAAGCTGCCCCAAGCCATATCGTGAAAAAGGTGAGTTTATGTCTTGAGCACTGACTGTCAGCGTGATAAACATCAAGCCGATTAGAATATGTATCTTACTTCTTTTCATTAAAAATTAGAATTTCCTTCAAACCTACCAAAACAATATTTGGGGATGCAAAGATGTTATTTTTTACTCTTTTATCAAAATATTTATAGTCGCCCCCTCCGAGGACAACCCTTAAGTCCGGAAAAGTGATCCTGTATTGTTTAATAATGCCATCTACTTCTGCCTTTACCCCTTGTATAACACCCGAGTGGATTGCCTGCTGTGTATTGACACCAATCAAAGATACCTCATTGCCCGGCCTGGTTTCAACGAACGGTAATTGATCCGTAAAAGTATGCAAGGCTCGAAATCGCATGTGAATTCCCGGGCTGATGCTTCCTCCCAGGTATTCGCCCAATTGGTTCACCATATCATAAGTAATGGTGGTTCCGGCCACGATAGCCAAGACATTTTCTTTTGGAAACAAAGCCTGGCTTGCTGCGGCAATGGCCATGCGGTCTTTTCCCAGTGTCTGTGGACTCCGATATAAATTTTTAAACGGCACAGGAGTAGAAAAATCCAATTTCAAAAAGTAGAGCTGAGCTTGTAAAAACGAATTTACCTCCTCCGCATAAGGCTTCACTGCGGACAAAATAGCCGACTTTATGTTGGGATACTTAATAAGCAGTCCTTGTAATTGTTCCAACTGTAGCATCTCAGTATTCACAATTTCAAGGATTTTATCCTCACGAAAAACAGCTATTTTGACTCTTGTATTTCCTATGTCAATAATCAGTTTCAACAAATCACCTGGGTTAAAGTTACAAAAATACGCTTAAAGACTAATCGAACAACCTGATAAAGCGGGAGATCGGTAAATTTTAACTTTTTTAATGATTTTTTTTGGCAGAATAAAAAAATGCGTATTTTTGCCGCTCCTAAAAACGTTGGTACCATAGCTCAGTCGGTAGAGCAACGGACTGAAAATCCGTGTGTCCCTGGTTCAATTCCAGGTGGTACCACTTCTTTAAAGACATAAAACCCTGATTGTAATTACAATCAGGGTTTTTTTGTAATATTTATCCAAACATTATCCAGGCATTTTAGATCCTTTTTGTCCTGAGGGTTTCAATGCGGTCAAATGGAGGATAACGTCTTTTTCTGCTGCCGGTTTAGAGCTTGTATCAAATAATCATTTTTTCATCTGCTTTGATTCCCAGGTCCTATCAATTTTAATAATTTTGTTATTTTGTTGGTTTCCTAATCTCTCCTTCGGTATTTTCCGCCCTGTTTACCATTTTTTGGACTGTGGCCTTTGTCCGGATAAGGTTTTTTTCCGAAAGAAGGCCTGGAGTTGTTTTTTAAAGACCATTGGGGACCTTCGCCAAATACATCTGGCAGGGGTAGCTTCATCACCTCATTACCAATAAGCTCTTCGATGCGATGAAATTTGTACATGTCATCCTCATTAATCATGGTAATGGCAAGTCCTGAAGAGGCGGCCCGGGCAGTACGTCCCACACGATGGACATAATCTTCAGCATCGCCGGGGACATCATAATTGATAACAATATCAATGTCTTTAATGTCGATGCCGCGACTGAGCACGTCAGTAGCCACCAACACCCGGATATGTTTTGAACGAAAGTCGCGCAAGACCTCTTCACGCCTTTTTTGTTCCAGATCCGAGGAAATACCCTCCACCGTATAAGCTTTGCCACGCAACCCTTTGACTATGTCGTTTACTTTTCGTTTGGTGGAGCTGAAAATTAAAATACTTTTCACCTCGGGTTTATCAGCAATGAGGCTGTTAATGAGCGGGGTCTTCTGTTTTTCGTAGACGAGATATGCCCCCTGCAAAACACCTTCTGCCGGTTTAGAGAGACCGATGGTTATTTCCACCGGATCTTTCAATGTCTTCTTCGCCAACTGCTTTATTTTCGGTGGCATGGTGGCACTAAACATCAAGGTTTGTCTTTCCTTGGGCAAATAGGTGATAATCTTTTGGATATCCTCATGGAAACCCATATCAAGCATCCGGTCAGCTTCATCCAGAATCAAGTATTTTACTTGTTCAAACTTCACATATCCCATATTCAAATGAGAAATCAGTTTGCCGGGGGTAGCCACAATAATATCGGTTCCCGAGATGAGCGCTTTCTTTTGCTGATCCCATTCCGATCCACTGCCTCCACCATAAATAGCTATGGATTCAGCATTAGTAAAATAGGAAAAACCCTGAATCTGTTGGTCAATTTGAACAGCAAGTTCACGGGTGGGAACAATGATGAGGACTTTGGTTTGATGTTCGTGTTTTTCTTCGAGCAAGTCATTGAGGACGGGTAAAATAAACGCGGCTGTTTTCCCTGTGCCCGTTTGCGCGCTGGCAATAAGATCTCTTTTGTTAAGAATCGCCGGAATGGCTTGTTCCTGTATGGGGGTTGCATCATCGAATCCCATGTATGTCAGGGCTTCCAGTAAAGTATCGGATAGCTTAAGTTCTTTAAATTTCATGTAAGGAGTAATTCTTATGATATGTATTTATCACGGTGGCAAAAGTAAGAAATTACGGGATGTATACAAAATCAATTCGCAGGCAGCAACTTAGCTCAGCCGACAGTATACATATAACAGGCAAACTTGTTTCGCGTCATCCCACTTTCTTAATCATTTCAACAACTAATTTCCTCGTTAAACAGCAAAAAACATATAACTATTTTCCGGAATTGTGTAATGCAATAGACATCAGAGGATAATAATTTTGTACAATAATTAATAAATGCAATTTAAACGACTTAAAACCTAAAGAAATGAGTTATTATTTCACAAAAACAGTAAACAACGTGACCTTTGATAACGCCGTTGAAAACACAAGGCAAGCCTTGAAAAACGAAGGATTCGGTGTTATTGCCGAAATTGACTTCCAAAAAACCTTAAAAGAAAAGCTCGATGTCGATTTCAGGAGGTATTTGGTACTGGAGGCCTGCAACCCCCCTTACGCGTTCAAATCACTAAATGCCGAGGACAAGATTGGCACGTTGCTCCCCTGTAATTTTGTGATTCAGGAAAAAGAAAATGGCATTGAGGTAAGCTCCGTTGACCCCATAGCCATGATGGCACAGGTGAAAAACCCTGAAATGCAAACTATTGCCCAAGAGATCAGCGAAAAGCTAAAGGGGATAGTAGAAAGTCTGTAATGGAAAGTTTTCTTCTGTAAAGAAGAACATTCAGGGTTCATTGGAAAAAAACATACCTTAACCAAAAAAATAAATATTATGATGATAGGATGGGGTGGCGGAATAATTTTGATGGGTTTATTTATCTGGCTTATAATCACATGGATTAACCGATCCGGAAATGCCCCCATAAACCAATATCCGCCAAAAGAAACGCCTTTGGAAATATTAAAAAAAAGATATGCCAAAGGGGAAATCACCAAAGAGGAATTTGAAGAGATGTCAAAAAACCTCAGGTAAACACACAGAATGTTAACTACAACAGGCTGTACTTAGTGCTGTAAGGCCTAAATTTAAAAGCAATGAAAACTTCCAAAAAATACGATCGGTTCTCAAAATTTTATGACACGTTTGAAACTTCCATGGAGAAAAGTAAATTTGGAAAATGGAGGGCCTTGCTCTTTAATCTGATTCCCGCGGGGCCTTCTCTTTTGGAAGTTGGCGTTGGCACAGGAAAGAACATTCCGTACTATGGAAAGGATGTAAATGTCACAGCTATAGACTTTAGTAAGGGGATGTTGTACCGGGCGCGGGAAAAAGCAAAAGCCCATCCTGAAAAGAAAATAAGCCTTTTGCAAATGGACGTGGCAAATTTAGAATTTCCTGACGGCTATTTTGACTTCGTGGTGTCAACTTTTGTGTTCTGCACCGTACCGGACCCACTGGCCGGGCTCAAAGAAATCAACAGGGTGCTTAAGCCCGACGGAAAGACGATTTTCCTCGAACACATGAAAAGCGCCTCATGGTACAACAATCTATTGCTTTACGCAATGAGCAGCATGAGCATTCCGTTGATTGGAACCAGCATGGTAAGAAAGACAAAGCAAAATATAAAAGAATCTGGGTTTCAAATTGTTGAAGAAAAAAACCTTTTTTCGGACATTGTAAAACTAATGGTTTGTTCAAAAAAATGAGTTTAAAAGAAATGAGTTATTTTTTTTCAAAAACAAAAAACAACGCAACCTTTGATGATGCCGTTGAAAACACAAGGCAAGCCTTGAAAAATGTTGGTTTTGGAATTATTGCCGAAATTGATTTTCAAAAGACCTTAAAGGAAAGCTTTCTTCTGTAAATGAGAACATTCAGGGTTCAATGGAAAAAATATGCAAGTCTTATCCAAAATTATATAACAACAAAACGCATAGGACCATGTTATCTTTGCATAAAGAATTAAAACCATGAAAAGTAATCTCGCTACCGAACGGTTTTACTCCCGGGAAATCATTTCCCAGGACGACCGTCAAAGACTGGTTTCAGACCTTTCAAAATTGAACGGGTTGGAATCTGTCCACCTCGGGTTGGATTTTGTTGAGGTAGATTTTATACCAAAAGTGCAAACCGTTGGGGGCATCAGGCAAGAGCTCTCAAAGTTGTCATTTGATTTTAAAGATGCCTCTGTAACACCGTCCGGTGGTTTATTAAGCTACCTAAAAAGGGGAAATGCAGGCAGTAGAAAACCATTCTCAGGCTCAAAGGGGCATTCTTGCTGCGGATAAGTATGGGGGAAGTAGTTCAATGTTAGAACCGCTCAACTAAAACAATCAATAAAAAATTACCTAATACACAAAAAAATGAAAAACTGCAAAAAAGAACATCAACAAAACGAAGAAAATCCAGCGATGATGAACCAGGCAGTATATCATTGCACCATGCAATGCGAAGGCGACAAAACCTATAACGAGCCGGGAGATTGCCCCGTTTGCGGTATGCACCTCGTTCCCGCAAAAAGCGCCGGCCATGATGCTGAAGGTATCATGCAGTTTGGCCATGGCCACCATCATCATGGCAATAATATGCCGATGTAACAGAAATAAATTAAATGTCGTATTTTAAATAAAAGAAATCATGATGCAATTTGGAAATATGACCGGATGGGAAATGTTTTGGTGGATCGGAGGTATGATAATCATGTGGTTTTTTATTTGGTTTGTTGTAACCCTTTTAGGAAGATCGTCAAACAACCATTACTACCATAGAGAATCCCCTTTGGGTATCTTAAAAAAGAGATATGCCCGTGGTGAATTCAGTAAAGAAGAGTTTGACGAAATGTAAACTTATCTAAATAATTAAACCCTGCCAGGTTTATTGACACAATAGAAATCAACCAACAGTTGAAAAACAAAAAAGAAAATAATATGAAGTCTACTGGTGAAAACAAGGATAAAATTCTGAAGGAAAGCAGTATAAAATATTACTGTCCCATGCACTGCGAAGGCGACAAAATTTATGATGAACAGGGAAAATGTCCCGTCTGCGGAATGAACCTGATGCCGGTGAAAGATTCAGTTAAAGCACGGAAGACAATGCCTCACGGGCACGAACACCATCAGCACGATGGCCACCACCAACCCAAAGTACCCGAAGACTTGAAAATGGCGCCTCCCGCCAAACAAAATGACGGCACAAAATATTATTGTTCCATGGGTTGTGAGGGAGATAAAATGTATGACGAGCCGGGGGATTGCCCCGTTTGTGGAATGCATCTCGTGCCGGAAATAAGCACAGCCAAAAAAAAGGCAGTCGTCTATTCATGCCCCATGCACCCTGAAGTAAAAAGCGACAAGCCGGGTTCGTGCCCCAAATGCGGGATGGACTTAGTCGCTGAGAAAGGTGTTGAAAAAAGCGAGGAAGAGTTAGCGTACCGAAGTATGGCAAAACGTTTTTGGATAGCGCTGGCGCTGTCTTTGCCCGTACTGCTCATTTCCATGACAGATTATATCAGTTTTCTGAATTTAAATACAATTGCCCCGGAGAATTTTTGGAGATGGATCCAGTTTATTCTGACTATACCGGTTGTAATTTACGCAGGAGGAGATTTCTTTGTCCGGGGCTGGAACTCGGTAATGCGTTGGTCTCCAAATATGTGGACGCTAATTTCTCTTGGCGTTGGGGCCGCCTTTACGTTTAGCGTGCTGGGGATCTTTTTTCCCGGCTTTTTCCCAGTCCAATTCAAAGACGCCCAGGGTTTTGTACACCTTTATTTTGAAGCTGCCGCGTTTATCCTAACCTTAGTTTTGCTGGGCCAGGTGCTGGAATTGCGCGCCCACAGCAAGACCAATTCCGCAATTAAAGCCCTGTTGAACCTGGTTCCACCGATTGCCAGGGTAATTCGCAACGGAAAAGAACAGGAGATCCCGGTAGAAGAAGTTATGGTAGGGGATATTCTGCAAATCAGGCCGGGGGAAAAACTCCCGGTGGACGGGATTATTTTTGAAGGAAATGCTGTAATTGACGAAGGGATGATAACCGGGGAGTCTATGCCTGTAGATAAAACTGTTGGAGATAAGGCAATAGGCGGAACAGTTAACGGCACGACGACTTTCAAAATGAAAGCCGATAAGGTAGGCTCAGATACCCTGCTTTCACAAATTATTGAGCTTGTCAACAAAGCCAGCCGCTCGCGTGCACCTATTCAGAAACTGGCCGATACTGTAGCAAAGTATTTTGTGCAGGTTGTGGTGGCAGCTGCTATCCTGACTTTTGCCGTCTGGTATTTTTGGGGACCTGAACCCGCATTGGTTTATGCCTTCGTCAATGCAATTGCAGTTTTGGTGATTGCCTGCCCCTGTGCCCTCGGGCTGGCCACTCCCATGTCTATCATGGTTGGTACCGGACGGGCAGCACAGTCGGGAGTTTTGGTGAAAGACGCACGGGCCATCGAGGAAATGAACAAAGTGACCACTCTTATCGTTGACAAAACCGGGACTATTACCGAAGGGAAGCCAAGCCTGAAATCTTTTGTGTCTTTTGGCGATTTTTCAGATGAAGAGATCCTTAAACTTTCAGCATCACTCGACAAAAACAGCGAACACCCGGTGGCAGACGCCATTGTCAAGGGAGCCAAAGAAAAAGGAGTTGAACTATTTGAAGTTGAAAATTTTGAGGCCATAACCGGAAAAGGCGCCCAGGCTAGCTGGGGCAAGAAAAAATTAGCTTTGGGAAACCTGCGTATGGTAGAAGCCACGTCGTCAAAAGTTCCGGATGATAAGATGGAAGAAGTTAAGAAAAAGCAACTGGATGGTGAAACCGTCATGTTTTTGGTTGTTAATAAAAAAGTTGAAGGGTTTGTGAGCGTATCGGATAAAATCAAGGAAAATTCTGCTGAGGCAATTCGGTCATTACACAAATCCGGATTGAAGGTTATCATGCTCACGGGAGACAATGAATTTACCGCGAAGGCGATTGCCGATCAATTAAATTTAGATGGCTATCAGGCCGATTGCCTGCCGGAGGATAAATACAACAAAGTAAAAGAGTTACAGGAGCAAGGCCAGGTTGTTGCCATGGCCGGTGATGGTATTAACGATGCCCCGGCGCTCACGCTGGCCAACATTGGAATTGCGATGGGGACTGGAACGGACATTGCCATGCAAAGTGCAGAAATTACCCTGGTAAAAGGGGATTTAATCGGAATTGTCAGGGCGCACGATTTGAGCAAGAAGATCATGCGGAACATCAAACAAAACCTGTTCTTCTCCTTCGTTTATAACTCTATTGGCGTGCCAATTGCCGCCGGGGTATTATACCCGGTTTTTGGTATTTTGCTCAGCCCCATTATTGCTGCGGCAGCTATGAGCTTTAGCTCTGTTTCGGTCATCAGCAATGCGTTAAGATTAAGAAGACAATAGTCAAAATTTGTATCATTAAATACAAAATTATTAACACATGAAAAAGTTGATTTTATTCGCAGCTTTAGCAGGAGTTTTCCTGTTCACCGGCAAGGTTTACGGCGTTCCGGCTCAGAATGCTGTAAACAATGCGAATAGCGAATCAGCATATACAGCTTCTAATAACGGAAGTTCATCAAAGAATGACAGAGGGGCCGAAATTTATTACCGGAAATGTATGGCCTGCCATCAGGTAACCGGCATGGGTATTCCGGGTACGTTTCCTCCTCTAAAAGGTTCTGATTTTCTGAAATCGGCCACCAAAGCAAGGTTGATAGAACAGGTAATGAACGGCTCAAATGAACACCTTGTCGTTAACGGAGTGACTTATACCTCTCCCATGCCTCCGCAGGTGGATAATGCAGAGGATGCTGTGGCCGTAGTCAATTATGTGCTCAACTCCTGGGGCAATCACTATGGCAAAGCCACCCTACAGAATGCCAAAAAGATAAAACCCGTGAGCGGTAATCGCAATCACATGATGATGAATGGAATGGGAATGATGGGAAGATGGGGAATGGGTTTTTGGTGGATTGGAGGCCTGGTAATCATGGGGCTTTTTGCCTGGTTTGTTGTAACCATGGTAGGAAGATCATCAAACAACCATTACAGCCATGGAGAATCCGCCTTAGATATCTTAAAAAAGAGATATGCCCGTGGTGAAATCAGCAAAGAAGAATTTGACCAGATGTCAAGGGATCTTCGTTATTAAAACTCAATTAGAAGCGATTTAAAAAGTAGCACATTCTTGTTTTAACACTAATAAAAATATAAACTGCTGAAAAAAAATATGCAAGTCTTTTTCAAAATTATGTAACAATTCAAGTTTATAACAATAATACTTTTGCGAAAAACTACTATGAAATATAGAGCCTGTACATCCGATGTTTATTCATTTTCCCATAGGATTGTTGCTAACGGCAACACTTATCAGTACCTAATTATCTTCAAAAATAAAAATGTAAAATAATAATAAATTTTTTAGTTATGAAAAAAGGAATTTTAATTGCAATGATATTTGGCGGTTTACTATTTACCGGTAAGGTTTATGCTGTTCCGGCTCAGAACGCTTTAAACAATGAGAATAATGAAGCCGTATATGTCCCGGGAGATAAAGCAGCAGCAAAATATCCTAAGGGTGCCCGGATTTATCAGGAAAAATGTATGGTTTGCCACCAGATAACCGGAATGGGGATTCCGGGAGCTTTTCCTCCACTAAAAGGTTCTGATTTTTTGAAAAAATCTTCAAAAAAAAGATTAATCAGCCAAGTGATAAATGGATCAAATGGAGTACTTGTTGTAAACGGGACAAAGTATTCAACGCCCATGCCACCCCAGGTGGATAATGCCACTGATGCGGTTGCAGTTGTTAATTATATCCTCAACGCATGGGGAAATAACTACGGCCTTGCAACGCTTAATGACGCCAAAGGGATAAAACCAGGTAAAGGCAATCACTCCCACATGATGATGAACAAAGGAATGATGGGCGGAATGTGAGTGGCGAACCCGACATTTATAGTATGATGGACACGAGTAATTAAACAAAATTAAAAAATAAACTCATGAAAAAACAAATTTTAATACCCATGACCCTGGCATTTTTCTTCCTTATCGGGGAAGCCTTTGCCGGGAACGGAATGATGAGCAGGGTTTTAGTCAACACAAACCCATTGCATAATTCGGTCATGCACCGCCAGCAGCCTGATTCATCCTCCATGAAAACACATCCCAATATGAAAAGCGGAAACATGAAAATGCAGAAGTCAGGCTCGATGGGAAACATGGTGATGAACAGAAATAAAAACATGAAATGCGACAGTGCCCAACGCATGATGATGATGAAAATGATGAACAAGCCCATGATGAAGGAAAAAATGATGAAGATGATGCAGCAAATGGGCAACATGAACATGAAGGACATGGACTCCGCGAGCCGTAACATGATGATGAAAAAACACATGGCCATGATGATGAAAATGATGAACGATCCTGTGATGAAGGAAAAAATGATGAAGATGATGCAACAAATGGGCAACATGAACATGAAGGACATGGACTCCGCGAGCCGTAGCATGATGATGAAAAAACACATGACCATGATGATGGAAATGATGGGCGGAAATAAAAACATGAAATGCGATAGCGCCAAGCGCAAGAAAATGATGGGACAAATGGGCAATATGGACATGAAAGCTGGAAATGCCACCCATGCTAAAATGGCTAATGATAAATCCATTGTCCGCACAGGCGTAATCAACCTTGAAGCCATTGACAAAAACAAAGACGGTAAACTGTACCAAGACGTAATGGACTGGAATGTGATTTCCGATAAACCCGGTACCTGCCCCATTTGCGGAATGAAACTCCGCGAAATGACCATTCAACAAGTTAAGCACAACCTGAAAGAACATGGCTTTAAGTATAAGTAAAATCTTTTGAATCTATGAAGAAAATTTATAAACTGTTCTTTTCAATGTCGAGCATGGGGATTTTGCTCTTATTGTTCGCACTCTCCATTGCTGCGGCAACGTTTGTCGAAAATGATTTTGGGACTACTGCAGCAAAGGCGTTGGTTTATAATGCTACCTGGTTTGACCTCTTGCTGGCCTTGCTCGCCCTTAACCTTATTGCCAACATCTTTCGCGAGAAAATGTACCGCAAGGGAAGGTTAAGCATGCTCTTTTTTCATGTGGCTTTTCTGGTAATCCTTTTGGGTTCGGCCATCACCCGTTTTATCAGTTTTGAAGGGGTGATGCACCTGCGAGATGGAAACATTTCCAACAGTATTCTTTCCGACCAAACCTATGTGGGCGTAAGTGCTACCGTTGGAAACCAAACCGTAAATGCTGAAAAGGCAGTTTTGCTTTCCTCATTGACGCCTACAGATTATTATGAAAAAATACATATTGGGGATAAAACTGTCTCTTTTCAGGCGGTAAAATATATTCCTAATGCCCGCAAAGAAGTTAGTAAAGGTTCAACCGGCCAGCCTGCTGTTCAGCTGTCAGCTCTGGCCTCCGGTAACCGACAGACTATACAGCTGTTTGAAGGAGAAATCGGATTCATTGGAAATTATCAAATTAAATTTGGCGGAAGCTTCGAGAAAAATATGGTAAATATTGTTTTGAACGATGGCCAATTACAAATTATTGCCCCCGACACACTCAAGGCCCTCACCATGGGCACTGGTGTTCATAATACTATCCTGCCTTCGGAAGCTTCTCCTTTTGCCAAAGGAAACGTGTACGCGATTGGAGATTTGAACCTGGTCCTTTCCAATTTCATTCCCCATGCTAAAGTATCCTATGTTTCTTCACAACAGAAAAACAGCGGCAGGATGAACGTTTTAATGGTTAAGGTTCAATCCGGAAACGAAACAAAACAAATTGCTTTACAGGGTGGTGACAACTTTATTGGTGAAAATAACCGTTTTCAAATTAACGGTATTAATCTCGTGATGAGTTATGGTGCCAAAACCATCCGGCTTCCTTTCTCCTTAAAACTGGATGATTTTCAGCTGGATCGTTATCCGGGCTCCATGAGCCCATCGAGCTATGCCAGCCAGGTTACAGTAATAGATCCCAAAAACCACACCGTGATGCCTTTCCACATTTATATGAACCATGTCCTGAATTATGACGGATACCGCTTTTTCCAATCTTCTTACGACCGGGATGAACAGGGAAGTATCTTGTCCGTTAACCACGATTACTGGGGGACTTTCTTTACATACCTGGGATATTTGCTTATGGCTTTAGGAATGATCCTTTCGCTGATGAACCGCAACAGCCGTTTTGCCACGCTGGGAAGAGTCCTGAAAAAGGCGTCAAAAGTTAGAAATACTGCCTCTCTTTTATTTGTTTTCATGCTGGTGGGTTCGCCCGCTGTTTTTGCACAATACAATTATATTCCATTTAGTAAACTTCCACGAGTCAACAAAGTACAAGCCGAAAAATTTGGGAACCTGATGGTGCAATCGAACAATGGGCGCTTAAAGCCTGTAAATACTTTATCAAGTGAATTTTTGAGAAAAATTGCCGGGAAGAGTCGCTTTCATGGATTGAATTCCGATCAGGTGCTATTGGGAATGCTAAGTAACACACAGTATTGGCAGATGGTTCCGATCGTTAAGATTGGAGATAAAGCCCTTGCAAAAGAGTTGGGGATTAAAGGGAATTATGCCGCCTATATTAATTTTTTTGATGTAACTCAAGGAAGCTATAAACTTGGAAATCTTGTTTCTGAGGTTAATGCGAAAAGGCCGTCGCAAAGAGACAGGATGGATAATGCCATTTTGAAATTGGACGAGCGGATGAATATTTCTTATATGATTTATAAGGGGGATTTTTTGAAAATAGTTCCCGATACCCACGATCCTAATCATAGCTGGTATTCAAAGGTCTCTAAATTAGCGGGAGTGCCTTTTCCGGACTCTCTGATTATTGCAGGGGTTATTCCCGAATATTTGAAAGCTGTTGGAAAGGGTAATGTAAGTTTGTCGAACTCATTAATTGCTCAGCTGAGTACTTTCCAAAAACAATATGGCGGGTCAATCATGCCTTCCCGGCAGAAAATTAATGCCGAAATCTTGTATAACAATCTGCTGATTTTCGATCGTCTCGGCATGGTTTACGGGTTTATAGGGTTCATCATGATTGTATTGCTGTTTATTGACCTTCTAAAAGGCTCCAAAGCTATCAAATTCATATTAAAAATCTTCCTTTGGGTTATCGTCCTGGCTTTTATAATCCAAACCTTTGGCATGGGCCTACGCTGGTATATCTCCGGACATGCTCCCTGGAGTGATGCTTATGAGTCTATGGTTTACATTGCCTGGGTCACACTGCTTGCCGGCTTGTTGTTTTCAAAACGTTCCATGATGACCGTGGCAGCCACCACTATTTTAAGTTCCATCATCTTAATGGTGGCGCACTTAAGCTGGATGGATCCTGAAATTACCAATCTGGTTCCTGTTTTGAAATCCTACTGGCTGACCATTCACGTTTCGGTCATCACCGCCAGCTATGGTTTCCTGGCACTGAGTGCGCTGCTCGGATTTTTCAACCTGATCCTGACCATCATTAAATCTCCGAAAAATAAATCAAAGATTTCACAACGGATCAGTGAATTGACTGCCATTAATGAACGTAGTTTGATAATCGGGCTTTATATGCTGGCCATTGGAACATTTTTAGGCGGCGTCTGGGCCAATGAAAGTTGGGGCCGTTACTGGGGCTGGGATCCCAAAGAAACATGGGCACTGGTGAGTGTCCTGGTTTACAGTTTTATCGCACACATGCACAGGCTTCCGGGCTTAAAATCCCAGTTCAGTTTTAACCTGGCTTCTATACTGGGGTATTCTTCCATCCTGATGACTTTCTTTGGGGTGAATTATTATTTATCGGGCTTGCACTCTTACGCAAAAGGAGACTCCTTAGCTGTTCCGTCTCTTGTTTATTGGGTTGTCGGGCTTATCCTTGTTGTTGCAATATGGGCTTATGATAAAGAAGGAAAATTTGCAGATGAAAATCAGTTGAGTAAGCATAAAATTAAGGTCGTCGGGAAAGCTAAAAAATGATCTGACCCTCAGCAAGGGGGGACATCAAGATATGAACTTGTTTGTCTAAAATCTATCAGAGTTTTTGAAACAGTAAAAATTAAATTGCAGGTTATATAGCCAATTAATTAAATAAATACATTATTAACTAAATTCAAAAAAGTGAAAAAAATTTATTATTTGAAAAAAGGAAATAGAGTTTCCTTTTTCAGGAAAAAAAACATTAGCCTAATCGGAATAATCCTTTTATTTTTGGCTTTTACAACAACTCCTGTTTCTGTTATGGCGATTCCCAGTTTTGCAAGGCAAACAGGTTTGTCTTGTGCTACCTGTCATACTGTTTTCCCGGAATTGACATCTTTTGGAAGACAGTTTAAACTAAACGGGTATACCATGACGAACATTAAAACTATTGATCAAACATCCACAAATAAGAAGGGGGAAAAAATTACCAAGCTGAAACTATTAAATATTTCTGCTCTTTCATATATGTTTAAAACAGGATTTACCCATCTTGCTAAAAGCCTCCCCGGCGCGCAAAATAATAATACTGAATTTCCACAGGCAATGAGCCTATATTATGGTGGCCAAATTACACCCCATATGGGTTCCTTTATACAATTTACCATGGATGATACAGAGGGGTCTTTCGGTTTGGACATGGTTGATATTCGTTATGCCAATACAACCCAAATGGGGCAAATACCTCTTTTGTTCGGATTAACACTGAATAATGGCCCTATGATGGAGGATGTATGGAATACTGCTTCCCCATGGAGCTATCCTTATTCGTCTTCTGGCGTAGTGCCGGCTCCATCGGCAGGCACACTGGTTGAAGGAGGTCTTATGGGAACCTTGGGTGCCGGTACCTATGGGCTGTTTAACAACCATCTTTACCTGGGTTTTAGCGTGTACCGGACTGCACCATTTGGAACAATTATTCCCCCGGACAATTTCTCTGTAATGACGATTAAAGGCTTAAGTCCGTACTGGCGTATTGCCCTACAAAACCAATGGGGAAAAAGTTATCTTTCCGTTGGGACATTTGGTCTCTCATCGAATTTATATCCCACCGGGATTTCTGGTCCTACGGATGATTATCTTGATTTTGGATTTGACCTTCAATATGAATATACTTTTGAAAAGGGACAATTCACTTTACACAGCAGCTATATTACTGAAAAACAAACCATTAATGCTAGTTATACTGCCAATAACAGTCAATATCTGACAGATAATATTAATTCCTTTAAAACGGATGCCAGTATCTTCATTAGGAAAGGTTATAAGTTCACGCTAGGGTATTTTAATTATTCCGGAAATTCAGATAATGTGATATACACTCCTGCCTCTGTTTCAGGAAGCAGCACCGGCTCTCCAAACAGCAATGGATTGTTAGCTCAAGTGGACTATTTGCCATGGGAAAACACTAAATTATCACTAATTTACACAGCCTATAATAAATTTAATGGTGCTGTAAATAACTATGATGGATCCAACAGGAACGCTGCTGATAATAATTCTATTTATCTTCAGTTCTGGTTTCTTTTCTAATTTACTTGAAGATAGTTGGAAAACAACTTAAATATTAAACTTAAAAAAATAACTATGATGAGAAAAAGTATTTTATTTACAATGTCAATTTTGTTTGCTGTGTGGCTGACTTCCTGCAGCAAAACCCCACAACCGAGTGCTTTTTCCGCGAGCCAGGTCGCAGGAACTTATCAGGGCTTTCTTACAGCGACAAACTTTAAAACCGCTGGAACAGCAGATGTTAGCTCTTTAAATGATTCTATGGTTTCAATCCATTGTTATGACAGCGTGGGTTTCGATACCACTTTCATGATGCAATTATACCAAAACGGTGACTCGGTAATGCTTTGCAGCACGGGCCAAGCTTTTTTCAATCAATATGGCCGTTACATGAACTCCATGGGATCCATGATGGGAGGCGGGTCTGGAATGAATGAATGGCAGCGATTCATGAATGCTCAAAATGATCCCGGCAATGGCAACTATGGTAGTTTTGATATGAACCACGGAAGCTTTTATTACCCGTTTTCAGACAGCACGGGAACCCACCCGATGCATATGAATTTTAATGGATCAAAGTAGTAATCATCCCTTCTTTATTGAACAAAGGCTGCTTCATGTATGGAGGCAGCCTTTGTTGTAATATATTACCTATTCATACTTAAGCCTATTTCTTCAGTCAGTAGCCCACCTCCATGGGGGGCACTTGGAACTTCGTGAGCAAGGACAAAATAATATATTTAGACCGAGCAGATCGTTTGAGGGAGAAGAATGTGTAAATTTGTACCATGGACTAATCTCTTACGTGATGAAAACATTACTGGTAGCTTTCGACTTCTCCAAAAATGCAGTCCGTGCATTGGAATACGCAATGGTTTATGCCAACAAACTAAAGGCAAGTGTTCACCTGGCATGGATTGACAACTCCTTATCGGACGATAATCTCATTGATACCATTGAAGGGGAATTAAGAATTGAGAAAAAGTCTTTTCTGAATAATATCATTGCTGATTATGCCAAAGAGTTTCCGGAAATCCAGATGAAAATGCATTTGGGCAAAGGAAAGGTGTATCAGGAAATGGCCAAAATAGCTCAGCGGCTTAAGGCTGACCTTCTTTTTACAGGAACCCATGGCGTAAGCGGATTTGAACGATATTGGATTGGTAGTAACGCGTACCGAATCACCACTTCATCACCCTGCCCTGTGGTGACCATCCGCTGTGGATCTCCCATAAAAAGCACTGTATCACAAATTCTTTTGCCCCTTGACGGTTCGTTGGAAACCAAAGAAAAATTGCCTTTTACGTTTCAATTGGCAAAAGAATTTGGGGCGAAGATCCATTTACTGAAAGTTTACAATACGCCACTAAGTGTAATCCGTAAACGAATTGACGCTTTTGGGGAAGAAGCAGTAAGCTTTCTGAAAAACAATCAAGCAGTCTACGAACTGCACTCCACTGAAGCCGAGAATGTAGCCGTTGCAATTTTAAAGTATGCCGAGGATAATGCCATTGATTTGATTACCATTATGACCGAACAAGGAACCACCACGGCAAACCTTTTTCTCGGGCCATACGCCCAGCAACTGATAAACAATGCTCAAGTTCCGGTAATGAGCCTTCGGTCGTTAAATTATAAAATAGGATAAAGAATTAAAATTTTATGAGAAGGATATTGCTTATAAGCGGATTTATTTTGTTAGGAAGTGTATTAATGGCACAAGATAGCTTGGCAAATTTTAGTGGGCAGTTTATAGGGGATGCACGCATCGATTCTTTGTTGCAATTACATATCATGCAAAACAAAAGATTCCCCACCATGCCCGGTTATCGCATACAAATTTATAAAGAATCTGGTAATAGCGCACTGGATTCATCACTGGCTGTTCGCGACCGATTTAATGCCCGCTATGCTGAAATTCCGGCCTATATAAGTTTCAACGAACCCTATTACCGGGTACGTGTGGGGGATTTTAGAACCCGACTTGAGGCCGTTCGATTTTTAGAAAAGATAAAAAGGCGTTATCCTTTGGCCTGGGATATTAAAGACGAGATTCGTTTTCCAAGATAGCTAACCTAAACTGATGCATTATGAGTAAAAAAATTGTAGTAGGTGTCGATTTCTCCAATTGTTCTTTAAATGCACTTGAACACGCCGTATTAATTGCACAAAAAGCTGGAGCAGGCATCACCATGGTATGGGCCAATCACCTGGATTATTCAAAAGAAATTTTCTCTTTGGAACCTGAAAATCTTCAAGACGAGGTTAAAAATCGCTTTCAGGAACTCATAAAACACCATGGTGTCAAACTAAAAGATAATAGTATTGATTATCGAGTGGCCACCGGTAAAGTATATAAGGTGATTTGTGATGTGGCCACCGAAGTAGACGCTTTCCTGGTGATCATAGGAACCCATGGTTCATCCGGCTTCGAAGAATTTTGGATAGGCAGCAACGCCAATCGAATTGTTTCGGCAAGCAAACTGCCCATTCTCACTATCCGCGCGGGAGTCAATTCCGAAAAGACACTGAAAACCATTGTGATGCCTTTTGATAGTACTCGTGTAACTCGACAAAAGCTTCCTATTACTGCACTTCTTGCCAATTATTTCGATGCTGAAATTCATATCCTCGGGCTTTATACTTCTTCCCTTGATGATGTACGCTTCCGTATCAAAAATTATGTGGCACAAGCCGAATCTTATTTAAAAGAAAACAACATCCGCTTTCGTACCATTTACCTGGAAGCAGAGAATATCACTGACACGGTACTTGATTATGCCAAAAATGTAGATGCCAATCTCATTGCAATTATGACCGAACAAGAAACCACCACTGCTAATTTGTGGTTGGGGCCTTATGCGGCACAAATGGTCAATCATTCCCCTATTCCAGTGCTGAGCGTACATCCCGATAAGAATTCCTATGTAATTTAAAGAGGCCTATGATAGAAACAGTAAAATTGGGCGGACGCCTGAAATGGCACCACTTACCAAATCCCACCGAGGAAGATTTTGACTTTCTTGCAAACCGGTTTCATTTTCATGCGCTCGATATTGAAGACTGCCGACAGGCAAACCAACGACCAAAGATTGATGTTTATGATGATTATTATTTTCTAATCCTTCATTTTCCCAATTTCGATAAACAAAACCGTTTTATCAAACCCAAAGAAGTAAAAGTTTTCTGGGGTGAAGATTTTATTATCACGGTAGGAAAATCTCATTGGGTAGTTGACACCTTGTTCGCTGAAGCCAAACAACAGGAAGAACGGGAGGATATTTTTGAAATAGCTACTTCTGACGCACTGCTTTATACCATTATGGAGCGATTGATGGTACAGGCAATTTATATACTGCGTAAAGTGGGTTTAGAGCTGGAACTGATCAACCGTGAGCTCTTTACTACCCGACCGGAGACCGTCATCGAGCGTCAGTCGGTTACACGAAAAAATATTATTGTCCTCAATACCATGTTTAAACCTCAACTGAGGGTGTTTAATAAATTTGAATCGGGAAGTATTGAAGGTTATGCCGACAATATGGAAGACTACTGGGGAAACATTCTCGACTATTACAATAAAATGTGGGACATGACGGAGGATTATGGTGAGTTAATTGACGGGCTGTCTACTACTTTTGATTCCATGCAGACGAATAAAACCAATGAAATCATGAAAATTCTTACCCTGATTTCGTCCGTCGTTTTACCCCTTACTTTTCTAACCGGGCTGTATGGTATGAATGTTCACCTCCCTTTGCAGCAAGAAGAACATGCTTTTTTACTGCTGGTGGCCGTTATGATTATCTTAATTGTGGTTATGGTGGTTTATTTTAAGAAAAAGCACTGGATGTAAACTCCTTTTAGGCTTCTTTATGGGGTCTTTGTATTCTATTTCTTTTTATTCAAAATGTCTGTTTGCCGCTGGATAGCCTCTTTGTGAATAAGTTTCAGTAATTTATTGAGGAAGACCTCATCCATGCCAAGGTTTTTTCCGATGGAAAGGCGGTCGTAGATGATGTCGGCCCAGCGTTTCATTTGTAAAATGGTGATATTGTTGTCGCGTTTGTATTCACCAATTTCGTCTGTAATTTCCATGCGCTTAGCCAAAATCTGAAGCAGTTCTCCGTCCAGCTTGTCAATTTCCGTACGCAGCGATTCCAGCTTGTTTTCAAAGTCGGGCGATCCGGTTTTTTTTCGCAAAATCAAGCGAGCCAAAAGCAACTTCAAGACCTCGGGAGATATTTGCTGTGCCGCATCCGTCAAGGCCACAGCCGGGTTCTCGTGGGTTTCTATCATCAATCCATCCATTTCCAAATCCAGCGCTTTTTGCGAGATACTTTGTAAAAGATCACGTTGACCGCAAATATGACTGGGATCCACAATGATTTGCAAGTCGGGGATCAGCCGCTTCAATTCAATAGGGATTTCCCACATGGGAGCATTGCGAAAGGGAGATTTTTCAAAATAATGAAACCCACGGTGGATAGCCATTATTTTAGGAATGCCGGAAGCATAGATCCTTTCGATGGCACCAATCCATAGTTTTAGATCCGGAATAATAGGGTTTTTCACCATAATGGAGACGCCGGTACCTCTTACAGCTTCTGCAATTTCCTGAACCATAAAAGGATTTACCACTGTTCGTGCTCCAAGCCACAGTATGTCGACACCATTTTTTAATGCTTGTATGGCCTGTTCGGGTTTGGCAACTTCAACAGTTGTTTTTAAACCGGTTTCTCTTTTTACCCTGGCCAACCAACGAAAGCCTATTTCACCTACTCCTTCAAAAGTGCCGGGGCGGGTGCGGGGTTTCCATAAACCCGCTCTGAAAACCTTCACTTCGGGTATTTTCGCCAGCTGGTGAGCGGTACGGATCATCTGCTCTTCACTTTCAGCACTGCACGGGCCGGCTATCACTAATGGGAATAGATCTGGATTCCAAAGGTTTTGAATAGGTTCAATTTTTATATCTGTACTCACATTGCAAAAATAATCATTTGTGCCCTTACTGAAGGGGCAATAAATCATGTAAAAATTGGCAATTTATGCTGGGATGTTAACTTGGGGTGATGGTTAGTGACGATACGAACTACAAATTCGAGCCAACGATGGGGGATCTTTACTTCACTAAAAAAACGGACTTATTACTGCGTATATCCCTAAAATGCTTATTGTAGCCACTATCACACCTACCACCACAGAGTAGATTCCATGCAGGCGATACGGTTTTGGCAGTGCCTTGAGCGCCAACAGGTAGAGAAAGCCAAGCACAATCGGCAGAAGTGCGGCATTCATTACTTGTATAGCCACACTCAGGTTAATCAAATTAGTCTCCGAAACCACGATAATGCCGCCTATTACCAGCATAGCGGTGTAGGCTACGTAAAACCACGGAGCCTTGCGGGGCTGGTGTTCAAGGGACCGTTTGTAACCGCTCACCTCACCCAATCCCCAGGCAGACGCAAGTGAGACCACAATCGCCGCCACCAGTGATGCCCCTACTATACCCATAGCAAACAAGATTTTCCCAACCCGTTCACCTAAAAAAGGGATCAGTGCGTCAGCTATCTGCTGAACTGTATTCAAAGATTCACCAGGTTTGTGAACGCCAATGGTTGCAGCAACCGCCACCAACACCGCAATCATAATAAGTTGTGTGATTATTGCCCCCAAGGCCGTATCCCTGCGAGATGCTCGTAAATCTTTGCTTTTTAGTCCTTTATCCACAACTGCAGATTGATGGTAGAATACCATCCAAGGCATTATCACTGCGCCAATATTGGCCACAGTCAGGTACATATATCCGGGTTGACGCCATGGAATCCGGGTCAAACCATTCAGCATAGCCTCTGGGCTGGGGCGAGCCCACCAGGCAACCAGCAGGAAGACCAATTCAAAGCTACCGATCAGGATGGCAATACGCTCGACCGAGAGGTACGAACCAGTCCAGACTACAATCAAAAGCAACAGAACAGCCATTCCTACGCTTAGCCAGGGTGGTATTCCAAACAGCAAGCCAGCACCTGCCACTCCGGCAAATTCGGTAATCAAAGCTCCAAGGGAGGCAACCACCAGGGTTGAGACCGAAAGCCATGCCCATGTCTTACCGAAGTGTTCACGGATGAGTTCTCCATGTCCTTTGCCGGTCACCAGCCCCAGCCGCACAGCAAGCTCCTGCACTATGTAAACAATAGGGATTAATAAGAGTTGAAGTAAGAGCAGCTTGTACCCCCACACCGCACCGCTCTGTGCAGCTGTGATTACACTCCCCGCATCGGTATCGGCAAACATCACCACTATACCTGGTCCGATTACCGCTAAGAAATGAAATGCGTTACGGCGTCCAAAGCCCGATCTGACCCTAATAAGACCACTAACTTTGGTGATAATTACTTTTTCCGTATTTTTTAAATCAATTAATTTCATTTGGCAAACAGTATTGTTTTTGACAAGACAATAGTCGTCTAAATTTAAAGTCTGCTCTATCCCTAATAGTAGGTATTTGGTAATAAAAACGAAAATTTGACAGTTTTATACGATGATGGAAAAAATATAAATTATAAGGTAATAATCCTAAAGGTATTGTGCATTAAAATACTTGGATATTCCGGTATAAATATGCGTTGTAATAAATAAAAATAGTAGACTTTTTATGGATGAGGTTAATGCACTTCTGGGAAAAAGAAATAAACCATGATTTTGAAGGTTGTATTAACCGTGTTATATCCTATATTCAAGATTGCGGATAGACAAATCCCTTTCTTATGCAAGCTCACACACAGCTTGAATAAGAAAGGGATTTGAGATATAATACCGAAAAAAACGATGGTAAAAAGGAGCTTACTTAATCACCCCTTCTTCCCCGGTTTTAATACGGATTGCTTTTTCAATGTTTGAGACGAAGATCCACCCATCGCCACTCCTTCCGGTATGACCATGGGTTTTAATAATCTCTGTAAGCTCATTAACTTTTCCTTTATTACAGACAAGCTCAATTTTTACTACAGCCGAGTATTTTTGCACATACTCGATGGAGTAGCTGAAGAACTCCTCATCGGCCCATTGGGCCAGGGCGGCGGCATCAAGAATGGTCATCCCTGTTATGCCTGCTTCTTCCAGTTTTTGGATTACTATTTCTGCCCTTTCTTTTCGGATGTAAGCTTTAATTTCTTTCATTTTAGTCCTCCTCGTTTATGTTAGTGATCATGTGTTGTTTTTTCATTTCTCTTTTCTTTACTATAAAGAATATTGCGGGATAAAAAACTAACTGAATCAACATGGCAGTAATAATACCCCCAAACATTGGCGCAACAATCCTTTTCATAACATCAGAACCGGATCCGTGCCCAATTAAAATTGGGAGCAGGCCAAGCAAAAGTACAGTAACGGTCATTACTACAGGCCTTATTCGTCGAACAGCACCTTGGAAAATCGCTTCTTTGAGCTTTTCTAAGGAGGTTAGTAAGCCTTGGTTTTTCATGTTCTCATAAGCAACCTCTAAGTAAAGGAGCATAACAACCCCCATTTCAGCACTTACCCCCAACAGGGCAATGATACCAACCCATACGGCCACACTCATGTGGAAGCCGGCAAAATAAAGGTACCAAATGGCGCCGACCATGGAGAAAGGCAAGGCCAATAAAATAATCCCTGTTTTTATGAATGACTGGGTGTTGAAATAGAGCAGGAGTATTACCAGCAGTAAAGTTATCGGAATAACCAGGGTCAGGGTTTTGGCTGCCTGTTGCATATATTCATATTGCCCGCTCCACACCAATGAATATCCTTGCGGCAGATGAATTTCCTTATTGACCACTTTTTGGGCGGCAGCCACATAAGAGCCAATATCGGTAGTTGAAAGATCGACATAAACATAGGCAGTTGGCCTTGCGTCTTCGGATTTTATGACTGGCGGGCCTTTTTTAACGACAAAGGAGCCAAGTTGGTCGAGTGGAATATGTCCGGCGCCATTTGGGAGTGGAACTAATACCCGTTTCAGCGCATCAATATTGTTCCTGTAATCACGTTGATAACGAAGGTTCACCGGATATCTTTTCAATCCTTCAATTGTTTTGGTAATATTCATCCCGCCTATTGCCGACATAAAAATGTCTTCAACATTTCCCACAGTCAGGCCGTAACGGGCAATGGCATCGCGGTTGATGTCAAAGTCAACATAATTACCGCCTTCGGCGCGTTCTGCATACACCGATCGCGTTCCGGGTACTTTACGGAGTACTTTTTCCATTTCCTCACCGATGGTTTGGAGAACATGCAGATCGGGACCGGAAATTTTAATACCTACCGGCGTTTTAATACCTGTCGAAAGCATGTCTATCCTGGTTTTAATGGGCATGGTCCATGCATTGGTGAGCCCGGGAATCTGAATAGCAGCATTCATCTTATCCACCAGCTTTTTGGGGGTCATTCCTTTGGGCCATTCGTGCTGTGGCGTAAGCTGAATGGTAGTTTCCATCATAGATAGCGGGGCGGGGTCGGTGGCAGTTTCAGCTCTTCCCACTTTTCCCATTACCGATTTCACTTCCGGGAACGACTTAATAATTTTATCGGTTTGCTGTAGCAACTGGCGGGCTTTTGTGATGGAAATTCCCGGCAAGGTCGTAGGCATGTATAATAAATCTCCTTCGTAAAGAGGTGGCATAAACTCGGAACCCAGCTTTTGATAAGGGAACCAGGTTGCGGCTACCACAAGGGCAGACACAACAATAACCCACCATCTTCTTTTCATCACAAAGTCAACAACAGGGTGGTATACCTTCATAAGAAATCTGGTAATGGGGTTGTCTTCTTCCTTTTTCATTTTTCCCCGGATAAAATAACCCATCAATACCGGGACAATGGTAATGGCTAGAATAGCGCCTACTGCCATGGAGTATGATTTGGTAAATGCCAGCGGTTTAAACATTCTGCCCGACTGATGTCCCAGTGCAAATACAGGCAGGAACGAAACCACAATGACAAGAAGGGAGAAAAAGATGGCTGGCCCCACTTCTTTGGAAGCCTCTAAAATGACGGCCCAATGAGGTTTTTGCCTCTCCTTGGGCAACAATTGATTGTGCAGCACGTGCGACTGCGCATTTTCAACCATAATAATGGACGCATCGACCATGGCTCCAATGGCAAGAGCAATACCGCCGAGAGACATAATATTGGCGTTCAGCCCTTGAATGTGCATTATCAAAATGGCACCCAACACGGCAGTTGGCAGTGTAAATATGGCCACAAGAGAGCTTCGGAAATGAAGCAGAAAAATAAATATGATGAGGGAAACCACAATAATTTCTTCCAATAACTTATCTTGAAGGTTGCTTACGGCACTAGTAATTAAACTCGAACGGTCGTAGGCAGTAATAATTTGAACACCGGGGGGCAACGATTTTTTGAGCTCGGCAAGTTTTTTCTTTGTGGCTTTGATGACATTAAGGGCATTGGCGCCATAACGCTGAATGACGACACCACCAACCACTTCTCCCTTTCCGTTCCAATCGGCCAAGCCACGCCTCAGCTCAGGGCCAATTACAATATTGGCAACGTCTTTCAAATATATTGGCGTGCCTGTGGCCTTGTCAAACCCAATGGCAATGGTTTCGAGGTCCTTTTTGCTCTTTATGTATCCAAGGCCGCGAACCATAAATTCCATTTCTCCCATTTCCATGAGGCGGCCACCCACGTCATTGTTGCTACTCTGGATGGCTTTTTTGATGTGTTGAAGCGAAATGTTATAAGACGCAAGCTTAATGGGGTCAACTTCTACCTGATATTGTTTTACAAAACCGCCAATGCTTGCCACTTCAGAAACGCCGGGAACGGTCATTAGTTCATAGCGCAAAAACCAATCCTGGATGGACCGCAACTGCTGAAGGTTTTCTGTTTTTGATTTAAGCACGTATTCGTACACCCATCCCAGGCCCGTGGCATCTGGCCCAAGTTCAGGGGTAACGCCTTTGGGCAACAGGCTTTGCATGGAACTCAAATATTCAAGTACCCGGCTTCTTGCCCAATACAAATCGGTACCATCTTTAAAAATGATATAGACCATGGAAAATCCAAAAAATGAATATCCCCGCACATTGACGGCCCCCGGAACGGAAAGCATTTTGGTTGTCATCGGGTAGGTAACCTGATCCTCAACAATTTGCGGGCCTTGTCCGGGATATTTTGTAAATATAATTACCTGAATATCACTCAGGTCGGGAATCGCATCTACAGCCGTATTCTTAATGGCCCAGCCACCTGCGCCAATTAGTGCCGCGGTTAGAATGATGACCAGAATTTTATTGTTGATCGACCATTCGATAATTTTTGCGATTAGGCCGTCTTTTTTTGTTTCAATTGGTGCCATATTGTGTCTCTTGTATTTTTCGATGTTTAAATGTGTACTACTATTCGCTTATCATTTTATTATCAACACATTCTCTCATTTAATAATTCTCTCATTTAATCCTTCTTATATGAAAACCCGTGTTCCTTCAAGTTCTTTTTAACCTGTTCAATGGTCATTTCACGGAGTTTCATTCCACATATCGGGCATGTGCCAGGCTTGTCGGAAATAACATTCCAGTCCATAATGTCTTCATATAGTTTGCCGTCTTTGTTTTTATCGATGGCCTCAACGTTGATTACACCTTTCCGGACAATAGATGTATCATTTGCCACCGGAGCCACACTTGTTTTGTCAGCTTTTTTGCTCATGTCCATGTTTTTCATGTCAGTTTTCTTTTTCCCTGACAGGCTGTCTTTTTTGGCCTCTGTAAACATACTCATGGCAGCTCGTAAATTAGATTCTGAATCAATCATAAATTGTGCTGAGGTAACAATCTTCGTGTTGGCGGACAAACCCTTTAATACCTGATAATAACCATCTGCGTATGCTCCCAACTCTATTTGAGCAGGTTTAAACTTGCCACCGCCCAATGCCACTATAACGGTATTTTTGCGACCGCTTCTGAGAATTGACTGATCAGGCACCAATGGATAAACCCCGAGGTTTTTTCCTTTTATGTCAACATTGACAAACATTCCGGGTTTCAGTTCTTGTTTGCGGTTTGGCAAAACAATCCTGACTTTAATGGTTCGGGTTTTGGTGTCAAGTGTAGGGTATATAAAAGAAATTTTCCCGTCAAAGGTTTTCCCCGGCATATAGTCGAGGGTTATTTTGGCCGATTGCCCCAGCGCGATTTTATCAAGTTCATACTCGTAAATATCTGCCAAAATCCACATCGTATTTAAATTGGCAATTTTCATAAGTGGTGTGCCCCGGCTTATTTTAGCCCCTTCGTCAACTCCTTTGAACAAAACAGTCCCATCAAAAGGCGCTGTTAGGAGAATATATTTTCTCACCTTTTGAGTGTTTTTCAGTTGCATAATTTCTTCCTTCGAAACATCCAGCAACTCCAATTTCCTAATGGCATTCTTAAGCAGGTTTGAAGGGTCCCCGGTTTTTGCCATCGCGTGATCGTATGCGAGCGCAGTAAGATATTCTTGTTGTGCAGCAACCAGTTCAGGCGAATATATCCTAAGCAACTTATCGCCTTTATGGACTTTTTGCCCGGTGTAATTGATATAAAGCTTGTCGATCCAACCACCCGTTTTAGTAGTAACCGTATATTCTTTTTGCTCATCGGGCTGAAGGATACCGTTGGTATAAACATCAGCGTACAGGTTACCTAACTTTACCATGATGGTTTTTACGTTCATGTCTTGCTGAATAACAGGGTCGATGGAAACAACGCCGCTCTCACCTGCTGCATCAGCATAAACCGGAACGAGATCCATACCCATGTTGGATTTTCCGGGATGTTTGTAAATCTCTTTGGGGTTCATGGGAGCCCGCCAGAAAAGGACTTTTCTTTTATTGGCAGTTTTCCCGTTTTTAGTGTTTTGGGTCTTGCTCGCCGATGCTACATCGCCTGTTTTGTTAGCTGACAAAAGATAATATCCAACAGAGCCTATGGCGGCGCCAAGGATAATAAACAGTGTATAGATGAAAATTTTCTTATTCATTTGTTTTCGTTTTATATTTTATAATTTAATTTGACCCGGTCCCTGACAAGAATTCGAGCTTGGCCTTGTTTTTATTATATGCCGTTCTTATTACAGCGAGCTCGGTTTTAATTTTCAAAATAGCATCTTCGGCTTTCATCACGTTCACAAAATCAATTTTATTAACCTGATAATCGGCCATGGCAGCCTGATAGGATTGAATGGCTTGCGGAAGCAGCGTTTTTGAAACCAACTTTTCACGGTTTTGCAAGGCAGACAGCCGGGAATTTATTTTCCCGAAATGTTGCTGAAGCACCTGTAAAGAAGTGTTGTATTGTTGTTTATAGAGGTCTTGAAGGTAGCGGGTCCGGTTTACCTTTGCCGTTTTTTTCCCACCATAGTTTATGGGGATTGTCACGCCCACAACAACGCCTAAAAAATCGGGATAATTCATGCCGGAGATGCTGTTATAACTGCGCTGTGAATATTGAACGCCAACTTTAAAGTTGGGATAAAAAGCAAATTTTGCCTCTTTTTGCTGGAGCCTCGCTTTGTTTTCATAGAGTTTTATCCCTTTTAAAAGCGGCCTGTGCTGTTCGGCTAATTTTAATAGCGATTCGGTTTTAATATTTTGAACCTCAATGGGCAAAATTTTTGTAGTAGGGATTAAAATGGAATCATTACGCAGCAAATAAGCATTGATTTGTGCCTGTATCGCTTGTTCCTCACCATTTAACGATTCAATTTTATCCTTTAGCCGGGTAAGTTGAACCTCAATCAATATGATGTTCTGTAAACTGGCGGTCCCCACCTCAAATTTTCTCTTGGCGACGAGTGAAATTTGTTTCAACAAATCAACGCTTTCATTGGCCAAATCAACTTCTTTTCGCTTTTCCTGAAGGCTGAAATACAGCTCTGAAACCATGTCACGGATGTTATTGTTCAAATCGGCTATTTGCTGCCGTATGATTAACGTGTCCATGGATTTTACATCAGCTTTGGCTTTTAAGCTTCCGGGATAAGGAATAGCCTGTGTGAGGCCAAGTACCTTGGCTGTCATAGCCTCCTGATTCAACGAGAAAGTATTGGTAGGCACATTCATTAGACCCAAGCTTAAAACCGGGTCTGACAAATGGGTACCTATCTGGATGTTTTCCCTTGCAGCATGTAATTTAGCCTGTAGCATCTTGATGTTCGGGTTTACTTCTATGGCCCGGTTAATCAGGTTGGGAAGGGGATCTTTTTGATTTTGTGCCGAAAGTGACCATCCCGTCAAGAGAAAGGCTATCAGCAACAATGCGTTTTTTTTTCTCATCTAAAAATTCTTTTTATTGATTCTTTTTAGAAAACAAGCCCTCTAAATTATTAAAAAAAATTTAAGACCGGAATGCTTTATTTCCTAATTGATTGTGCAGCAAAAATAAACAGTGCTCCCCAGGGGGCCATTACACAATTTTGGAAAAGAGTTATATGATTTTTTGACGGAAAATGAGGATCACTAATATTTTGTCGAGAGACTCTCTAAAAATAAAAAGGTTCTATGTCGTTTTCTGTGGGAGCTACAATTGTATTAATGATTATTGAAGTTTATCTCTCACCTACGCTCTTCCTGATTTGTAATCAGGAAGTTAAAAAGACTAAGGATTTTTCAATCCTGCAAATTAATAATCGATAAATCATTTTTTTTGCTGCCTATCAGATTGCCCGCCTGCCAAAGTACCACAGCGGACAGGCAAATCTTTTGAGCCCTTTAACATTCGGATTGCAAATCCGAATGAGCTTATAATACTGATAGTCAAAAATTTGGTTTTATTACATGATGATAATCATACTAAAAGAATAAATCAGGTTTCATATGTAAATCGACTTAGCGCCGAAATCTTTTTACCCACAGAAAACGACATAGAATCAATAAAAATATCTTTTCGAATGTCCGAAATAATATTTTTTCAACCAGATGGCATAAACAGGATCCAGGATTTCGATTTTTCCGGGTTGATCATTGATAATTTCCTTCTTAATCAGGGCACCTTTTATTCTAGAAACATTGGCCGATGTTCCCAGCCGATACTTTTCGATAGTTTTTTTTGAACTGAACATTTCTTCACCACTTAAAACCGCATTGATAAAATTTACCTGACTAGTACTCAGGGTTTCCGTTATATTCTGAAACAACAGGCTTAATTGTAAAACCAAGGATTCAAGCGCTTCATCAATAACATCATCCACCAGTTTTTTTTCCGTTCTAAGCCAACACAATTGGGCTAATTGCTGCACATAATAGGGGTGGTTTTGAACAAGTAAGGCGATTTTTTCAGCTTGTTTTATGGAGATCTCCTTGGCTGTTGCTTCAAACCGACCTTGTATAAACTTTTTTCAATGGCTATTTTTTCTGCAAGGTTAAGTATCTCGTCGGGCTGTTTTATTATTTCAGACCAATTCAAGCCAAAACTAACTTCCTGCTCTGAACCCGGGCTGAATGTAATTTTCGGAACCCATTGCTTCATGAATTTTTGGGCATTGCTAACCAGGCTTTCTATTCTATTTGAAACCGCCAACAGTGTTTTTTCGGATAACATTTTATAAAATTCTTCCTCTGTCCGTATGTTGAACATATCAAGATGAACAACTCTTATCTGTTTTTCTGAAGCTATAATTTCATCCGATGCTCTTTTCACCAGTGATGATTTCCCCCATCTTCTGGGTGAAATAAGAATCGTATTTACTCCAAGAAGGAAGTTTTGTTTTAACGATTGTAATTCCTTTTCCCTGTCGGTAAAATAGATTCCTATAGCAAGTTTACCGTAAATAAATGGCGTTTTCATAACACTAAACTTTAATTTTTGACATAAATGTTAGTTTTATGCAAATGTTCTTCCAGAACGTACTACAAAAGCACAGGATTAGCCTTCACATCTGTCTGGCCAACACGGAAACTTTTGCGTGGACGGGGTTATTTACCTTCGGCATCATTCAATAGTCATTCGATGGTCAGGCAGTCATTATCCAGTTATAAAATGAAGTATGCATTTACACTTGATCCAGCGTTTTCCTGTTTTTGATGTGCATTTTTTTATAGGCCGAAGGATTCATGCCTATCACTTTTTTAAACTGATTAGAGAGATGCTGTACGCTACTATAACCAGTTTTCCAGGCAATTTCGCTCAAACTAAGTTCCCCGTATACTAGTAACTCTTTAACTTTTTCGATACGCTGGGAAATGATGTACTTTTCGATGGTAGTACCCACCACTGATGAAAAAAGGTTGCTGAGATAGGTATACTCAAATCCAAGGGTTTTCGATAAATGAGTGGAATAATTAATTGTGCCATCCATTTCTTTATCGTAATGAATCAGCTTGATAATTTCAGTTTTAATTTTTTCAATTAACTGCTTTTTCTTGTCATCAATCAATTCAAAACCTATACTTTGCAGGTTTTTATTCAATGTTTTGATGATATCATCATCCACATTACCTTCGACAACAGCTTCACCCAACACAATAGAAACGGGCTTTAACTCAAGTTTTTTCAACTCGGCTTCCACGGCCATGATACAGCGTTGGCAAACCATGTTTTTTATCAATAGTTTTTTTGTTTCCGTATGCTTCATGGTCATTGCTTTAATTGTTTTAAAACTAAGCCTTTATCCGTCATTTTCTGGCAAGCCACCATGCCGGGTTTTGAAGATGTTTCCCTTTCCAGACTTCAAAATGCAATTCAGTTTTTCCCTGAATATTAGTATGTATTTTCCCGATACTTTGTAGGGGGCTGATGTCTTTATTAACATCCACAAATACTTTTTCCAGTCCTGAAAATACGGTGAAATAATCACCATGTTTTATGATGACAGCAATATTGGTAGTGGTGATATGCACAATGCTGACCACTCTCCCGGTAAACACAGCTCTTGCTATGGAACCGGAGGCTGTTGCAATATTTAGTCCATTGTTTTTTATTTGCACGTGCTTGAGTACAGGATGATTATGAACACCAAATGTCTGGGAAACAATTCCGTTCTTCACCGGCCAGGGGAGTCTTCCTTTATTGGCCAAAAAGGACTTAGCGAGCTTTTTATCATACGGGCTCATCGCATAAACTTCTGTCTTCTTCCCAACTTTCTTGGATGCGGTGGCTTTGGCAATGGCAGCGGAGATTTGTTTTTCAAGTTTTTGTGATTCTCTACGCTTCTTCCGCAAACTGGTCCGCAGTTTCGACTCTTGTCCTGAAAGCTTTCGCCTTACGCGGGATTTTCTTTGCTGTTCCATTTCCAACTTCGAGAGTTGGGTAGTCTCCTGATCCAACAAACTGCTTTTTTCCGCCTTTTTGCTTTTCAGTTGTATTATTTTCGACTTTTTAAGTTGTTCAAGCCGCTTTATCTGAGCGGCTTGTTTGCGAATATAAGCTGCTATTTCGTCGAGATATCGCATGCGCTGATAGGCCTGGTTTATGTCTTTCGCCGAAAACAGAAATATCATGCGCGTATAAGGATTATTGTTTTTGTATAGATAGTAGGCAATCTGTGCATATTCACTTTTCATTTCTTTGAGCTGATTCCCAAGCTTATTCACTTCCACCTTGCTTGCCGCCAGACTATCGTTCAGTTCGTAAATTTCGCTTTTCAGGTTCGCAACAAGTTCCATTCGGCGATTTATCTTATTGCTGATCAGTTGCAGCGTATAAAGCGTATTTTGTTTGTTTTTACTGACGTTATTAATCAGTTGGTTGGTGTAGGAGATCTCCTTTTCCAATTCTTGTTTCCTGGTTTTCAACTGTTCGGTATGACTTTGAGCCATTAGCGATTCGCCTCCCCATAAAAGAAGAGGAATCAGTAGCAACCGACAGAACCGGGAAAAATCCATATAGAAAAATTTACAATTTTACATAATTCGAAGGAACAGCAAAAGGGAATCCCCGTGGCTTATTAAAGTTTAGCCTTTTAATAAGAAGTTCTATCAGAAGTTTTTGTTTGGATAAAATCCGAATTTGTATTCGAGTGGGCAGTAGCTGTCCGTTTATTTCCTGATATTGATCATAAAAAGCTTCCAAGCCCCTGGATTCACCCTTTGTCTCCTTCACCAGAATTTTTCGAATTCGAAAGTTTGAAGGATACAGCCAGATGGTTTGTATCAAGTCTTCATTTCCACTTTGTTGGATCGCTCCCGGAGCCCGGACTGCGACTTGCCGATGCATACTTATCTTATATAAGCCCTTATCCACCGAACTACTGCCTGTTTGGGCCTGAAAACTTTTAATATCAGTACCCAACAACAAAGCCTGCAGCAATTGGTAATTGACCTTAGCATGAAGAAGACTATCGAGCATAGAATATGAACCTGCGGTAAACTTCTTTTTCATGCGATTTAAAAGTTTTACAGAGTCCCTTGTAATTTCAACACGAGCCGCTTCGATGCCCATTGCGGGAACGATACTTCCCCATATAAGACTGTCTTTTCGAATACGTAGTTGTGCCTTAAACGGACTTCCCCAATGAGACCCTTTCTTATAATTGACCGTTAATTTCGCATTATAATAAGAAAAATCAGGCTGATGTTTTAACATTTGACCATATAAGGTCTCAAAGGAAGCCTCTTTAGGCCGAAGGCGGGGAAGGTGTCGCGTCGACTTACAGCCGGGCAGGATAAACAACATGCCTACGAAAGCCAACAGTGGCCATAATAGCAATCGCAGCTTATTCAACAATCTTTCCATACTTAATCTTTTTATTCAGTAAGGCTGAATGATCTTTTAATTTTTTGGCCTTTTTCCATTGTTCCATCGCCTCTTTTTTTCTGCCTAAGCGATACAAAATATCACCGTAATGCTCCACAACCACACCACTACTTTTCCCGCCATTATTCAATGCTTTTTCTTCCCATGTCAAGGCCTTTTCGTACTCCTTTTGTTGATACAAAACCCAGGCATAGGTATCCAGATTATTCTGGTTGTATGGATCGGCATCAACGGCCTTTTTTGCCATTAGTGCAGCTTTGGGTAATTGTACCTTATCATTAGCCAGGTAATAGGCATAATTGTTTAGGACTATGGTGTTTTCCGGATTTAATTTTAACACCTCGTTATATGCTTTGTACGCAGCCTCTTTCATTTTTAATTCATAATAAGTATCGCCCAAAGTAGAATAAAACTGCTCGGACAAGGCTTGATTATTTACCGCAAAGTTTCTACCTTTTTCAAGCAGCTTTCTGGCTGCTGCATAATTTTTCATTTGAAAATTGCCTATCCCGCCAAGTAGATATGGAATGGGATGAACAGGGAATAAACCAGTACTCGTATCCGCATCACGAATGAGGCTCGGATAATCTTCCAGATATAAATCGCAAAACATCAACTGTTCCCAGGTAGGATAGTTGTTCGTGCCTTCAAGCACTAACTTACGCAAAAGGGGACGGGCTTCGCTATACTTTTTATTCTCGTATAACATGCTGGCATAAAACGTGTCGGAAAGGGTATCCTTGGGCTGCGTTTTCTTAATAATTTCGGCCAAGCCCAGGGCCTGGCTTTTTTGCTCATCCGATAAATTACCTGAATAATAATTAATTAATAAATTGATTTTCGTTTTGACGTCAAGCAGAGGATTGGCAAAGCCTTGTTTTAGTTCTTCAAATGCAAGTTCCTTTTTGCCCGCTTTGCGATAGAAGTCGGCCAATGAGATGTGAACATAGGGATCTTGGGGGTTCATTTCGATAATCTTATGGTAGGCCCATTCCGCCTTCCCGGGAAAGTCGTTTTTTGAGGCAAACTCCGCCAGCAAGGCATAAGACCGAATAACATCCGGTTGTGATTTAATGAGTTTTTCATATTCAGCAAGTGCCTTATCCTTCTCACCTAAACGCAGATAAAGCGCGGCTATTTTTTGAGATAAGAACTCTTGAGTGCCTATGATATTTTCTAATTTCACATAGGTTTTTACGGCCTGGGCATAGTCACCTGTGAAAGTATAGGCCATGGCCAGCTCCTGAACAAAATCTTCATTTTCAGGCTGTAACTTCACCAGTTTTGCGTAAGTACTCACATAGTCTTTATAATTACCATTATCTTTCGATAGTTGAGCAAACAAAACTTTATACCAAACATTAACGGTATCAAGGCTCACGGATCGTTTAGAAAGGATCAGCGCTTGTTTACTATCTCCGGATACCGCCTGCAAGCGTGCAGCTTCATAATTGGCTGCAGGATCCTCTGGATTTAGTTGGAGCGCCTTTTTCAACAATGAGTCGGCCGCATGCAGTTTACCGACTTCTTTCAAACTAATGGCCCGGTTAAATAAATCCGCCTCTTCCAGCTTTTGTTTCTCAGTGAGCACAATCTTGTGGGAGGTAGCGTGTTTTATACTTTGGCAAGAATAAAGGCCAAAGAATGCTGCGAACACGAAAAATATAGAAATAAAACTTTTGCTTTTCATGAATGTGACTTAAATACTAATTATTTAGCGCCTGTATGTCCAAAACCACCAGTCCCTCTTTGTGTTTCTGTTAAAACCTCAACGGCATTCCATTGAACTTGAACATGCGATGAAATGACCATTTGTGCTATCCGTTCACCATCACCAATTACAAAAGTTTCCTGTGATAAGTTAATCAGAATTACCCTGATTTCTCCGCGATAATCGGCATCAATGGTGCCGGGACTGTTCAAAACGCTCACTCCATGTTTTATGGCTAGGCCACTTCTAGGGCGCACCTGAGCCTCATATCCAATGGGGAGCTCAATAAATAATCCGGTGGGAACCAAAACACGTTCCATTGGTTTCATTTTGATGGATTCTTCCAAATTAGCACGCAAATCCATGCCGGCCGAAGAAATGGTTTCGTACTTAGGTAATGCGTGTTTCGAATGGTTTACGATCTTAACATTCATCATTTTTGCGCCATTTGTTTAAAGCTCAAAAGTAAAGAAAAAAGGGGCTTGGCAAGGAAGACCTGCTGTGGGCAATTGTTAAAGAATCTTTATTTGATTATTTTAAGGACTGTGGCCTGATAGACTGTCCTCACGGAAGGATAGAAGCTCCTGTTTTTCAAAAGAAAACAAATGAACTACCCCGCCGCAAGCGGACGGAGTATTAAACTCATTTATCCCGATACGCTGCGCTATCGGAATTCGTTCAACTTACAAATTCTAATGCGCTTCGCTTTTAAAATTTGAGTTTCACGAATAAAAAGCCGGTTCTAAGAACCGGCTTTTTAACTAATGTTTTATCTCGTCTTTATTCTTATCAAAAAAGGTGTATTGCAATAAATGATAATGTTTCATCTCCTTGATTTTAACCCATTTTTTATATTCCCAATACCATTTCCATTGTTTGGAAACGTACCCTTTGGTGAGATAGGCATAAATAAACGGATGAACACCCAAAGTAAAATGATCTTCATTTTGATCGTGTATCAAATACTCCAGATTATTTTCGATATCATCAATAACAGAAACACTCGATTTAATCAAACCAGTACCGCCGCAGGCGGGACATTGTTCCGTCACCTGAACTGACATTTCGGGACGAACCCGTTGTCTGGTAATTTGGATAAGACCAAATTTGGTAGGCGGTAAAACTGTATGTTTTGCTCTATCCTTGGCCATCTGTTCAGTCATATGCTCGAAAAGCTTTTTCCGATTGCGAGCATCGTGCATATCAATAAAATCAACCACAATGATACCTCCCATATCGCGTAAACGCAACTGGCGGGCGATTTCGGTTGCCGACTCTATATTGGTGGCTAAGGCATTTTCTTCCTGTGAATTGGTCTTATTCACTCTGTGACCACTATTCACATCAATAACATGCAGGGCTTCTGTATGCTCAATGATGAGGTAAACGCCGCTTTTTATGGTAACTGTTTTACCAAATGAATTTCTTATTTGCTTTTCGACATTAAAATGTTCGAAAATAGGCTCTCGGCCTTTATAATGTTTGACGATATCTTGCTTGTCGGGAGCTATCCGTCCTATGAAGGTCTTGATTTCGTCAAATAATCCCGGATCGTTAATATAAATGTTGTTGAATGATTCATTAAGGAGATCCCTTAATATAGCGGAGGTACGATCCAGCTCTCTTAAAACTTTTTGCGGTGCTTTGAGGTGTGGTAATTTAGTAGATATTTTCTCCCATTTCTCAACCAGCGATTGAAGATCGGCATCTAGCTCGGCTACCTTTTTATTTTCGGCAACCGTACGAACTATAACGCCGTAATTGGACGGTCGAATACTCATAATGAGTCTTTTGAGCCGGCCTCTTTCTTCTTTACTTCTGATTTTTTGAGAAATCGATATCTTGTTCGAAAAAGGAAGTAGTACTAAAAATCTGCCGGGAAAGGATATTTCCGTGGAGATTCGTGGTCCCTTGGTTGAAATCGGTTCCTTAGCTATTTGAACGATGATTTCCTGACCAGGTGCCAGTACTTTAGTAATCTTTCCAGTTTTCTCTATATCTGGTTCCGGTTTGAACTTGTCAAAAGAAACGAGATCTCCTTTACCTTGTTGCAGCAGTCGTGTATAATTATTCATGCTGCGGACCTGTGGTCCTAAATCAAGATAATGTAGAAAAGCATCTTTTCCGTAGCCAACATCCACAAAGGCTGCATTTAGTCCGGGCATAATCTTATGCACCTTTCCTAAAAAAACATCTCCTACTGTGAAGTTATTGTTGTTTTGTTCTCTATGAAGTTCAACCAGACTTTTGTCCTCAAGTAGCGCAATATTAACCTCCGAAACATTCGAATTGATAATTAATTCTTTGTTCACTGTAATATTGATTTACTTATTAAAATATTAATTGCACGATACAGGTTTAATATATTTGGGGGAAGTAATACGAAAAATATAAACCTCGTATGGTGGGGCAAATAAAATAAAGCCGGCACTATGACGTGCATAAGGCCGGCTTTAAAGGAGAAGAAATTTAATTATTTCTTCTTATGCCTGTTTTTCCTCAAACGTTTTCTCCGTTTGTGGGTCGCCATCTTATGTCTCTTCCTCTTTTTTCCGTTTGGCATTGTAATGTGAATTTAAAAATTTAACTATTTAACAGTGGATTTCACTTCATTAACAAACGTTTTTGCAGGTTTAAATGCAGGAATGTTGTGCGCGGGAATAACAATGGTGGTGTTTTTTGAAATATTACGACCTGTTTTTTCAGCTCTTTCTTTGATGATAAAGCTACCAAAACCTCTTAAGTAAACATTCTCTCCGTTTACCATGGTTTCTTTTACGCTTTCCATGAATGATTCAACAACAGCCTGAACAGCTACTTTCTCAATTCCTGTCTTGTTAGCAATATCTGCTACAATTTCTGCTTTTGTCATGTGTTTATTTTTTTAAGGTGTTTGAAATTAGTTGACTAATTTGGGCGACAAAAGTAAAAAGATTTTTTCTAAAATAAACACTAATTTGAAAAAAAATTAATCTAATCAATTCTTTTTTAAGCATTTTCAATCCATGAACGATCAAATGACCCAAATATTACTCGACTGGTATGCCAAAAACAAACGCGATTTGCCCTGGAGACGAACGGCGGATCCATACAAAATTTGGCTTTCAGAAGTAATTATGCAGCAAACTCGTATTAATCAAGGGCTGGCTTATTATCTTCGGTTTGTGGATAAATATCCTGACATTTTTCAACTGGCTAGCGCAAAGCACAATGAAGTATATAAACTATGGCAGGGGCTCGGATATTATAATCGGGCGGATAATCTCATGAAAACAGCCCAGCGTATTGCAAAAGAGTTCGGGGGAAAGTTTCCGAATGATTATCATGAACTTAAAAAATTGCCTGGCATTGGTGATTATACAGCCGCAGCCATTGCATCCTTGGCCTTTAAACAGTCGTATTCCGTAGTAGATGGTAATGTTTTTAGGGTGCTTTCGCGGATTTATGGTATACAAACGTCTATCAATACCAGCCAAGGGAAAAAAGAATTCACCCAATTGGCCACCAGCCTGCTGGCCAATCATCCACCCGATTTATTTAATCAGGCCATGATGGAATTCGGGGCACTGGCCTGTACACCCAAAGCTCCCCATTGCGCCGATTGTCCGCTTCAAAACCATTGCTATGCCTTTGTAAACCAGGCGCAGGCAAATTTTCCCGTTAAAAAAGCCAAAACCACTGTTGGTAAGCGCTTCATATATTATTTTGTGATTCAAACCACAAGAGAAAACAGCAAAGCCTATTATTTAAAGAAAAGGCAAGACAGGGATATCTGGAAAAACCTTTACGACTTCCCCTCTGTAGAACGTAAAGAGGCGCTTGTTGATCCATTTGATGCTGTGCCCCTGATGAGTCAATGGGGCTGGCTGGAGAATAACAACTATAAAATAGGACCTCCCTCCCACTCATTTGTTCACCTACTGACGCATTTACGAATCACCGCTTATTTTATTCCTGTTTTTTTAGGTCAGGATACTAAGGGGATAAGCAATAATTCACTACTTTTGATACCTCAAAAAATTTTAAATAAATACCCCGTTTCACAACTTATCGCATTGTATTTGAAGGAACAGGGAATCACTCATTAAAAAAAACCCATCATGGCAGGATTGAATAAAGTCATCTTAATAGGGCGCATCGGGAAAGATCCCGATACCTTCACATTTGACAATGGAAACAAAAAAATAAGCTTTACGCTGGCTACCACCGAAAGCTATCGCGACAAAGACAACAATTGGATTGACCAAACCGAATGGCACAACATTGCCGGTTATCGCTATCTGGCAGAAAAGAGTTTTGCCAAAGGCGATCTGGTGTATGTGGAAGGAAAGATTAAAACCCGCAAATACCAGGATAAAGAAGGAAGCGACCGCTATGTTACCGAAATTATCGCCGACAAAATAAATATTCTTGTGCGCAGAAATATCGCCGGGGACAACTTTGCCGGCAACGACCCGGGTTATGGCGGTGCACCACAAGAATCAGGCTCTACCACTTCTCCAGCTCCCGCATCTCCAGCTCCCGAAGCCGAACCGGAGGACGATTTGCCGTTTTAAAAAAGAATTGGGCATAAGCGGACACTTGCCAGTGGGCTGAGTGAAAACGGTCAACCTTATTCAGGCATTGACATTTCACTAATCACTGATCATGATTCACCAATCCCCATTCCCCATGTTTGGCATATCAGGGGGAAGTCATACTTTTGGCAGGCAATAAGGGAAATATGACTCAACTCATCAACCTCAATAAGAATAAAAAACGCGTTATCGTTCAGGGTGTTTGCCTAGTGGGAGCCATGGCTTTGGCTGATCAATCAGTGGTATTACCAGTGATTGTAAAGTATTTCAGCAACAGTAATTTGATGGTGGGTGTTTTTACTTCTCTGTTGCGCGGAGGGGCGATAGTGATGCAATTATATGCGGCTTTTCATGCTAGGAACGACGCCTTCGTATTATCAAAATTGAAAAGGGTTTTTGCTTTTCGTTTTCTTTCGTGGTTCTCCATTGGCCTCATCATTCTTTTGCTTGGAAATTACTCCCCCGCCCTTACTTTGTTGTTTTTTGGAATCAGCTTATTTATTTTCTCTTTTAGTGCCGGATTCGGAACCATCTATTTCCAGGAAATCATGGGAAAAATGTTTACCAAACAATTTCGTGGAAAACTTATTGCCCAACGGCAAATTCTTGCCGGTTTGGTTTCCATTATCGGAGTGGTGGGAGTCTCGGGAACTATCCTTCAAAAGATACCCGCTCCGTACAGCTTTGCATTTTTGTTTCTCATCAGCGGACTTATTATGGGGATTGGTTTTTTGTATTTTTTACCATTCAAAGAAAAGCCAGCACGCAAAGAAGATTCTTCATTCAATACTTTCGGCTCTTTTATCCGGTCGGCTGTTTTGTTCATCCGCACCGACCGGCAATTAAGAATCCAAATTATTACCCGCCTGTTTTCTTTTGGTTTTCTCCTCATGATACCATTTATCATCTTACAAGCTAAAAGCATATACCAAATAGGAGGAAAGGAGATTGCCTGGATGGCTGGCGTTCAGATGGCCGGTGCAATGTTGGCCAACCTATTGTGGGGTAAATTATCCTCCAGGGGAAATGATAAATTGATTATTATTCTTTCATTTATATTGAATCTTTTGGCTTATACAAGCCTACTGATCATGCAAAATTATTTTCTGTATTTTATTGTTTTCTTTTTGGTGGGAGCCTCGGTAGATGGCTACCGACTGGCTTTTACAAATTTGCTGCTGTCGCGTGCACCCGAAAAACACCGTCCGGCTTATGTTGCTGTTTATAACAATATTATTGCTTTTGGTTTGTTCTTTGCCATTCCCGGAGGGCTAATTCTGGACACTTTCGGTTTTCAAGTACTCAATATTGTAGCCATAACGCTATTGGTGGCAGGAACCGTCTCAGCCCTGTTCTTACACAGGGATTGCGTACCGATGGAATGAAAAAACTATTTCCGGAGCAGCAGTCGCCTTGACAAACATCCTTTTTGTCTCTTCGACGAGCGAAGTGAGGAGACCTGACAGCAGGCAGACAGGAACCACCTTGAGCAAGTAGCCTTTCCTCTGGAGATTTCTCAAGCTCGCCATGCTTGGTTCGAAAGGACAACATAGTACTGGAATAAAAATATGAATAACATAGGTCGCATAATAATCCAAGCAAACCATGTGAATTTACATTCAATATTTCTTTATACATTTGCAAACGCTATGTTGAACGAAAACCATTGTTTTGGAAGCAATTGTATTAGATCCTGACCCTCACCTTTTGCAAATTTTGCTTAATGGATTTTATAAAGGTTTTCCCATTGAAGCAATTATTACCTGTATTGTTCTTCTTTTGCTCTTGATTTTTTCCGGTTTAATTTCCGGTTCCGAGACGGCGTTCTTTTCGCTACAACCAGCTGACTTAAAACGACTCAAATCCGGTTTCGGAAAAAGCGGGCAAAAAGCATTGTCATTGCGCGAAAAACCCAAGGTATTATTGGCTACCATCCTGATTTCCAATAATTTTATTAATGTGGGAATCGTTGTTATTTCTACCTATTTAACCAGCATTTTATTTAATCTTGCTGTCAATCCTGTGCTCACTTTTGTCGTGCAGATTGTGATTATAACATCGTTTTTGTTGATTTTTGGCGAAATCCTACCAAAAATTTATGCCAATAAAAAGCCGGTTCATTTTTCAAGCTTTATGGCCGGGTCCCTGGAGATCTTAATTTTCCTGTTCAAGCCCTTAAGTCTTATTCTTGTCCATTCCACCTCATTTATAGATAAACGCTATGGCAAAAAGAAGCCAAGCTTCAATATGAGCGAACTTTCTGATGCCATTGACATGACCGTGGACGAAACCACTCCCGAAGAGGAAAAGATGATTCTTAAAGGCATCGCCAGCTTCGGTGATAAAGAAGCCAGCGAAGTGATGCGGTCGCGGGTAAATGTTACGGCTATTGACGTGGAAATGAGTTTTGAGGAAGTCATGCAAGTGGTTATTGAATCGGGTTATTCCAGGATTCCGGTTTATACGGAAACTTTCGACCATGTGAAAGGTATTTTATATATTAAAGATCTACTGCCCTTAATTGACACCCCCGGCGACTTCAATTGGGATAAATTGATTCGGCCTGCATTTTTTATCCCTGCAAATAAAAAAATTAATGATTTACTTCAGGAGTTTCGTCAGAAAAAAATTCACTTGGCCATTGTGGTCGATGAATATGGTGGGACATCGGGCATTATTACCCTGGAAGACATCCTGGAGGAAATAGTAGGCGAAATAAGTGATGAATTTGATATAGAAAATGAGGCCTTTTATTATAAGAAACTGAACGAAACCACTTATGTTTTTGATGCGAAAACACTCCTTAACGATTTGTGTAAAATCCTGGAAATTGAGGATGATTATTTTGATGATTATCGGGGAGAAGCTGATTCGCTGGGCGGATTAATCCTGGAGTTGGAAGGAAAAATTCCAAGCAAAGGAGAAAAGATCGTTCACAAGGAATTTGAATTCGAGATTGTGGATGCCGATGAAAGAAAGATCAATGAAATAAAAGTAGTGATTCGTAAACCTGATACAAATGAGCTTACTAAATAAAACCGCTTTTTTGGCACTGATGTTTTTGCTCATTCTGGCTTCTTGTGGACAAGTTTATACCCCAAAACCACGTGGGTATTTTCGGATTGATATCCCGAAAAGGAGCTACCGCTTATTCGACAGTACATTTCCTTTTCGGTTTGAGTATCCTGCTGATGCTAAAATCACCAACGACCCAAATTCGCCACATCAAAAATACTGGATAGATGTTCGTTATCCACAATATAAAGCCACCATTCACATCAGTTACAAAAGCGTTCATCATAACCTGGTAAAATATCTGGAAGATTCGAGATCAATGGTGATTAAACATATTCCAAAAGCCAATGCCATCAACGACAGTCTGATTATTGATCCTCAACGGCATCTTTATGGAATGGCTTACGACATCGAAGGTATTGGCGTGGCCTCACCTTATCAGTTTATCCTGACGGACAGTTCAAGTCATTTCCTGCGCGGAGCCTTATATTTTAGGGTAATTCCCAATAACGATTCGCTCGAACCGGTAATTCAAGCCATCAAAGGAGACATCCGGCATATGCTAAATACTTTCCACTGGAAAAATAATATAAAACAGAAATAGTTCAAAACTATTTGCTAATACTTAGTCGCCGGCTTGAAATTTCAATGTAAAAACGCTGCCTTTACCTTGCTCCGATACAAAGCTAACTTCACCACCCAGTTCTCGCATCATGTTCTTCACTATGGCCAAACCAAGGCCTGTTCCAGTGGATTTCGTGGTAAAATAGGGTTGGAAAATCCGTGAAATATTTTTTGGATTAATTCCTTTTCCCTTATCGGAAAATTCGACCATCCAGGCTTTTTCATTCCGATAGACCTTTATCTTCACCGGCCTTATTGCCAGCCCCTCCATGGCCTGTATGGCATTTTTTATAAGGTTAGTAAAAATACGAAGCAAATCCTGTTCGGAGGCCTTCACAAGTATGCTTTGTTCAAGCGGGGTTTCCATCACAAAATCGACTTTATATGATTTTTTAAAAAGGGAAATGGCTGATTGCAAAGGAAGCATCAAATCAGTGATTATATTTTGCTGTAAACCTGTTTTTGAAAAATCGGAAAACATGCCTGCAACTTCATTCAACGTATCTATCTGGCTGATGAGAGATTGACTGATATTTTTCAAGCGTTCATCAAATTTTGCATCCCCTTGCTGATAGGTTCTTTCCAAATATTGTACATTTAATTTCATGGGGGTCAATGGGTTTCTGATTTCATGGGCAATTTGTTGTGCCATTTCACGCCAGGCCTTTTCGCGCTCCGACATCTTCAGAAGTTCTGCACTATGTTCCAGTTTTTCAACCATCTGGTTGTAGGCACGGATAAGTTGTCCGATTTCATCATCATCTTCCCACTCAATCTTTTCATTTATCCGATCAATACTTACTGATTTAATTTTAGCTTGTAAAATTTTCAGTGGCTTTGTAAGGAGTTTTGATAAAAACAGAATGAAAACAAACCCTAACATTCCGGTTATCACGAATAAATTCACAAGGTTTGCCAACATTTGATAATAAGAATGTTGAATTTCACTTTGCCGGGCAAAAAAGGGCAGGTTAATAATCCCTGCATCTTGTCCGTTTTCAAGCGTGAATGGCATATAGGACGAGTAAAAAACGAGTTTACCGATGCGTTCACGGGATAAATAAAAGAGTTGATGTTTTAGATGGATACGGTAATATGCCCCCGGATTCATCCAACTTGATTGAAGCGATTTTTTAAAAATTTCGGGTCTTGAAGAAGCAATTAGCTTTCCTGTTGGATCATATAAATTGATATCTGAAAAGAAAACCATAGAAAACTTTTGTAAATAACTTTCTACCTCAGCATTATTCCTGGTTCTGATATCATTATAAGAAGCCAATTTGTGTTGAAGTTCTATCAGAACAGAATGAGCTTTTTCCTTGAGTTCGGATTCTATTCGAGCATGATTCGCCTCGTTAAAATAATAAAGCGTAACAGCCGACAACAAGATAAATATGATCAACACAGAACTAAAAAATATGAGCTGTAGACGGGCTCTCAAACTGTAATGAAACAATTGACGCAAATACCGACCATATATAATAGAAATGAAAATTATAAGTAGAAATCCTGAAAACAAAAACAAGAGAGAAAAAGGAAGTAGCCCCTGTGAAAGAGTCGCCTTTGATCGACTAACAATCAATAAATCATTAGATCCCCGGAAATGAATAAGGTGTCGATATCCGTCTTTGAAAAAAAATTGGTCTGCTTGATGATTTTTGAAATAGGTAAAATCGACAGGGTAGAGGAAATCGCCAAATTTGTATTGAAGCATTCCGTTGGTGTAACGAGCAAAAGAATAACCGGAAAGGTGTAAGTTATTTTGTTTGGCGTCTATCAAAAGTTCAGGATAGCCAAGCCCTTTGGGAAGAAAGTCGGCAAAGAATTCTACATATAAATTTAATGCATCGGCTGAGTCAGATCCGATTTTAAAATGAAATTTTGCGAGATAGTAAAGACTTTCCTGGGCATCATTTACAAGAGATAGGCTAAAGTCAGCAGAACTGAACACCTTCTTTGTGGCCAACTGCGAAAAGTATGTCTCACAAGCAATCACTTTGTTATCTGGTTGTATTACCAGCTGTTGTCCTGGTTCACACAGGGTGATTTGCCTTGAGTATTTTTCAAAATAGTGGTTAAAGTATTTCGTATTTAAATAATCATCCAATGATTGCTCCTTAATTACCGGGGTTCGCTTCAACAGATTTAATAAAAGAGTATCACTTAAAATTTCGTGTGATAACTTATGAAAACGGAACTCTAAATAAGGATCGTTCTTTTGTGCTAATAACTCTGAAGTAAGTCGCTGGTGAGCATTCTTAGTTTCCATCTTTGTCAGATTGAACAAAAAAGCGCCGGCTACCGATAGGATGAACAGAATGCCCACGGTAAAGAGATATGGGCTATTCCGAAATGTGAGAAACCAAATAAGGGTAGTTATGGCGAGTGCTACGGAGGTAGCTAATATTACCAACTCCAACTCCAGATGAAAGAGTAAAACAACTACCAGCACAGCTGCAAAAAGCATAATTACCAATTGACCATAAGACAATTGTGATTTTTTTGTAATTATAACAAGGTTTTGAATCCACAGATAAATAAGGCCATTTAGGACAAAAATAAAAAGCAGATCTTTTAGACCGGAGAGACTGAAAAATGTATTTAACAGAAGGTTAGCTTCACTATTACTGCTTAAAACATTGTCAGCCAAAGCATAAAATAAATAGGGAATTAGCAGTAAAAAAAAGCTTATAAGAATGCCCCAAAGTAGCCGATATTTTTTAGGCAATTGCAAGCTTTCTACCATGTCCCTCAACGTAAATAATACGATAAGAAGGATAAACATGTTTAAAACCAAATCACCCCAGCTATTAAAGCCGGCCATACCATTGATAACTTGTTGGAAAAACGAAAGTTGCTTTACATAAACAGGAAATCCAAATGAATAATCTAAAACGCGTAGCACTATTATATCAAATAACAAAGCAAGGCTTAAGCGTCGTTTATAATTACCATTTGTTCGTGCATCAAGCCAGCCATACACCGACCACAGAAACAATAATAAAAAGAAGTAGCTCAGAAAAAAACATAAAAGAATCTCGAAGGATCTGCCAGAGTCCGGAACCGACTGATCCATCTTTAGCCCAACACCATAGCTTCCGATCCTTTCTGCACCGGTACTTGTGGGGATTGTCGTGAGTTGGGCTTTTCCCGCTAAGGAAAACAGCTTGGTATAACTGTCAGACAAAAATTCATTATGAATTGGGAAATTACTTTGCAATTTGGAGAAAATACCCACCGTTAGTCCGTTGACTTTATGCTGATAAACCAGAAACCAACCGGAAGGAAATGATTGTACTATGGGTTTACTAATTATTTTATTCCGTGAAAGACGATCAGGCCAGTCAGAATGATTCCAATAAATTAAGGTGTCATTTTTACGAATGACAACCGCCTGAGGAATATCTTTAAGGAAGCTATCCAATTTATTCCAATCATAAGTTCCCTGGCTCTTTTGCAAACTTGTAATAATCTGTTTATCAACCTTATATGTAGTTATCACGAGTCTATCTAACTGTTTCTCAGCTGATAAGATGACCTTGGAAGATTCCTTGCTTTGTTTCAATAACGCAACAGACACTTCACAGGCAATGAGAAAGAACAAAAACCCCACCAAATAATAGATGGGTTTACCGATACTAAAAGACCTCTTATAAGCGATCATGAGAAGAATTGAATAAATTCCGTACGTACATCCTTATCTTTAACTTTCTCAACTCCTGGCTTAAACAAACAACGCTTGCACGATTCATGCCAAATGCCGATTCTTGGATTCCTAGTTTTTCTGCGCCAAAAAAGGAAAGGTAAAGTTAAATAAAAATGGGAATCAAAAACAAGCTACTTCCTCAAAACATAAATCATACTGGAATATTGATTACTTTTCCTTGCCTGACTGTTGGAAAGTTTTCCACGGATAGACGCTCTTAAGAAGGCACAGCAACTTCCTTTATATTGTTCACTAAGCAAACTTACATAGTACGCATCCATTTTCATAGGAAAAGACTTGATAAGGCTTAAGCTGTGCTGCGAAGCCAAACGAAGAACCGTATTTGGGGTAAAATGATAGAGATGGCGTGGCACATCTAATCCAGCCCAAATGGATCCATAATATTGTGCATCGGGAGATGTCAGATTAGGCAACGCAATAAAGAGAAGGCCATTGGGTTTCAAGAGCTTTTTTAAATCGACGATACGTTGGTTCAGATCAGGGACGTGCTCCAACACATGCCACAAACTAATAACATCAAACGAAGATGGCGGGTAGCTCTGTAGCATACGCTCATCTTCAACTGAAAGATTATACGACTGTTTTCCAAATAATCTTGCTTGCGGATTGGGTTCAACACCCTGAACTTCCCATCCTTTCTTTCGAAAATAATTTAACAACTCTCCGGTCCCACAGCCGACATCCAAAAGGCTACCCTGCCGGATAAATGATTTGACCAGGCTGTATTTATGATGAATATTGATTTGTCTTAGAAATTGATAAACCCATCGAGTCGGACTGAAGCCCTTAGCATGATGCGAAAGATAATTTTCTGAATTATAGTACTTGGGGAGCTCTTCCGCAGAAGGGCGAGGGTTAGTAAGAACGAAGCCACATTCTTTACATAGACTTAGGGAAAAATTCTCTTGCGTTAAGAAATAGTCCTTTGTAGAAAAATGATCAGTTAGTAAATTCGAGCCGCAGACCGGACATTCAATTATCTTTTCCATATTATTGTTTCACGTGGAACAAATAAACCTATCTTCCTAAAAATACCAACAGAACATTGATATCAGAAGGCGAAACGCCACTGATTCGGGATGCCTGGCCAATGGTGGTAGGTCTTATTTTACTAAGTTTTTCACGGGCTTCAAATGATATTGAATTCATTTGATTATACTCAAAATCATCTCGCAGTTTTATTTCATCAAATTTAGAGAGTTTCGTGGCACTTTCTTCCTCTTTTTGGATATAGCCCTCATACTTAATTTGAATCTGAGCCGCCTCCAAATCCTCTACCATGAAGGCGTTTTCTAAAATAAATTGACTTAATCCGGAATGTGCCTGCAACAACAGGCCTAAGTCTACTTGTGGTCGCAATAGCAACTTAGACATTTTAACTTTTTGATTAATCCCTGCCGTCTCACTTTCAAGTAGCAAATGGTTAATTTCATCAGGTAAAACGCTCGTTTCAATTAAATACTTCTTGAGTCTTTCAATACGATTCTTTTTATCCACCATCTTTTGATAACGCGCTTTGGTAGCAAGCCCGAGACGAAAACCCTTTTCTGTTAATCGGGTATCTGCATTATCCTGTCGTAAAAGAATACGATGTTCGGCACGAGAAGTGAACATCCTGTAGGGTTCATCAACGCCTTTTGTAATCAGGTCATCAATTAATACGCCAATGTAGGCCTCAGATCGTCCTAACACAAAAGGTTCTTCATCCTTAACCTTTAAATGTGCGTTGATCCCGGCCATTAATCCTTGTGCTGCCGCCTCCTCATATCCTGTGGTACCATTAATTTGTCCGGCAAAAAATAAATTATTTATACGTTTTGTTTCAAGACTATAATTTAATTGAGTGGGAGGGAAGTAATCATATTCAATCGCGTAGCCAGGCCTAAATATTTTTGCATTTTCAAAACCAGCAATCTTCCGTAGTGCTTGAACCTGAATATTCTCAGGAAGAGAGGAGGAGAATCCGTTCAAATAATATTCAACGGTATCCCAGCCTTCAGGCTCCACAAATAACTGATGCCGATCCTTACCCGAAAACCTTTCAATTTTGTCTTCAATGGATGGACAATAACGGGGACCAACACCCTGAATCCTTCCTGCGAACATGGGAGAGTCCTTAAACCCCAATTTAAGCGTATCATGTACAAGCGTAGAAGTATAGGCGATCCAACAACTTCGCTGATTTATTAATCTGGATTCGTCCAAAAAAGAGAATTGTCGAGGATTCTCATCACCTTTTTGCTCTTCCAATTGAGTAAAATCAATACTTCTACCATCCACACGAACAGGCGTTCCTGTTTTGAGCCTGGCTGTTTCGAAGCCCAAATCACGAATTTGGTCACTAAGGCCGTAGCTTGCTTTGTCGCCCAGACGTCCGCCACCAAATTGTTTGGTGCCAATATGTATTTTCCCATTCAAAAAGGTTCCGTTCGTTAGGATAACCATTTTTGAATAAATATCTTGACCCATTGCAGTCTTCACACCCAAAACCACATTGCCCTTAACAATAAGCTCTGTAACCGTATCTTGCCAAAAATCTAGATTAGGGGTTTGTTCCAGCCTTTTGCGCCATTCTAAAGAAAAAAGCATACGATCACTTTGCGCCCTCGGACTCCACATGGCAGGCCCCTTAGACTTATTGAGCATCCTAAACTGAATCATGGAGCGATCCGTAACTAAGCCGGAATAACCACCTAAGGCATCAATTTCACGCACAATCTGCCCTTTGGCAATTCCTCCCATGGCTGGATTACAAGACATTTGAGCAATCGCATTCAAATTCATGGTAATCAATAAAACTTTTGATCCCAAATTTGCAGCAGCAGCGGCGGCTTCGGAACCGGAATGCCCGGCTCCAACAACAATTACATCATAATGGTCAAAAATAAGCTTGTGTTCCACGTGAAACAAATTTTAAAGAAGCCGCAAAGATAAGGATTTATCTTCCTTACTTCTCATGATCTTCCTTTGTTCATCACTGTGATCATCATAACCCATCATGTGTAAAACACCATGAATTAAAACACGGGCGAATTCATCTTCAAAATCAGTTGAAAGCAAGTTTGCATTTTCTCGCACTCGCTGGATACTAATATAGATTTCACCCGAAATAATGCGTTGATTTGATGATGAAGGAAATGTGATGATATCTGTATAAGTATTGTGCTGAAGAAATTTGTTGTTTATCTCCAATAAATAGGAATCATCACAAAAGATGTAAAAAAGCTCTCCAGGCTCATATCCTTCAAGAATTATGACTTTTTTTATCCATTTTGCTAGCTTTTTAAAATCAAGTCGAAAATCAATGTTAACACTTTGATATTTAATCATTTAGACTTGTGGCTTTTATTATTTTTCTGCTTTTAAAGTACTTTTGAAGCGCATATTCACGTCGTTTGAATACGTCTGGCGACAGAGCGCCAACATCAAAGGCATATTTATAGCTATTCGACCCAAAAGAAAAACGATCAACTAAGGACTGGATTAAAAAAATATTTTTACTAAAGAAATTTTGTTCACTATTCAAGATCATCCTATTTTGCAAATCATTTAATAGCTTCGTTTTTAGTCCTCCAACAACAATTTCGATAGAGCGATAGTCATAATTGATACTTAGGGTAACCTCGTCCCCTTTCTGGTATGTTTGAGCCAAATCAAATAAATGGGTCGTTACATTCAAAATATTTGCATAATAAGCATCGTTTATATTCAATTCGGCAAAAACATCCTCAATCGCTTTCTCAACTGAATTTGATGCCAGCCTATCTAAGCTGATTGTTAATTTCGGTCGTTTCATATTAATTTGTACTTTTCAAGCTGCTAATGCCAATTTTTTGTCTTATACTTCAATGGTAGTTTAAAGTTTCTAAAATGAAAATTCTTTTTTTGAAACGGACAGGAAGCCCTTTTAGTACATTAGCTTTTCTTAAACGCTTCCATTAATAAAGATTAATTCAACAGCATAAAATTATGATTTTAGTAACAGGCGGAACCGGTTTTGTTGGATCACACTTGCTTTTTCACTTGATAAATAAGGGGGAAGAAGTTTCGGCCATCAAAAGGCCGACTTCCACAACAAAACTGACAAAAAAGGTTTTTCAGTGGTATTCCAATAACCATGAAGTGCTATTTAAAAAAATTAAATGGATAGATGGTGATTTGCTTGATTATGATTCGTTAATTGTAGCCCTAAGAGGGGTAGATTATGTGTATCATGCTGCCGCAGTCGTTTCATTCAATCCTTCAGATAAAATCCGCCTCATGCAAACCAATGTGGAAGGCACTTCAAACTTAGTCAACGCTTCCCTGGCGGCGAATATCAAAAAATTATGTTATGTGAGTTCAATAGCCGCCTTGGGAAGAGCCGCCACGACTGAGTTCACCACAGAGGAAACTGAATGGAAAGATGTTCCAGGAACATCTAATTACTCGCGTAGCAAACACCGTGCGGAATTAGAAGTATGGCGAGCCATGGCCGAAGGGCTAAAAGTGGTTATAGTAAATCCGTCGATTATCCTGGGGCCAGGAAATTGGAACGAAGGAAGTGTTAAGATGTTCCAAACGGTGTATCGGGGATTGAAATTTTACACCTCCGGGCGCAATGGGTATGTTGATGTGAACGACCTTGTAAAAGCTATGATTTTATTAATGGAAGGTGATTTTGTTAATGAAAGATATCTCATAAATGCTGAAAACATAAGGTATCAGGCTTTATTTACATGGATGTCGGACGCCTTTCATATCCCTCCGCCAAAAATTAAAGCAGGGAAAATATTAAGCGAACTTAGCTGGCGAGGTCTTAAGATAATGTCTCTACTCACAGGGAAAGCCCCTTTGATTACAAAGGAAACCGCCCGAACCGCGAGAGCTGACTATCGTTACAGTAATAAAAAGATTAAAGCAGCAACTGGAATGATTTTTAAACCCATAAAGCAAACCATCCAGGAAACCGTTCGTATCTACCTAAAAGATCAATGAGGGAAGAGAGGTCTGTATAAGCTTTTTACGCTATGGGGTTTTGCTCCCTCAGATTTATAGTTTTCTCACCTTTTTTAGAATAGGCAGGGAGTGCAAAATAGAAAAGGCTGCCATTTCCGACCTCACTTTCCAAACCAACATATCCATCCAGTTTTTCAACGATTCGGTGAACAATTGAAAGACCAAGACCATAACCTTCCGTTTTTACTTGATCCAAACGCTCAAACGACTTAAACAATAATTTTTGATGATCAGCAGAAATACCCGGCCCATAATCACGCACCCAAAACCGCACCATCTCTTTCTGAACATCATTTATTTTTAAAACATCCGCACCAATTTCAATTTGTGCCGGTTTGCCGCCATATTTAAGGGCATTGCTTAAGAAGTTTAACCAAACTTCTTCAATCCATGGCGCATAGCCTAATGCATCTGGCCATGCATTAGAAAGTTTAATCACCGCATTGTTTTCTTCTATCATTAATGACAAGCGTTTAATCGACTCGGCAATAATGACACCCATATTAAGCCTTCGAGTGTTAACTTCAGCTTTTCTTAAACTGGCAAAAAGTAGTAAACTGTTAACGATCTGCAATGCTTTTGTACCACTTTTCGCAATTATGGACAAATAGTTTAACACCTCATCTTTCGGTTGTTGAAGGTCATCGTCTAATAAAAGATTAGAAAAATTCATAATTATCCCAATCGGGTTTTTCAAATCATGTGCAACCGTATGTGAAAAGGCATCCAACTCCTCGTTGCGTTCTTCAAGCTCTTTGGTTCGCTCCTGCACCATCTGATTTAATCGTTCCTTGTCGGCTCGCAATTTATCCTCTGCTTCCTTAATGCGTAACATTACATTTATTTGGGCAGCTAGCTCGTCAGGATCAATTGGCTTCGACAAAAAGGCATCCGCTCCTGTTTCGAGCCCTTTAACGCGACTTTCTTTATCCACTTTAATAGCGGTGATCATCACCACCGGAATATGTTTCGTTAAGGGTTCTTCTTTAAGTCTTTTGCATACTTCAAACCCATCCATTATCGGCATCACTATATCCAGTAAGATGGTCTCGGGCTGTTCCTTTCTGGCTAATTCAATGCCTTCTTTTCCCGTCATGGCTGTAAGCACCTTACAATCCGGTAAATTGGTTTCAATTGCCGCTTTAATGGTAATCAGGTTGATTTGTTGGTCGTCAATTGCAAGAATTATCTTCATAAAATCTTATTTTTAGTGGCTGTAGTTTAGCATGCTACCAAAAGGTTCCCATAAATCCATGATCGGTATATATACGATAGGCAACAATATGCTATTTTCCAATGCCTTACCGTAAATAGAAAGCTATCATATTCATCAGTTCATTTATATTTATTGGTTTTGAGATATAATCATTGCAGCCAGCCTCAATTGCCTTTTCTCTGTCGCCAACAAGGCCAAAAGCTGTTTGGGCAATAATAACGATTTCCTTATTGAATTTTCTGATTCGTCTGGTGGCTTCATATCCACTCACTTTGGGCATCTTTATATCCATTAAAACCAAATCAATGTCAGGATTCTGTTGACAAAGTTTTATGGCCTCCACCCCGTTTGAGGCGTGAATAGTTTCATAACTTATCTCTTTTATAACGATCGTTAGCAAAGTATCGGCAAACTCATCATCTTCAACTATTAGTACTTTTAGTTTTTTCAAGGGCATTTCTGTTTCCTTTAAAGGGGTGGCTCCTTTTGCAAAGGGGATTGATTCATTGCTATCAATATTACGAGGGATCTTAAAATAAAATATGGAACCTCCTGCCTTGCCGGCAGGCAGGTTTGCTACTCCACTTTCAACCCAAATCTTACCATTCAGCATTTCCACATAAGCTTTTGAGATTGTCAAACCCAGTCCTGTACCCTGATATGCCGCCCGATCCTCAATATCAGCCTGAACAAAACGATCAAAAACTGCTAACTGCCGGCTTTTTGGAATACCGATACCCGTATCTCGAACAAAAAACTCAAGATCTTTGCCCTTGGCAGAACACCCCACCGTAATGACACCTTCCTGTGTATATTTAATGGCGTTTTTAACAAGGTTTGTTAGAATGGAATACAATTTCTCACGATCTGTCTTTATGATGCACTCATCTGTGGATAAGGTATTTTTCATAACTAACTGGATTCCCTTATGTTCAACTTCCGGTTTAAAGAAGTTGTAAATATCTTCCAAGAGTTCGCTAACGTTTGTTTTAGTAATAGAAAGGTTCATCTGTCCGGCTTCAATTTTTGAAATGTCCATCAGGTTATTGATGGTGTTCAACATCCTGATGCCGCTCTTTTCAATAATCTTAATATAAGCCTGCTGCTCGTCACCACTAAGTCCGGGTTCTTTCAATAGGCTGGCAAATCCTAGAATACCATTCATTGGAGTACGAATCTCGTGGCTCATATTCGTAAGAAACGCTGATTTCAAACGGTCAGATTCTTCGGCTTTTTGAAGAGCCTGTATTAATTCGTCTTCAGCTTTTTTACGGTGAATGGATAAACTAACCTGGTCAGATACAAATTCCAGCATTTTTAGGTCTGATCTATCGTAGGCGTTTTCATCAGTATAGCTTTGAACTGCAAGCACACCGGTAACCATTCCTTCAATTTTAAGAGGGACACCAAGCCATACTTCCGAAATTGTTCCGAAGATTTCAACCTCTCCCGACTCTATTAATTCTTTCAATTTTTCTTTATTAGCCAACAAGGATTTATGTGTTCTTATGACATATTTTGTCAGGGTTTTTCCTGCCGGGAAAGAAGTGAATTTGTCTTTTTCGTCATTAAAAAATGGCAACGAGAGTGTATCGGTTTCTGGTTCGTAGAGGGCGATATAAAAATTGGTGGTATTAATGATCGTCCCCAGTTCTTTTTGTATCTGACTGATTAATTTATTTAGGTTGTCGCTTGTAGTTACAGCGTTTGAAATATTGTATAATACCTTTTGAATTTGTTCAGCATGTTTTCTCTTGCTGATATTTGAAACAAAGGCAAAAGAACCAGCAAATTTCCCTTCTTTATCATTCAATGATGTGGCATTAAAAAGCGTAGGGATATTCGTACCATCTGATCTTTTCAATGAAATTTCATATATCCGCTGCTTCCCGCTTTTTGAAGATGCAATCTGCTCTTCAAATATCTTATTGTTTATATGATCCACAAATTCGAAGGGTGTTTTCCCGATAATTTCTTCTCTGGAGTACCCAAGTAAATCACACAGGGATTGATTCACATCAATGGTTTTCCTTTCAAGGTTGATTTGCCAGAAGCCTTCGGCTGTTGTTTCTATTAACTTACGATATTTCTCTTCGCTTAGCTTCAGGGCCACCACTGCCTGTTTGCGCTCGGTAATGTCTTCTGCAACTTTTATATAATTGGTGATGTTGCCTTGCATATCAAAAATAGGAGAAACAGCAGCTGCTTCCCAGAAAAGATCCCCATTCTTTTTCTTAAATTGATACTCTCCCCGCCACACTTTACCGGATGAAATCGTATTCCAAAAGGTTTGGTAAAAGTCTTTCGATTGCTCACCAAATTTCAGAAGTTTTGCTTTATTACTGATAACTTCTTTACTGGAATATCCGGTAAGTTCATTATATTTAGGATTTACATATTCAAGGTTTCCCATCAAATCCGCGATCACAACAACTGATGGGCTTTGTTGTACAGCAGTAGAAAGCTTCTTCAGTTCTTCTTCCGTCCGCTTTCGATCCGTAACGTCTCTGATTATTCCTACACTCTGTCCGTTTTCTTGCTTCCTCAAAGATATTTCCAATACCTTATCCTTGATATGGAGGTCATACGTTTTCCCTCTATGACGTACAATTAAATTATTCAGGATATCCTGTATTTCAGGCAACTGATTTTTATTAACATATCTTTTTGCGAGATAAATAGCCGTTTTTCCAACAACAGCATCTGTAGGAACACCTGTAATCTCCGTGAAAACAGTATTAATCTCTAAGACAACTAAATTCTCGTCAAAATGCAACATTCCATCATTTGCCCCTTCAAAGATAGACCGGTATTTTTCTTCGCTTTCCTTTAGTTCCTTCGTCCGTTCTTGTACCTTTTGATTTAATCGTTCTTTGTCTGTGCGCAATTTATCCTCTGCCTTTTTGATGCGGAGCATCACGTTTACTTGTGCGGCAAGTTCATCAGGATCAATTGGTTTCGACAAAAATGCATCTGCACCTGTTTCGAGTCCTTTAACGCGGCTTATTTTATCGACTTTAACCGCGGTGATCATCACCACGGGTATATGTTTTGTTAATTCTTCTTGTTTTAGCCTTTTACAAGCTTCGAAACCATCCATTCTCGGCATAACAATATCTAGCAGGATCATGTCGGGTAGCTCTTTAATAGCAATTTCGATTCCTTCTTTCCCTGATAAGGCAGTCAGCACTTTACAATCCTTTAGATTATTTTCAATTACCGCTTTAATGGTTATCAGATTGTTTTGCTGGTCGTCAATTGCAAGAATAGTTCTCATTACGATTTATTTTCAATCACCTGTTTAAAATCCGACCCTAAAGTTTCGGGAATATCTACTGTTTGTTATTTGGGCTTCGAAGGTAATAGATTTGTCTTGATTAGTGACACCATCAAGATATTCCATTACATATCCCACTAACCATTGCTCTACATAGTTAGCAAGCTATATTAAAAGCATTTATCAATTATTTTTACCTAAAAAACCACTCTATCATCGTCATCAGTTCATCTTTATCAACTGGTTTCGTTATATAATCATTACATCCTGCCTCGATGGCTTTTTCTCTGTCACCGATTAATCCAAAAGCAGTTTGAGCAATAATCACCACTTCTTTATTAAATTTACGGATTTGTTTGGCGGCTTCAATCCCACCCATGCCGGGCATTTTAATATCCATTAATATCAAATCGGTGTCGGGTCTTTGCCGACAAGCGTCAACGGCTTCTTGACCCGATTTTACTTTTATAATTTCCTGGCTATATTTTTCAACAATAATAGAAATAAACATTTTAGATACCTCATCGTCTTCGGCGATTAATATGTTTAGGTTTTCAATTTTATTAACTACTCCATTAGACAAAATAACTTTTTTTCTGACCTTTTTTTCATTCGGTATTGGCTTGGAGGGAATTTTGAAATAAAAGACAGAACCTCCCGCCTTGTCGGCAGACTGGTTTCCTTCATCACTTTCTACCCAAATCCTACCACCCAACATTTCAACATAGGCTTTTGATATGGATAATCCCAAGCCTGTTCCTTCATAGGCGGCTCTGTCCTCAATATCTGCTTGAACGAAACGTTCAAAAATAGCTTGCTGCCGTTTCTTTGGAATACCTATGCCCGAGTCTTTTACAAAGAACTGCAACTCACGTCCCTTAACGGAACAACCGATGCTAATACTTCCTTCATGCGTGTATTTAATGGCATTTTTTACAAGATTTGTAAGAATGGAATATAGTTTTTCACGGTCAGTATTGATGATGCTCTCTTTTGCAGTCAACTTCTTTGATAGAATAAGTTGTATACCCTTTTGTTTAGCCTCCGGCTTAAAGAAGCTGTAAATATATTCGAGTAAATCGTTAACATCCGTATCCGAAATCGAAACCTCAACTTGCCCGGATTCTATTTTTGCAATATCCATCAGGTTATTGATGGTATTGAGCATACGTGAGCCACTCTTTTCGATTATTCGGATATATGCTTGGAGATTCTCACCACTAAGTCCGGGTTCTTTCAACAGGCTGGAAAACCCCAGAATACCATTCATCGGCGTACGAATCTCGTGGCTCATATTCGTAAGAAACGCTGATTTCAAACGGTCGCTTTCCTCGGCTTTACTCAGTGCGGCTTTTAACTCTTCCTCAGCTATTTTACGCTCAGTAATGTCGTGATTAATGGAAAGACTAACTTGCTCCCCTTTATATTCAAAAGGGCTAATAATTACCTCTGTCCAGTATTCTGAACCATCTTTCCTTCTTTTCTTCTCGGTAGTTGTAAGGGACTCTCCATTATGCAACTTTTCATTACAATCATTTTCACTGACATCGCTGCTTCCTGCGATACATAGATCCCTTAGAATATTCATCTGCAAGAGCTCGTTTCTTGTATAGCCAGTTTGGAGCACAGATGCGGGATTAGCTTCCAATATATCTCCCCGGTTTGCCCCGGAAACCCTTGTTACGTATACGGCATCACCCAAGCCCTCAAACAGTCGTTTAAATCTATCTTCACTTTGACGCAGTTCCACTTCGGTTTGTTTCCGTATTGTAATGTCTTCCGAAACTTTTAAATAATTGGTGTTTTTACCCTGATTATCAATGATTGGTGAAACGGTCGCTGATTCCCAGAATAATTCTCCCTTCTTTTTCTTATTGCAAAACTCTCCACGCCACACTTTACCTGATGAAATAGTTTCCCAAAGGATTTTGTAAAAAGCATCGGCTTGTTCACCTGATTTCAGAATATTTACGCGTTTTCCAATAACCTCTTCGATGGAGTATCCTGTTGATTCCACGAATTTAGTATTCACATATTCTATGTTTCCCAGCAGATCGGTGATGACAATAATAACCGGGCTTTGCTCCACCGCTTTGGAGAGCTTAATGAGTTCTATTTCCGCCGTTTTACGGACTTCTATTTCACTTTTTAATGCAAGGGTTCGGCTCTCAACCAGCTGCTCCAGATTGGCTTGATACTTCTGCAGTTCTTTTCCGGAGAGAAACCGCTGGCGGGCATTCTGTACCGTGATGGGAAGCATTTTTAAATAATGGCCCTCAACATCTTTGATTAGATAGTCGTAGGCTCCATTTTTCAGTGCCTCAACAGCGACTTCTTCACTACCCGTACCGGTAACAACCACGAGAGGTGCATTATTTTCGAGCGCGAGGATTTCAAAAGCGGTTCCGTCTCCCAATGAGAAGTCAGAAACAATGCAGTCAAAGTTGGTATTTTGGAGGACTTCTTTAGCTTGAGCTATCGAACTAACTAATTGATAAGTATATGGAAACTCCGAAGTTCTCACATAACGCTCGAAGGCCATTTGATCTACTTTGTCGTCTTCAATGATTAAAAGGTGTTCCATGTTGTTTGCTTATAAATTAATCTACATTTGGAAGTTCACTTATCGTCCAATAAAGATGGATTGTGCGAATAATTTCGACAAACTGTAAATAATCGACCGGTTTTATCATGTAACCGGCTACCCCCATATTAAAGGTTTCAACCTTGTCTTGTTCAACTTTTGACGTGGTAAGGACAACCACCGGAATTGATTTTAGCTTTTCTTCATTTTTTATTTCATGAAGAAATTCAATACCGTTCATCTTGGGCATATTTATATCTAAGAGGATGATCCCGGGGAGTGTCTTTTGTGGATCCCGGAGATAATCCAAGGCCTCCAGTCCATTTCCACAAACAGAAACAGGGTTTGTGATGTTAAGATCTATAAAAGCACGTTTAATAGTCATCACATCAACCAAATCATCTTCAACTAACAGAATTAAAATTTTAGATGTCATTTTTTGTTCCTCCATTTTTTTCTTTCACGCTAATATTTTTTCACGCCAAGTCGCTAAGCACGCTAAGATTTTTTTCTTTTTCATTTATCCTTCGCGTTCTTTGCACCTTTGCCAGAGATTTTTATCCACGCCAAAACTTTTCACGCCAAGTCGCTAAGTACGCTAAGTTTTTTCCTCTTTTTCATATTTCTTTGCGCTCTTTGCGCCTTTGCGTGGGACTTTATGTTAAGATTCCTCTAAGCCGTTTACAATCCTATGTATTCCATCTTTGATTAATGCCTCATTGAAGTTTATTAATAAGCCCAAGTGCAAATCTGATAACCGCAGATAGGTAAGCAATTGCTTATAATGCACAGGTGCTAGAGATTCAATTGACTTTAACTCAACAATAACTTTTTCTTCAACGATTAAATCCGCACGGTAGCCTTCATCAAAAGTAATATCATCGTATTGAACTTTCATAGAAACCTGGCGTTTTACCGCTAATCCATACTTTTCCAATTCATACGCCAATACTTTTTCATATACCGACTCTAATAAACCAGGGCCAAGCGTAGTATGAACTTTAAAAGCACAATTGACTATTATTTTCGCTATGTCATTTTCAGTCATTCTTTTTTTGCTTTAAATTCTTTTCATGCCAAAACTTTTCACGCCAAGTCGCCAAGCACGCCAAAACTTTTCACGCCAAGTCGCCAAGCACGCCAAGTCGCTAAGTTCGCTAAGTTCGCTAAGTTTTTCCCTCTTTTTCATATTTCTTTGCGTGCTTTGCGTCTTTGCGTGAGACTCTTTTCCCATTTATCCTTATATCATCGGCAAAGTAAAATAAAAAGTTGTTCCCTCTCCGGGATTCGATGTTAACCAGATATCGCCGCCGTATATCTTCACAATCCGTTTAACCAAACTCAACCCAACGCCGGTTCCTTCCATATCGTCCCTTGCCACCAGTCTTTGAAAAATTTGAAAGATTCGTTCGAAATATATTTCTTCTATGCCGGGGCCATTATCTGAAACATAAAACTCCCAGAATCCAGCATCCTTCCGGCAGCCAATTTTTATCAATCCTTGTGGTTTGTCCATGTATTTTATGGCATTATCAATCAGGTTTTGAAACAATTGGCCCATACGTGTTGGATCGCCGATGCATTCAGGAAGTTGATTTTCAATGATAATTTTAATCGTTGGAGGGGGATCGAGCAGTATTATTACTTCCTCTACCAGACTATGCAAGTTAATGTCTTTTTCCTTTTCACGTACTTTTCCTGCTCTGGAATATTGCAAAATTCCGTCGATCAGTTTATCAAGCCGCTTAACTCTTCCGATGAGCATTTCCAATTGTTTTTGTCCTTCCTCATCGATTTTATCGACATAATCCTGCGAGATCCAAAAACTCAACTGGCTGATAGCACGCAAGGGTGCTTTTAGGTCATGAGAGACGATTTGTGCAAAATCGCGCAGCTCACTATTAGAGTGTTCCAACTGGGAAGTACGTTCGGCAATCCGCTCTTCCAGTTCCAGCGCGTGTTGTTTCAGTGAATCATGGAGCCTTGCTTGTTCCAGGGCAATAGCGAGGGTATCCGCTATTTCTTTACCAAGTTCAATATCTTTATTAGAATAGCCATCTGGTTTATCAAATCCAAAATTGATGCTCCCCAATAACTTTCCTTTGGCAAGAATGGGGACAGTGAAGGTGCTAAGGACGCCTTTTTCTCGCATTTGCATCATTTTGTTAGTTAGGGAGTTAATTGTATTCAAGTTTTTCCTTTCAATCACATTCCCTTTCTGCATGCCTTTGACATCAAGGAATAAATCATTGAGAGAAACTTTTTTAGCCTGTCCGAGCACTTTTTCAAATATACCACGAGAATAAATAATCGCCTCCTTTCCCAAACCGTCGAATAATGCGATACTGGTGCGTTTAGCCAGGCTTAGTTTGCCAAGCCGTTGAAGGGTGACGTGCATAATGCGTTCCACCGATTGGGTTTCTAATATGGCATTATCAAGCTTATGCAACACCTCAAGACGGTCGTTGGAACGTTTCATCTCTTGTTCCGCTTGTTTTCTCTGCTCTTCTTCCTTAAATTTTGCTAAGGCAAAAGAAATATTCATCGCTGCTTTTTCCAGCAGTTCAATTTCTTCATCATCGAAGAAAAAAGGTTCGATGGCATACACATTCAACGCGCCAATAACTTTATCATTTAACCGGATTGGAAAAGCGGCTGATGAACGATACCCTTTTTCAATGGCCTGCAGTCGCCAGGGTGCATAATCCGGATTGTTTTCCAAATCGCTAAAGACCACACTTCTTCCCTCTATGATCGACTTGCCAGTAGGTCCTTTCGCTGTGGAATCGTCAGCAATCGAAATTTTAATGTTTTCCAGATACTCAGCACCTTCACCACTATAAGCGACCGGTTTAACAATTTTGGTTCTCCCATCAATAAAACCTATCCATGCTAACCTAAACTTGCCGAATTCAATAGCCAGATCACAAATTTTCTGAAATAAACTTTGTATATTCTGCTCCCTTGCAATAGCCAGGCCGATTTGACTCAAGGTAGCATATAAACGGTTGGACTTATTTAGCTTTTCCTTCGCCTGCTTGCGCTCGGTAATTTCTTCCTGAAGTTCTTCTGTGCGCTTTTCAACCAATCCTTCAAGGTGAAACTGGTGTTTAATAAGCTGGGTCTTTTGCCGGTGGTTTTCCAGCGTCAAGGCAACCATATTGATAAAATTATTTATGGCAGCATGGAAATTTTCGAAAATACCGGAAGATTCTCTATAAACACAAATATAACCGTAGGACCGTTCCGTAGTTTGCAAAAGAAAAATTAGCAGGTCTTTCTTGGAGGGCAACTTAATGGCAAAATGCTCCTGATTGTCAGGGATGTTTCTTAGGTATTCAACTATTGTCTGAATCTCGGGGGATTGTTGGTTTGGAATGCTTTCGCAATTTCGTGCACAAAAAATACATTCTTTTATCCCGGGAACGGTATTTAGGGTTTGTGTTATAAATTCAATCATTTTTAGCTCATCAGGGAAAATATGGAGCATCGTTTGAGCAGCAAAAAGTTGATTTAACACTTTTATTTCCCTGTTATACCCTCTATCCGCAATAGAATTCATAGCAAGTTTATTTTAAGGGTTGTCCCTTCAAAAAATCCTCTGGTTTCATATAGTATGGATTCCTGACTATTTGCCCATAAACAATCATATACGGGTGAACTTGCAGACACTGAAAAATTGTAGCCCCATCAAATTTATTAGCATTATACTGGCAAATTGCCGTAACCGGATGTTCAATGAGTACATCATTCACTTTTGCTTCATATTCCATTAAGCGCTCAGAGCCGGGGATCCCTTTTAGTGCCCATGCCATTTCACCCGTAACTCTTGCCGCAGGAAAACCTTCTGCTTTGGCATCCCCATAAAATGTTTTTAAGGTCTCCAACATCTCTTCCGGAACAAAAACACCCTTCGGATGATAGGTGCTGGCGGTACTGACAACACTAAAACTATCTTTTTTGTCTTCAGCAGGTATTTCAACGCCCTTTTCCATGAGCCATGTTTTTACCTCTTCAGGCGACATTTCATCTGCAAAGTATGCAACTTTCTCACCGGAAGAGTTACCTGCATCCAAAAATTTTGATATAATTTTCTTGCGTTCTTCTTCTTCGCTGTATATTAAGCACATATGGGTTCCTGCCCGAAACTGTTCATCTGTAAAACCCATGTCAACTGAATTTTGATTTTTACACATTATATCTCCTCCTTCTTATTAATTATATTTATGTAATCTCTATATCAGTGAAGCTAATTCAACTACCCAAAACTACATGTGGGTTCCCAAAAGTATTTGGCTGAACAGCCCTAAACGATTTGTAAATATTTTTCATTTTCCAGCATTCTTAGTAGATCAGTGGTGGTACCAAGGGTTTCTCTCTGCTCTATCGACAAGGGTCACTTCAGCTATTTTATCACGCTACTTACTTTGTTCATTAATTAATGGTCAGGATAAAATTAGTCAATTTTATCGAGAAGAATCAAATTATTAATAAGTCAACGTAATATTTCTCTCCTATCAAATACGGATTATCAAGACAATACGGTTTCCGAACAGGATTTTTTCTGATATTATTATTTGCTTTTATTGATGAAATCTTTTTTAAATTAACCCTCTAAAAAAACCGTCAAGAGGCATCCAGAGCAAGATAGAAGACCATTGTAAATCGCTTCTTTGCGAAATAAATTATCTTTCGAGTACCACAAAAGCAGTAGCGGTTTCTTTAATATGGGATAAGGAAAGGTGGATTTGGAGGATGCCCTTTTCTTCAACAAAGGCTTTTGCTTTCCCATGAAGAATGAGCATGGGTTTCCCTAGTTCATTATTAATGACTTCAACTTCATGAAATGCCATTCCATAACGATAGCCAGTGCCCAACGCCTTAAAAAAGGCTTCTTTGGCGGCAAAACGAGCAGCATAGGATTGATAACGAATAAGCTTGCCTTTATCGCAATAAACTTGTTCTGCTTTTGTAAATAGCTTTTGCCGCAAGGCATCATTTCGACCCAGCATCTTTTCGATGCGGCCTACTTCGATAATATCTGTTCCTATTCCAAAAATCAAAATGTGGTGTATTTAATAAATAAAGCCGACAAGTATCGTTTACGCTTTACAAAACTAAAAAAGAACATCATTATTTGTCATTTATTTAATGACCCCGATGTCTTTACCAACTTTCGTAAAAGCAGCAATTGCTTTATCAAGTTGTTCTTTGTCGTGAGCCGCAGAAAGTTGTACCCTGATACGAGCCAATCCCTTAGGTACTACCGGAAAATAAAATCCGATGACATAGATGCCTTCATCCAGCAAGCGAGCCGCCATCTCCTGCGCCACCTTGGCATCATACAACATCAAAGCACATATTGCAGACTGTGTAGGCTTGATATCGAAACCCGCTGCCAGCATTTTTTCCATGAAATATTCGGTATTTCCATGCAATTTGTCCTGCAATTCGTTGGTTTCACTCATCATATCCATCATCCGAATACCGGCATTTACCACCATGGGTGGAAGCGAATTGGAGAACAAATAAGGCCTTGAGCGCTGCCTTAGCATTTCAATAATTTCTTTACGTCCGGTAGTAAAACCACCAATAGCGCCACCGAATGATTTGCCCAACGTTCCGGTAATCAAATCAATACTTCCTGTAATACCAAAATGTTCACTAACACCTCTACCTGTCCTTCCTACGACACCTGCGGAGTGACTTTCGTCCACCATCACCACCGCATCAAATTTTTCTGCAAGCGCAACAATTTTATCTACGGGAGCCACATTTCCATCCATGGAGAACACACCATCAGTAACAATAACACGAAAACGATTTTTCTGGGCCTTTTTCAATTCCTCTTCCAAAGCGGCCATGTCAGCATTGGGATAACGATAACGCTCAGCCTTACACAAACGGACACCGTCAATGATAGAGGCATGGTTCAAACTATCTGAAATAATAGCATCCTCTTCAGTGAGCAGTGGCTCAAAAACTCCACCATTGGCATCAAAAGCGGCCGCATATAATATAGTGTCTTCGGTCCCGAAAAATTCGGCAATCTTATGCTCCAGTGTTTTATGTAAATCACTGGTGCCACATATAAAACGTACCGACGACATGCCATAGCCATGAGAATCAAGACCATCTTTTGCGGCCTTCACCAGCTCAGGATGGTTGGACAGTCCCAGGTAATTATTCGCACAAAAGTTAAGCACTTTCTGTCCTGATTCCAGTTCAATTTCAGCCCCTTGAGGACTTATAATGATTCGTTCGTCTTTATACAGCCCGGCATCACGGATATCAGCCAGTTCTTTAATTAAATGATCTTTAAATTGTCCATACATGATCTTGATTTCAAAACTGATTAATTTTTTCAAAATTACATAAATTCAACTAAATATTGGCCATGCACGAAATGGCTAAAAAAGGCCTAATATTATTTTATACACAAGCACTCATTTTTCCGACCTTTGCAAAAAATTTGAAAAGATGAAAATTGCAGCCCTGGTATCAGGAGGGGTAGATAGTTCCGTAAGCGTTCCCTTATTAAAAGAAATGGGTTATGATCCACATATTTTCTATATCAAAATCGGAATGGAGGATGAGCCCTCTTTTATGGATTGCCCTTCCGAAGAAGACATTGAAATTACCGGTTGGATAGCAAAAAAATACGGTTGTGCCTTCGATATTGTGGATTTGCAAGAAGAATATTGGTCAAGCGTTGTCAAATACACCATCGAAAGTGTGAAACAAGGCCTGACCCCTAATCCTGATGTGATGTGTAATCTTCTCATCAAGTTTGGGGCGTTCAATGATCGTTACGGTAAAGACTTCGATCGAATTGCCACCGGACATTATGCCTCGGTTTACGAAACCAGCGAGGGTTCGTTTTTAGGCACGGCCAAAGATCGGGTAAAGGACCAGACTTATTTCCTGGGGCAGATTACACCGAAACAACTTGCCAAGACGATGTTTCCCATTGGGCATTTACCCAAAAAAGAAGTAAGACGAATCGCTGAAAACATGAAATTACCCAGTGCTACCAGGCCTGATAGTCAAGGTATTTGCTTTCTGGGAAAAATAAATTACAGCGATTTTATCAGAAAATACGTGGGAGAGAAGCCCGGTGAAATAATTGAACTGGAAACCGGACGAATATTGGGTGAACATAAGGGTTTTTGGTTTCACACCATCGGTCAGCGACGTGGATTACGTTTAGGGGGAGGCCCCTGGTTTGTTGTTAAAAAAGACACGATCACCAACACCATTTATGTGTCCAATGGCTACGACCCTATTGCGCAATACGATGACCAAATCAATTTGGAAAATCTGCATTTTTTAAACCTCCAACACGATTACAGCCAGCTGGATCAGATTAAATTTAAAATCAGACACCAGCCCGAATTTACCCTTGGAAAGTTAATTCGTGATGAAAAGGGGATCCGCATTGTGTCGGACAATAAAATTTCAGGTATTGCTCCCGGGCAGTTTGCCGTTGTGTATGATGTTGAGGAAAAAACCTGTATTGGAAGCGGAGTAATTGGACAATCAATTATAAATTAGAAATTACGAATTACGTTTGCCTCATAGTGCGTTGTAGATAAACAATTACGAATTTTTCATTGTTATTTGAATTTGCCCATCCTTTTATCGCCTTCGCTTAATCCTCTTGGCGAAGAGTACTTCCAAGATCAACACGGCCATCAAACTGGCCAATGCATTGAACAAGACATGTTCCAAAGTGATAAAGAAATGACTAAAACTGAAGGTTTCCAAAAAGAAAAGTAATAGATGGTGAATCAAAATCAAGCTAAAACCATACTTAATAAAGCCAGCCATTCCCAATTTAACAATCCCTGGTTCTTCGCCGGGAAGTGCTTCAATCTTCGGAAAATAAAATTTAAGGATTGAGGGTCGTGCATAAGCCAGCAAAACCAGGGCGGCAGTGTGCAGACCCAGGCTATTTCCAAAAAAATCAATTGTTAAACCGGTAAAAAATGCAAGGATTAAGAGTAGGCTTTTTGGAATATCGAAAGGAAGCAATAGGATAAAAAGGATGTACACATAAGGGATTATATATCCACCAAAACTGACCTTATCGAGCACCAAAACCTGGAGTAGCACCAACAGAACAAAGCGAATAATATTTTTTACATACACATTATTCATTGGTTCCGTCCTCCAATAGCTTCTGCTCTTCTTTCTTCTTCAAATTCCTGATGATATACACATGGTAGAGGCTGTTAAAATCGGATGAATACTTCATCTGAGCCGAATTTAAACCTTTATTAGCATCTGATTTGAAGGTTAAAACCGTACCGATTGGGATTCCTTCCGGAAAGATAAAAGAATTCCCGCTGGTGACTATCGTGTCTCCAGCCGCCAAACCAATGTGAATGGGGATATCCACTATTTTTCCGTAAGAAGGATCATTTTCATCCCAGACAACATTGACCAGTTGTAGGTCTTTTTTGATCCGGGAACTTATTTTTGCATTGTCGTTCAACAGCGACATTACAAGAGAATAATGTGCTGAAACGCCGATTACAATACCAACCACTCCCCGGCTTGAAATGACGCCCATTTCTTTTTCAACGCCCTGAAGGCGACCCTTGTCTAATACAATGAAATTGTTGTAAGCGTGGGTTGTATTTCTGATAACCCTAGCCGGGAAATAGTGATACAAACTATCACCATACTCCCTTGTGGAGTCACGCTCCAGGAAAGAACCAGGTAATTTATTAAGAAGCTGTGCGTTCTCGCGGAGAAGTTGATCATTTTGCTTCCTCAAAATGAGGTAGTCGCTTATATTGCCAACCGTTTTAAAAATCCCGCCAGTCAAATCGTTGGCAGCATTAAAACTCAATGTACGTTGGTAAGAATATGAATTTATCAGCATGAGAAAAGCCAGCACCTCTAGCAGGACAAAAAGGGTGAAAAAATGATGTTTCCATAGAAATACCAGTAAAGTCCGCATCCAAAAACCTATTGATTTTTCCTATTTGATAAGGAAGGTGAATTTTTCAAAATTCTTCAAAGCGATACCCGTACCACGGGCTACAGCCCGTAACGGATCTTCGGCCACATGTACAGGAAGCTTGGTCTTTTGGTGAATTCGCTTATCAAGACCACGAAGCAAAGATCCTCCTCCTGCTAAATAAATCCCGGTTCTGTATATATCGGCTGAAAGTTCAGGTGGTGTTTTTTCTAATGCATTCAACACCGCTGCTTCAATTTTCGAAATGGACTTATCAAGACAAGCAGCTATTTCCTGGTAATTTACTTTAATTTCTTTGGGGATACCTGTAAGCATATCACGACCATGAACAGCGTATTCGTCCGGCGGGTTTTCCAATTCGGTAAGTGCTGAACCTACCTCAATTTTTATCCGTTCGGCCGTACGTTCTCCGATGGTAATATTGTGTTGCTTCCGCATATATTCTTCAATATCAGCATTAAAATCATCACCGGCAATACGAATGGATGTATTGTTTACAATCCCACCCAAGGCAATTACAGCAATTTCGCTAGTTCCCCCACCAATATCGATAATCATATTACCGGTAGGCTCAAGCACGTCAATACCAATGCCAATAGCAGCAGCCATGGGCTCATGAATCAACCTAATTTCTTTGGCTCCGGCTTGTTCAGCCGAATCTTTTACAGCCCTTTCTTCCACTTCAGTAATCCCGGAGGGGATACAAATTACCATTTTCAAAGCGGGAGGGAATAGTGTGTGTTTTATGCCAATCATTTTGATCATTTCACGGATCATGTATTCCGCGGATTGAAAATCGGCGATAACACCATCACGTAAGGGGCGGATTGTTTTTATATTGTCGTGGGTTTTTCCATGCATCAACATGGCCTTTTTACCCACAGCAATAACTCTCCCTGTATTTCTTTCTATTGCTACAATAGAGGGTTCGTCTACTACCACTTTATCATTGTGAATAATGATGGTATTGGCCGTGCCCAAGTCAATGGCAATCTCTTTGGTTAGAAATGAAAATAAGCCCATTTTATATATTTATTATTTTAATATTCCTTAATTAAAGTGCCTAAAGTGCCTAAAATGCCTAGAGTGCCTAAAGTTGTTTACACACTCCATTTTATTTACTATCTGCTTTATTTATAATAATTTCCCTTTTCTGTTTTTTTTAACTCCAAGTACTTTAGGCACTTCCAACTCCAAACTTTAGGCACTTCCTTACGGCAAAGATACTCAATGTTTGAAATGTCGGATTCCTGTAAATACCATTACCATTTTGTTGGCATTACAATAATCTACAGAAGCGGAATCACGGATAGAGCCACCGGGTTGAATAACTGCCCGTATACCAGCCTTATCGGCAAGCTCAACCGAATCAGCAAAGGGGAAGAAAGCATCAGAAGCCATTATTGCTCCCTCCAGCGGCAGCTCAAAATGTTGCGCCTTTTCGATGGCCTGTTTCAACGCGTCCACCCGCGATGTTTGTCCGGTACCCGAACCGATAAGTTGTTTGTTCTTTACCAAAACAATGGCATTTGATTTCGTATGCTTCACAATTTTATTGCCAAAAAGCAGGTCTTCGATTTGATCAGCGGAAGGTGTCTCTTGGGTTTTGACTTCCAATTGTTGTCCGGTTTCGATAACTTGATCTTTTTCCTGCCACAAAACACCATTCATCATTGAACGAAATTGTTCATTGGCAAAATTGTAATTCTTTTTCTTCAGAATAATCCGGTTTTTCTTTGATTTCAGTATCTCCAATGCATCAGCTTCATAATCCGGGGCCAGGATAATTTCAAAAAAGAGTTTGTTTATTTCGCCGGCAACATCACAGGTAATGGTTCGATTGGTAACCAACACCCCACCAAAGGCAGATACGGGATCGCCGGCCAAGGCATCTTTCCACGCATCAATAAGGTTTTCGCGACAAGCTAAGCCACAAGCGTTATTGTGCTTAATGACAGCAAAAGTACATTCGTCAAAATCTTCAATAAGTTGAATGGCTGCATCCAAATCCAGGATATTGTTATAGGAAATGGCTTTACCATGCAATTGTTCGAAAACATCAGAAATATCTCCATAAAAAATGCCTTGCTGATGAGGATTTTCACCGTATCGCAAGACCGCTGCCTCAGATTCACTCTTTTTGAAAGCCGTAATGTTTCCGGGGTTCATCCAATTAAAAATAGCCGTATCATAATGAGAACTTACTTCAAAAGCTTGTGCAGCAAAATAGCGGCGATCCGCTTCGCTAGTTTGCCCTTCTTGTTGCTGAAGCAAGGACAGCAATTCGTCATATTGATTGACCGACGGTACTACCAATACGTCCTTATAATTTTTGGCGGCAGCACGAATAAGACTAATGCCTCCAATATCGATCTTTTCAACAATTTTATCTACATCATCCGTTGCAGCCAGTGTGGCTTCAAAAGGATACAGATCTACAATTACCAAATCGAATTCCGGAATTTTGTAGTCTGCCAGCTGCTGCATGTCTTCAGCCAATTTCCGTCGCGCCAATATACCACCAAAAACCTTGGGATGAAGCGTCTTAACGCGTCCGCCAAGAAGAGGAGGGAAGGAGGTAAGACTTTCGATAGGGGTTGCTTCGTAACCCATTTTTTTAATAAAGTCGTAGGTTCCTCCGGTGGAATACAAATTAATTCCTAAGCTATGGAGCTTTTCTAATAGTGGCTCAAAGCCCTCTTTATGATAAATTGAAATAAGTGCGTTGCTAATTTTTTTCACAATAATCTGATTTATTGAAGTTTAGACCTTTGATTTGTCCTTAATTTTTCTTTCTGCAAAATACAGGGTTTTGAGCAATTTTTCGCTTAATTTTGAAAATATATTTCTTCATAACCGAAATTTTCATGAATCGATAAACTTTTGTAGGATGCTCCTATTAAAACTGATATACGAAAGCTTGGTGTTGGCCGCCCGTTCACTGGTCCTGAATAAAGTACGTACTACCCTTTCTCTTTTGGGAATTACCATTGGTATTTTTTCTGTTATTTCCGTTTTTACTGTTTTTGACAGCCTTCAAAATAGTATTAAAAGCGACATTAATTCACTTGGCAACAATGTGTTATTTATCCAGAAATGGCCTTGGGCTATGGGAGGGAGTTATCCTTGGTGGAAATATTACCAACGCCCACAGCCAAAACTTCAAGAAGTAAAGGAGATTATGAAAAGAAGCAATACCGTGCAAGATGCGGCTTTTATGTTTTCGGTGAGCCGTAATGTATATTTTCAACACAATTCAGTGGAGAATGTACCCGTGGTGGCTGTATCTTATCACTATAATAAAGTAATGCCTTTCGACCTGCAGGAAGGGCGCTATTTTACAGAAGTTGAAAGCAATGGGGGAAGAAATTTAGCCATTATCGGAGCGTCTATTGCCAGCAACCTATTTCCAAACCAGGATCCACTGGGACAGAAAATTAAAGTCTTTGGCCGCAAGTTGGAAATTATTGGTGTCATAAAAAAGAAGGGGAATGATGTTTTCGGGAACTCTTCTGATGATTGGATTGTCATTCCCGTGAATTATGCCCGTGGAGTAGTCGATTCCAAAAATATTAATTCCACCATCGTGGTGATGGCAAAACCCTTTGTTTCAAACGAACAAATGAAGGATGAACTTACCGGCATCATGCGTTCCATTAGAAAAGTACAACCGCAGGCAGATAACAACTTTGCCATAAACGAAACCGATATCATCAACAAAGGTTTCGACAAACTGTTTTCGGTAATTGCGCTCGTGGGCTGGATCATTGGTGGTTTTTCATTATTGGTGGGTGGATTTGGTATTGCCAATATCATGTTCGTTTCAGTAAAAGAACGCACCAATCAAATAGGCATTCAAAAATCATTGGGGGCAAAAAATTACTTTATTATGCTTCAATTTCTATTTGAAGCCATTTTTCTTTCTCTTCTGGGCGGAATTGTTGGCTTACTGATCGTATTCGCCCTCACTTATTTAGCCACTTCTCTCATTGGTTTTACACTGACCCTCAGCTTAAAGAATATCATTCTGGGAATCTCGGTTTCAGGAATCATTGGCTTAATTTCAGGCTTTCTTCCTTCCCGGTCTGCTTCTCGCCTGGATCCCGTAGAGGCCATGCGCACCACTTTTTAAGAAAAGTAAAACGGCCATTTTCAGAAATGCCAGGAAACAGTAACAAGAAGTCTTGCTTAATAAATTTTAAATAATTTACAGCACCCTTCCAGCTTACTGAAAAACTATGTTTTAAAGGGAAATAAATCTTTACCCCAAGCGGTATTTTTAAAACTTGATTGGTAACATGGATTTCGTGAACAGTAGAGGGGTCAGCAATCACATCTTTACTAAAACTATATACGTAGCAATTGGAAAAACAGTTGCCAAAAATAATAAATAATGGAGGCAACCGTTAGCATTAATGCTGCGTATTTCTTGAATATAGGCTTGTTTGATATTAGTTTTTCGTGAAGTGCATATTAAAGAAGCCCTAAGTCAGTAGAATTAATAGGTATTTTAGTACCTAAAGTACGTATTGGTTTATCTAAAACCGCAATAACTTTTTTATGAAAACAATTGTCAAAATAAGAAATCTTGGTTTAGTTACAATCTTGTCTGTGATTGGTTTGTTTTTGGGTAGCTGTACCCATGCACCAATTAAGTATTTCAACAATATCCCGATCACAAGCACAAGCTGTAGTGCAGATACTGTCTATTTTCAAAATACTATCCTCCCATTAATAAACACCAGCTGTGCCGTTTCCGGTTGCCACGATGCAGCTACGCACAGTCATGGAATCCAGCTTACCGACTATTCTTCCATTATGCAAACCGGTGGTGTTAGGGCTGGCAATCCTAATTCCAGTAAATTATATACGGTTTTGTTTGGTGGGGGTAATAAAGAAAGTGATGACATTATGCCCCCTGCCCCACGTTCTCCCTTTACTACCAATCAGAAAAATATTGTTAAAACATGGATTCTTCAGGGAGCCTTAAATAACGAATGTAAATCTGCCTGTGACACGACAAACGTCACCTTTTCGAAAAATGTATTCCCTATCATCCAAACTTATTGCCTGGGTTGTCATAACACTACTAATCCGGGAGGCGGAATTTATTTGCGCAACTATAACGATCTGGTGGCATCTGTCAAAACCGGAAAGCTGTGGGGAAGTATTAACCATGATGTTGGTTATTTCGCCATGCCAAAAAATGGGAACAAATTATCAAGCTGTGAATTATCAACCTTCAATATTTGGATAACCAATGGAACACCGAACAATTAAAAACCTCTTATTACTAGCTGGCTTAATGATTGTCATGGCGTTATCCTCTTGTTATAATGATAATTACGCTAATCTATATCCCGCCGGGGTTTGCGACACGACGAACGTAACTTTTACAGCCAATGTATTGCCTGTAATCAACGCGAACTGTACAGGCTGTCATAGTGGTGGAGCAGCGGCTGGTAATCTTTCGCTGGCAAATTATAATGATATCGTAGCCTCCATTAATTCCGGAAGGTTTTTGGGAAGCATACGCCAAGACCCTGGCTATTCGGCCATGCCTAAAGGTGGAACTCCGCTAAGTGATTGCGCCTTAGCGAAAATCGGAAACTGGGTAAATAAAGGAATGCCAAATAATTAAAAAAATACAGCACACCAGAAATTTAATTCTATATAGTGTCATAAACCCCGTCAAATGAAAAAGTTCAAACGAATAATCGGTATCCTGTTCATAACAGGAATTATTGCGGCAATATATGTATGGGTCTTTGTTTACAACAAACCACATAAAAACTTTGAAAAAGCAAAACCAGATATCGTGTTGGCCGCACGCCAGTGTTATGATGATTTTTCTGAACACAAAGCACTTGAGGGAGGCAAGGTCGTTGAAATTCATGGCATTCCATCCGGAATTGAAAATTCTGATTCGATGGTGGTGGTATATTTCACTTTCAAAAAGGGGATGTTTGGCGATGAAGGAATCCGTTGTACCATGCTCCCTGATTTTCAAAAATCAGCCCTGGCATTATCCACACATGACACTGTTTATATTAAAGGTTTTTGTTCAGGATATAACGGTACCGATGTTATTCTTCAAAGCAGTTCACTCATTCGTAAACCAAATATTTAATAAACATGAAAAGATTACTTATCCCTGTTTTTATCATTCTTTTTGCACTGCCATCTTTCGGCCAGCGTTTTATTACCAAAACCGGAAATATCAGTTTTTTTTCGGATGCGCCTCTTGAAAAAATAGAAGCTAAAAATGATCAGGTAAACTGTGCCCTGGATACCCAGTCTGGCTTCTTTGTGGTACAAGTGTTGATGCGTTCTTTTGTCTTTGAAAAAGCGCTAATGCAAGAACATTTTAACGAAGAATACGTTGAAAGTGATCGTTATCCCACCGCTGTGTTTAAAGGGAAAGTGCAAAATATGCAGCAGATTAACTTTAGCAAGCCGGGCACATATCCTGCCGTTATTGTTGGTCAAATGACTATTCATGGCCATACCCAACAGGTAAAAGCCACGGGAAGTTTTACCATTTCAAAAGACCTCATTAATGCTTCAGCAAAATTTCCAATAAAACTAGCCAATTACGGAATATCTATCCCAAGCATAGTGGCAGGGAAAATTGCTGACGAGCTGGAAATAAATACTGATTTCCAACTGAAACCTTTAAAACATTAATCCATAAAATTAAATGAAAAAAATATTAATAATCTTCGCTTTCTCTCTTTGTTTTTCCGGTGAAGTATTTTCACAAAACAATTTGATGAATTTATTTGATAATGGGCCGCAACAAACCATTTATACCCAGGCATCATTCAAAACAACACGTATAGTCTTGGGGCAATCCGTTGAAAGTCCGGCCAAAGGCGACCTGATTTTCGTAATTCAGCATCATTTCGGTTATATTAACCAAGGTCCTTATCAATTTTTTGGGATGGATCTGGCAACTATCCGGCTGGGTTTTGAATATGGCCTTACCAATTGGCTACAAGTGGGAGTTGGGCATAGCTCCTTTGGAAAAACTTACGATGGCAGCTTAAAAGCTAAAATCCTTCGTCAAAGTACAGGAAAAAGAGTAATGCCTATCACCTTAAGTTATTTCGGAAGCGTTGGGATAAACACTCTTCATCCAAGGGTTTTAGCAGTCAACTACTACCTATCAAACCGCCTTACTTTTCTGAATCAGGTGCTGATTGCCAGAAAATTCAGTCCCTCACTAACACTACAACTTACCCCTTCTCTGGTCCATCGAAACCTGGTTGCCACATCGACAAACGACAACAATGTATTTGCAATGGGAACGGGCGGAAGGTTTAAACTCAGCAACCACACCACTATCAATCTGGAATACTATTACATCCTGTCACAACAAACCGCCGCTAATTACAAGAACAGCCTTTCAATTGGGTTCGATATTGAAACCGGAGGCCATGTTTTCCAACTCTATGTTTCCAATTCTGAAGGAATCATTGGTCAAAATTTTATTCCGGGGACTACCGGAAATTGGCTAAAGGGGGATATCCTATTTGGTTTTAACCTCACACGTACTTTTGTAATCAAAAAGCCAAAACAATTCGATAAATAACTGAAAGTCTAAGTGCACGAAACTATTTGTGCAGCCTGTAGGTTTTCTTTCTTTTGCAAGATAGAAATTAGGCAAACGACGACTCTTTGTGTAGGTTAAATGTGGGTTTTGAACAAAAAAACTTCCGTATTTTTACCAAGACAAAAACACGAGCCCTATGTATAAGCCTCCTGATTATTTTCAATTGGACGATTTGTTGAATGAGGAACATCGTCTGATCCGAACATCGGTTCGACAGTGGGTCGATCGTGTGGTGAAGCCTGAAATAGACAAGTACGCCCAGAAACACAAACCCCTGCCGAAAGAACAGATGCGCCAAATGGGTGAATTGGGTGCGCTGGGATCCTTCATTCCTGAAACATACGGTGGTGCCGGTCTCGACTATATTTCGTATGGCTTGATAATGTGCGAACTGGAGCGTGGCGACACCGCTGTTCGGTCGACCGCATCGGTTCAATCCTCACTGGTGATGTATCCCATTTTTGCTTTTGGCAATGAGGAGCAACGTCAAAAATATCTTCCCAGGCTGGCCTCGGGCGAATGGGTTGGTGCTTTTGGCCTCACCGAGCCCAATCATGGTTCTGACCCTGGAGGAATGTTAAGCCATTTCGAAGATAATGGAGACCATTTACTGTTGAATGGATCAAAAATGTGGATTACGAATTCTCCCATTTGCGATTTAGCTGTTGTTTGGGCAAAAAATGAGAATGGGGAAGTGAAGGGTCTGATCGTAGAAAGAGGGCTTGAGGGTTTTACAACGCCTGAAATAGCAAACAAATGGTCACTCCGCGCTTCGTCTACCGGGGAATTGGTTTTCGACAATGTGAAGGTCCCAAAAGAGAATCTTCTGCCCAACATCCAAGGCATGAAAGGGCCGCTTATGTGTCTCAATTCGGCTCGTTACGGAATTGCCTGGGGCGTATTGGGTGCCGCCATGGAGTGCTATGATACCGCCTTGCAATATAGCCTTCAGCGGAAACAATTTAACAAACCTATTGCTTCTTTTCAGTTACAGCAAAAGAAACTGGCCGAAATGCTCACAGAAATCACCAAAGCCCAACTGTTGGCATGGCGGCTGGGGGTTTTAAAAAACGAAGACAAAGCTACCCCTGCTCAAATTTCAATGGCTAAGCGAAACAATGTGGAAATGGCACTGAAAATTGCTCGTGACAGTCGTCAAATATTGGGAGCCATGGGTATTAGTGGCGATTTTCCCATCATGCGACACATGATGAATCTCGAATCGGTTATTACTTACGAAGGTACCCACGACATCCATTTACTCATTACGGGAGCAGATATTACCGGAATTTCCGCTTTTGATTAAATAACCCGCATAACTTCTTCCAATGATTTTCTGTTTTTATTTCCCTGTTTTTGGTAAGCGTCACGCTGATATCCCAATGGGGTAATGCAAAAAATAGTTTCATTTTCTTTTAATCCAATGGCTTTAGCCAAGGTCGCATAATCATAGGCGGCTATCCAGCAGGTTCCGACTCCTTCATTTTCAGCGGCTAAAATCATGTGATCCATGGCAATGGACAGATCTGTTTCTAAGGAATTGTATCCATCGTAAGGACGAACCCAGGCCTTTGTTTTGTCGCCAACTACCACCAACACATGCGGGGCATTTTGAAACCAGTCTCGCGGATAGCTTGCCTTTACTTCCTTCAGTTTTTCATCCGAAGAAACCAAAACAAAAGTCCAGGGCTGGCGATTGGATGCTGAAGGAGCAAGTCGCCCGGCGTTGAGAATACGCATCAACACTTCATTGGATACATTTTTATCTGAATCGTAATTCCTTACTGATTCTCGCTGATCGATAAGTTTGTAATAATCCATAAACATTCTTTTGATTTATGAAAAAAAATAATGCGTTAAGGTTCAAACAAATTGCATATCGTCCTTGTAATTATCTTTTCCAAATCACTGTTAATTCTACCCAGCCTCCTTTTTATTAACGTTTTGGGAATTGTAACCACTTTGTGTAACCGAATCACAGAATCAACATTCAAGCCTGTTCCCTTCCATAGGTCAGTATTTTTCTTAATCACTATATCGCTGTCAATTAATTCGTTCGATACATTACTTGATATAAACGCGATGATTACATGATTAAATTTACCAATCGCATTTGTCAGCCAAAGGGCTGGTCTGATTTTTGAAGAAGAAAAATCATCAAAAGGAAAAGGAACCAGTACAATTGAATTTTTAGTCATCAATGGACTCTCCATCCTTTAATGAATAGACATCTTCGACCGGCTCGTTTAGAAAATCAAAAGCAGGATTTTTTGAAATAGATTCCAACCATAGCTTCTCTTCTTCCTTTTCAGAAATATCATCATCAAGAAGAAGTAATACGCGCACTTTACGTTGAGACTTTCCTATTTTGTAATCGAGCCTTAATCGTCCCTTCTTGTCTGTTATGGAATTAATTTCAATCGCTTTCATCCATTTTGTTCTTTGAAACAAAGATAAGCAAAATATAAAAGCTTTACAAGCTAGCCATAACCTCTGCAACAATAATCACCAACACCAGTGAGATTGGATAAACGGCCGCATAAGCAATTTGAGGTGCTTCGGTTCCTGTCATCGATTCGGCAGCACTCAGCCCGGGCGTGGAAGTCATGCCACCCGTAAGTGCGCCCATCAGGGAAAGAAAATTGATTTTCAACACAAACCGCCCAATCAGTGTAGCAATAATCATGGGAACCAGGGTTAGGATAATGCCAAATACGAATAAACTTAAACCGTGCGCTGCAATGGCAGAGGTTAAATGTTCACCGGCACGAATTCCCACGGGAGTTAGAAAAAGCAAGAGGCCCATCTGGCGCAAAAGCTGATTAGCAGGGCCTGAAAGGTTCCAAATAATGGGACCTGTTTTGCCTTTCCAGCTTAAAAACAATGAAGTGAGCAAGACGCCTCCCGTAAGGCCAAGCTTAAAATGAAGATTTCCCAAAGGGATAGTGATGGCTCCCAACAAAATGCCCAACACAATCCCAAATGAAACCGGTAAAAAACTGGTTTCAGAAATATGTTTGATGCTATCACCCAGCAGTGAAGTTAAAATTTGAGCGTTGCCTTTGAATACCGAAACCAATACTTTATCGCCATAGCGTAAACGGGTGGAAGGTTGTGGTGACAAATCAATGCTTGAACGACGGATACGCGTGATGGTAGCATGGTAATTTCCTATAAGATTTAGCTCCGCCAGGCTTTTGTTGACCACATGCTCATTACTCACCACATACCATTTAATTTCCAGGTTACCACTTTGCGGAATAATCTTTTTAGTGGGTTTTCCGATGAGCACTTCCATACGTTTCAGCGCATCCTCAGTTCCCACGGCTTTCACCAAATCACCTTCATACAAACTGGCTTCAGTGGAAGGAATTACCAATTCACCATTTTTACGCATGATACGCGAAATATTCGCCTTGGTCATAAAGCGTATATTCAACTCTGCCAAGGATTTTCCGTCGATGTTTTTATTAGTAACCACAAAAGTTTGGTTAGTGACCGGCGGCACCTTTGATAAGCTTTGATTTCTAAATTGTTCCTCTTCACGCTTCAAATCAACCCTGAAAAGTTTCGGACTGATTTTAATAAATAGAATAACTCCCAACACCCCAAAAGGATAGGCAATCCCATAGCCAATAGACGCCAGTGGCGAATGAGTGGCCTCAATAGCTGCCGCCAAACCCGGAGTTGAAGTAAGCGCTCCCGTAAACAAACCAATGGCCATACGCATATCAACGCCATAGGCAAACGAAATTAAGACCGCCAATCCGCCACCCGTGAGAACGATAATAGCTGCAAGGGCTATTAACTTCACCCCCTGATCTTTAAACGCACTAAAAAAAGAAGGGCCAGCCTGCATGCCGATGGTGTAAATGAACAATACCAGTCCCACGTCCTGGATAATAGGCGGAATTGAGAAGCTTATGTTGTATTTGTCGTAGAGATATCCAAAAAGCAAGGCCACAAAAATGACGGCCGAAAGCTCAAATTTTACGCCCCTGAAATTTATCTTTCCTACGGCAATTCCTAAACCAATCACCAGAAACAATACGAAGTAGTTCTTTGTTAACAAGCTTATTATCAGTTCCATATTATTGTTGAACTAAATTGGATTTATTTTTTCGACTGCAAAGGTAAAGGCTTTAACAAACCACTGTCTCTTTTTCTGTGAATATTTTCACAATTTATGAATTTCTTATACTCAGTGCTGAGACATTGCAATCGTTTTCTAATTCTGCTTGTTATTGAGATGATAAATTATAAGTCCTCAACACACGATATACCGGCTCTTGTTTATTTAATCTGCTTTCGTACAGTAAAAATTCGTTTACCTTGACTTCCTGAAAAAAAGCATCCCGATATTGAGCCATCACCGTTTGAAAGAATTTTTTATCGGTTAACTGCTTAATTCTGCCAACCGTAAGATGAGGAACAAAATTCTGCCGGTCGCGTTGAAAACCAATTGCATCCAGGCTATTAAGCACATCTTCGCCCAATGCCCTTAGTTCTTCTTGTTCATTACTTCCCAACCAGAGGACGCGCGGCTGATACGAACTGCCGAAAATCCCAGCTTTTTCCAATCGCAAGTCGAAGCCCGAATGTCGTAAGGCCACTTCTTGTAGGTTGGTGTGGAGTAGGTTTAATTGATCTTCCGGGGTCTTACCAATAAATTTTAAAGTAAGATGCAGATTTTGCGGCTCCACCCACTTTATTTTTTCCAGGCCCAATTGCGTTTGTAAAGAGCGGTAAAGGTTTAGAAAAGCGGTATCAGGCTCTATTTTAATGGCTACAAAGAGACGCATCATAAAATAATTTTATGAGTAAAGATATGTTATTAACGGATATTTTTTACTTTTGCCCCCTCTTTGGGGGATTAGCTCAGTTGGCTAGAGCGTTTGACTGGCAGTCAAGAGGTCATCGGTTCGATTCCGATATTCTCCACATTGAAAATCAAAAGGTTACAACCGTTAAATTTGTAGCCTTTTTTTTATGTACAAGCAAATGGATGTTTTACGCCAAACTTATCTATTACATCGCTAATACTTTGGGCAATTCGGGTTGAATCTGTTGCAATTTTTTCAAACTGCCTTATATTTCTATTACTTTTGTATAGCTACATATTTCTAAGTTTATGTTTTTGATTATAACTAACTTAAAAATAAGTATTTATAACGACACATGCAACCCTTCCCTCTTTTTTATAATATTATATTGTTGATAAAGTGGTGCTTATGAAGGCCTAAACTTTAATTGTTTATTATTTCTATTTTTGCCTTGAAAAAGGGGACATCCATTACAATTAGAACCAAATTAATTTACGGATATGGAAAACGGCAGATATAAAACATTTAGCTATGAAATTACCACTGATCCAAGCTTCATGGATGAACAGAACGCCATGACCCCCTGGCTACAGAAGATAATGGATCCGCTTTTTTCTGAAATAACAGCAAATAGAGGTGGTAAAAATGTTATCGACAAGCTATTAAAACTCATTGAGAAATACCCCCAAAACCCACAACTGAAAAATTTCCTTTCCGTGGCATACAACAATATGGGGGACACGGCAAAAGCCCGTGAAGTAAATCACTGGATACAGGCCGAACATCCCGATTACCTTTTCGGCAAACTCAACCTTGCAGCACAGTATTACGAGGATGGGGAATATGAAAAGATCCCAGAAATACTTGGCAATTTAATGGATATACAGGGATTGTACCCGCACAGGCATAAATTCCATCTTGCCGAAGTTACCGGTTTTAATAAAATTGCAATACTTTACTTTCTTGCCACCGACAATCTTGAAGCAGCCCGGGCGAGATATGAAATTATGCAGGATATTGCACCAGACCATCCGGATACAGAATTTATTTCCTTGGAAATGATGAAAGCAAACATGGAAAAACACATTGCAGACATGGAAGAAAGAAAGAAAAATGAAATTTCTGTTACACAAGCCCAAAAAAGCAGGCCTCCGCAACTAACCGAACCTCCGGCACTTGCAAACCCCATCGTAAATCAACTTTATGAAAACGGCCTTTACATTGATCCGGCCCTGATAAGTGAAATCCTGTCGCTGCCCCGCGAAAGCCTGGTCAACGATTTAGAGCTGCTAATAAACGATTTATTATCCCGCTACGATTTTTTCAAAAAAGGGTATGGGGATCATGATTTGGACATGGATGATATTGGTTTCGCCATACATGCAATTTTTATGTTAGGAGAGCTTCGGGCCGAAAGCAGCCTGCCTAAAGTATTGGAAGTCCTTAAACAAGACGATGAATTTCTTGACTTCTGGTTTGGCGATCACATTACAGAATCAATCTGGGAACCATTGTATTACATGGGCAACCAACAGCTTGGGCTACTCCAACAATTTATACAACTACCGGGTATCGATACCTATATCAAATCTGTCGTAGCCGATGTTGTCAATCAAATAGCTTACCATCAGCCGGAAAGGAAAGAAGATATCCTTAATTGGTACAAGGAGGCCTTCTTGTTTTTCATAAACAGCAAAATCGAAGAGAATATCATCGACAGCGAGGCTCTTGGCTTTTTAATCGGTAATGTAATTGAATTACAGGCAACTTCATTGATACCTGAAATCAAAAAACTGTTTGAGCTTGGTTATGTATCCGTTTATGTAGCAGGCACCTTGGAAGATATTTTAAGGGATATCAAGGAAAAGCCCGCGTTCGATCATAAAAGGGATTTAACGACTATTTCGGAAAAATACCATCAAATTACCAGCACGTGGGCGAGTTACACCGAAGCAGACGATGAGCCCATGGATGATGATTTTATGGATACCCAACAAATCATGCCGGTGAAGACAGGGCCAAAAGTAGGCCGTAACGATCCTTGTCCTTGTGGCAGTGGGAAAAAGTATAAAAATTGTTGTTTAAAAAAGGGGAAATAACTTGATGCAAATTGAATCATTTGGCTTCCTTCCTGACGGGCGTGAGGTTTCCTTGTTTACTTTTGAAAACAACAATGGCCTCCGTTTGTCTGTAACAAATTTTGGCGGTATCATAACATCCCTAATCACTCCCGACAAAAACGGAGAAGCCGGCGACATTGTTCTGGGCTACGACAAACTGGAAGATTATCTAAAAAATCCAGCTTATTTTGGTGCTATCATCGGACGTGTTGCCAACAGAATCGGTGGTGCACAATTTCAACTGGACGGCAAAACCCACGAATTATACAAAAACCTGGGCAACACGCATTTACATGGAGGGAAGGAAGGTTTTGATAAAAAATTATGGGCTGCAACACCCTTTGAGGAGGAAAAGCAAAAAGGTGTACTGCTCAGCTACCTCAGTAAAGCAGGAGAAGAGGCTTATCCCGGGAACCTAAGGGTGACCGTTTGCTATAGCCTCAGCGACAAGAACGAATTGATTATCCACTATGAAGCCCAAACGGATGAAGCCACTCCCGTAAACCTTACGAATCATAGTTATTTTAACCTATCGGGAGACCAATCGGGGACAATAGAAACCTATAACATACGAATCAACGCCCAACAATACACGCCCACAGATAAGGATTTGGCGCCCACGGGAGAAATTGCCAGCGTGAACGGAACGCCATTTGATTTAAAAAGAAACCAAAATCTGGGGACGAGTATGAAAAAGGCACAAACGGGTTTCGATGTTAATTTTGTATTGAAAAACGAGCCCAATCAAGTAGCCGCACGTGTTGAAGACCCCGCTACGGGGAGAATGTTAAGCATATATACCGATCAGGTAGGCCTGCAATTCTACACCGCCAATGGCATTGAGGGAATTCAGGGAAAACAAAACAGGGTTTATAAAAATCATCAGGCTGTTTGTCTGGAAGCACAAGCTTTTCCTGATGCAATTCATCATCCCCACTTCCCTACCATCATCCTTCGGCCCGGAGAAATCTACCAACAACATACGGTTTATCAATTTGGATGCCTATAAATTAGCCACAAAACAAACACGAAACGTAAAGAAAACCCATAGGGTCGCCATTTTTTTCCGCCAACCCACTTAAGTTCAAAATTTTATTTAATTTTATGGGCGGAAATTATAATTTTAATACAAACCATTGCTGCTTGCCCCTTAGTTGAGTTCTTCTTCTCTTATTGTTATCAAGTCCGCAGCATGGTATAGATTAATATATAAACCGCAAAAACCCATGGTATGAAACAGTTCATCAAGCCTTTACTGTTCTTGAGTATATTCTTATTCTCAATAAGCACCTCCTTTGGTAAAAACACCAAGCTTATCTATAAAAGCAAAGGAAAGAGGAGCTATGTTGTATTCGCAACGCTTTCAAATGCCAGCGGGGATACGCTTTTTAAAGCAGCCGAGTTTATTAAAAGCCCCAATATTTATTTTTTACTGTTTTTGGATCCTCTTGCCAGGAAAAATACGCTTAAAGAATCCGATATTTCTCAATACCTGTCGGCCATCCGATTAAAACAAGATCAATCCATGGAGGCGCAAACACTGACTCCCAATAGGATCATGCGAAACGAAAAAGAAATCGGATCGGTAGTGATTGCTTTTAGCAAGGAAAAATTTCTTCTATACAAAGAATTTTCATTGGCCTCTAAAATGAGCGTGTCCAAGCCAATAAGGCTACCGGATTCATTATTACCATCTTACAAAAAATATAAACAAATTTTTGAGCAGGGAAAATTGCTGGTTGAGCAAAATCAATCAATTACGGCTTTTCATACCCTGTTTCCCATTTGGAAGGATGCGCAATCAAATGCTGAAATAACTACCTATGGATTTTACAATGAAGCCTTAAGCTTCATCAAACAAAGTGCGCATCAGAAAGCTGACTATTTTGAAAAACAATATACACTTCTTCAGTCTTCGTCAAAAAACACAATCACCCGTGCCTGGCTCAACCAATGCGATTCGGTAATACGGCTTCTCAAAGGAGATTATGCGCTGTTTCAACCGCTTTTTAAAAGCAACATACAAGATGCTGGCGGACTCGAAACCTATTTTAACAATATTAATAAGCAACTAAGTGATTTAAGTACTTCCACTGAAAGCAATTACAATAAGCAGATAATGTCCTTCCTTGAAAAGGGAAGCTATTCCAATTATAAATTTTCGCTGTATGTGGATGTCCTGTGTCGAATGCTTACCTATACCGATTCGTTGGTGGTAATTTCCGCGATTCCTTCTATCAATCCTGAAAGTTTACATCAGTTTCCACTGAAAGAAAAGGAACTTTCAAATACCGGATGGTTGTCTGGGTTTCTTGAACTGGTAAAGGTATTAAATGAAAATTTAAAAGTAAATCACGTTCTGTTTAACAGTCAGATTCTGGCAAATTTACAACAGCAGGACAGCCTACAGAAACAACCCTATGTTCAGCTCTTCGAAGCCTTCCCAAGCTTACCAGGAGATCCCGCAGCTTTTTCGGCATCTCTGGATAAGGCCATGCAAAAGTGTACCGATGTTGATTGGTTACAACGGCTTGAACTATGGAATATCTCTGCTCGTTTTCAAAAATTGAATTTGAATGTGCGTTATTTACATGAAATCAACAAAGGTCTTCGAATGATTAATAGAGGAAAATGGTCGGAAGCCGCAAATACATTCAACATTATCAAGCGGCAGGCCAATCTCGTAGCCATGCCTTGGTACTATTCGGGTCTCATTAAGTATCGACAAAAAGAAATGTTTTCAGCGGAAGCCCAATTTCAGCATGCCTTGGCTCTTTATCCCCACTATATCTCTCCCCGCAGTTTTATTTTTAAAATTTTGGATGCTCAGAAATTATATTCTGATATATTGATAAAATCAAATGAAGCCATTTCAATTTATGATATCTGGTATTTTCATTATATAAAAGGCAAAGCGCTTTATGCCCTTAATAATTACAATCAGGCCATCGATGAAATAAACAAACAATGCATCACACGTAATCCTTGGGATGTGGATCAATATTATTTATTAGGGGACATTTACCTGGCCCAAAAAGATTTTAAAAAGGCTCGAGACGCGTATGCTATGACGCAAAAAATTGCTCCCTACTCCGATTCAAAAGTCTTTGACAATAAAATGAAAAACCTGGTTAAGATACAGTTGGGCAAAAAATAATCCTCAAGGTAGCACTGTCCGGCCGCTGGTAATTATATGACACGCGAAATATTCGCACGCAGGGGGGAATCTATTGCTGCACCAAATTGGGGATGCTCTTGTCCGCTTTAACAACCTTATAAACTTTATCGCCACGGCGAAGATGTTCTTTCACGGGAATAGAGCAAAGCTTTCCTTTTTCCACAGACTTTACCGTTTTTAAGTCAAGGCGTATTTCGTTCAAGTTATCTTCATATACGCCCGTGGTTTCTCCAATTATTTTTATTTGATCAAGCAGCGACAGGCTGTGGCTCTCTACTTTTATCTCGGCCACTCCGATCTTACTGAAGTAATTGGTCACCTTTCCCACATATATCTTGCGTTCAGTAGCCTGGTTGCCATAATCTTCTGTCCATTCACCCGTTTTTCGGCCCAGGTAATACCCATCCCAAAATCCACGATTATAAACATGTGTCAGTTCTTCGTTCCAACGTGCAATATTTTGCTGTGTATAGTTGCCTTCAAACCAGGCATCCACCGCTTCACGATACACCCGCGTCACCGTTTTCACATATTCGGGTGATCGGCCGCGACCCTCCAGCTTTAACACGCGAACGCCAGCATCAAGAATTTTATCCAGAAAAGAAACCGTATTCAAATCCTTAGGCGACATGATATACTTGCCATCCACTTCCAGCTCCAGCTCCGACTCGGTGTCTTTCACCGTGTATTTGCGGCGGCAAGTTTGCAAACAAGCCCCCCGGTTGGCCGATGAATTCAAGTTATCGAGACTGAGGTAGCATTTCCCTGAAACAGCCATACATAAAGCACCATGTGCAAAAATCTCAATCTGGATCAATTCACCCTTCGGCCCACGAATATCCTGTTCGCGGATGCCTGTAGTAATCGCTTTTACCTGGTCAACTCGTAACTCACGTGCGGTAACCATCACATCAGCGAAGCGTGAATAAAATTTTATTGCCTCAAGGTTACAGATATTCGCCTGGGTTGACATGTGAACCTCAACCTCTTTGCTGTGGGCATATTGAATGACAGACTGATCGGAAGCAATAATGGCGGTAATGTCGTTTTCCCTGGCAGCATCTACAATACTTCGCATGAGCTCCAGTTCGTCATCATATATTTCAGTATTCAGTGTAATATAAGTCCTGACATTGTTTTCTTTGCAAATATCTGAAATTTTTACAAGGTCATTTAAGGAAAAATTCTTGGAAGACCGCGATCGCATATTGAGTTTGTCAATGCCAAAATACACAGAATTGGCACCTCCCTGAATAGCAGCCATTAAGGATTCGTAGGAGCCCACAGGAGCCATTATTTCAATGTCTTGTGATGTCATGAGTAGATAATTTGAGTTTGCAAAAATACTTAAATACATTGTTGCTTATGAGTAAACTCATAAGCTAACGCTAAGTCGTCCCTACAGGACTGCGGCACAGTCCCGTAGGGACGACGCAATCTTTGCCACTGAATAAATTCAGTGGCATATAATGCACTCATTCCAAGCAAGAAAAATAATTTTTCCCTCAAAATATCTATTTGTAAAATATTTATCAGTTTATTTGCTTAATATTTCAAAAGGAAAGGGATTTATTTATGTGTTCAATTTTAGGGGTTCTGGATGTTAAAACCGGAACCGCCGCCTTGCGTGAACAGGCTCTAGAGATGTCGAAAACCATGCGTCATCGCGGACCGGATTGGTCTGGAATTTATGTAAACGATGAAGCCATTTTGGTGCATGAGCGTTTGTCTATTGTGGATGTGGAGAATGGTGCACAACCATTGATGAGTGCGGATGGTCGGCTTGCTTTGGCGGTAAATGGTGAAATTTATAACCATGTTGAGCTGGAAAAGCAACTCCAGCTTCCTTACGATTTCCAAACCAAATCGGATTGTGAAGTCATCAACGCCCTTTATCTTGAAAAAGGCAATGATTTTCTAAATGAGCTCAATGGTATTTTTGCCTTCGTACTTTACGATAATAAAGATCATTCTTATCTCATTGGCAGAGATCATATAGGAATTGTCCCCTTGTATTATGGATACGATGAAATGGGTGTGCTTTTTGTTGCTTCGGAAATGAAAGCATTGATTCATCATTGTACCAAAATTGAAACTTTCCCTCCCGGCCATTATTACAGCAGTAAAACCAAAAAGTTTGTACGTTATTACCAACGCGACTGGGAATCCTATGAATCGGTTAAAGATAATGTAAGTGATAAAAAGCAACTGAAATTAGCACTCGAGGCTGCTGTACATCGCCAGCTGATGTCAGATGTGCCTTATGGTGTGTTACTTTCAGGAGGACTCGATTCTTCCATCATATCTGCCATTGTCCGGAAATATGCCCAGCGCCGGATAGAAACCGCTGACCAAAAGGAAGCCTGGTGGCCACAGCTACATTCTTTTTCCATCGGACTTAAGGATTCGCCCGATTTAATTGCAGCCAAAAAAGTAGCCGATTATATTGGATCCATTCACCATGAATTTGTGTACACGATTCAAGAAGGCCTTGATGCCATAAGGGATGTGATTTATCATTTGGAAACTTATGATGTTACCACGATCCGGGCTGCAACACCCATGTATCTCATGTCACGGAAAATTCGTTCCATGGGTGTGAAAATGGTATTGTCGGGCGAAGGAGCCGATGAAATATTTGGGGGTTATCTTTATTTCCACAAAGCACCCAATGCCAAAGCCCTGCACGAAGAAACCGTTCGAAAGTTATCACATTTGCATTTGTATGATTGCCTGCGCGCCAATAAATCTATGGCTGCCTGGGGAATAGAAGCAAGGGTTCCTTTTCTGGATAAAGAATTTCTCGATGTTGCCATGCGATTGAATCCTGAAGATAAACTGGTGAAAGATGGAAAAATGGAAAAACACATTTTGCGTGAAATTTTCAGCGACTACTTACCCGAAGAGGTTGCCTGGCGTCAAAAAGAACAGTTTTCCGATGGCGTAGGATACAATTGGATTGACACACTGAAAGAGGTAGCTGTAAACAAGGTGAATGACCTGGAGCTGGAAAATGCAAGCTATCGTTTCCCCATCAACACACCCTTGACCAAAGAGGCTTATTATTACCGGACTATTTTTGATAAATCCTTTCCGGGAGATCAGGCTGCTAAAACTGTGCCGGGGGGTAAATCAGTTGCCTGCAGCACACCTGAAGCATTAGCATGGGATAATTCGCTCAATAATGTGATTGATCCTTCCGGCCGATCGGTTCAACAAGTTCATAAAGAATCCTATTAAAAACGAAAATGAACAAGAATCAAAAGGCCGGTTAACAAAATTTCCGGCCTTTTTTTATGATGAAGAGGAAAAATTATAAACATGAAAAACACGAAAATCATCCGAAGTACCGAATGCAAACGATTGATTAAATAATTGTTAGAAAATTTATATAATTGATAGAGTAATACGAAAAACCTATAATTTTGTTTCTGGTGAAATGTGGTTCAGCTCCTTAACTTTAAAAAGGGAAATGAAAGCTGCTTTTGCCGGGATTATTCAAAAACAAAACACATGAGACAACTGAACATTTCAAAACTGAATCTGGGCGAAGACGGCATCGACTTTATTGACCTTTATCGTGCCTTACAACCTAAAGCAGAAAATTTCTTGCCCCCTTATTTCATGGATTTGCTGAAGAATTTCAATCAGCTTTGTTTTGAAGAGCCCGACGATCCGGTATACCAACAAAAAGAAATCAACCGCCAACTTATGGTTTTAAAGGAAGCGTTTCCATCCTATGTGGACGTTTCTCTTATGTTGTTTCCACACGAGGAGTCCAAAGCTTTCCAATATCGTACACAGTTAAATTGGTTCCGTTCCCGCCTGGTTAACCTGATGGATACAGAACTCATCAATGAAAAAAAACAGGCAGAAGCCCGTCAGGTAATGCAATTCCATGATTTCTCCATGGGCACTCCGCCTTTTACCCGGGGGAACTTAAAATTCAGGTTCAACATCCTGCTGGGTGAAGAAGTCTCCACATTACGTCGCTTCCGTGAAGTACTTGGTATTAAGTTAGATGTGGAAAAATCGCAATGGAATTACCTGATGGATGTGCTGGAACAAATGGTGGTACAAAGTGCCCACTATACCACCAGTGCAGAAAAAGCTGATTTTCTGGAACGGATGTCTCAAAGTATTCACCTAAAAGGCTTGAATGGATTTCTGAAAACAGCCGTGAGCGGGAGTCCAGATACGGTTACCGATCTCATCAGGGAGGAATTGTTCAATCCTGAACAAGTTGTCATGATGGACTTTGAAGATGAAGAGAAATTATTTCAAAATATTCAGGCTAATAAAACAGCTGTTTTCGTAATAAAAGTCAGCTCGCTAACCCATAATCCTTTCAACGACAATAAATGGTTTCCCTTCCTAAGCCGGATGATTTTTGTGGACAATTCGCCCATGGCTCTTCGTACCAATACCAGTATGGTCTTCAGTTTTCATAACAAAATTATCCAGAGCCTGAACAAGGTACACACCAAAAAACTGGGTGCGTTGGCCAACAGCCAGTCAAACCTTCGTTTGATTCTTGAAAAAGTGAGCATCACTAATCTGACGAAATTTAAATCATTAATTGACCAAAAAATAAGCGATTACAAAAATGAATTGCTTGCGATAAAAAAAGATCAGCTGGGCGTTATTGATGATCCAAGGAAAACCTTGAGTTTGTTCAAGTTTGATGAATTTTCACGACAAATTATCAAAGATAAATACAGCCTGGAAAAACTTCATAACTATCTTGAACTTATCATTGGCTGCGCCGATCCTATTCAGCAAAAGAAACTTAATAAATCGTTGATTAATGCTTTTGAAGAGCGAACGTTAAATTACTTTTATTCGAGCAACAAAAAAATACACATTGCCACCATAGTAGAGGGCGGTGGAAGAAACCAAATCAAAACCTATGGCGAATATCTGCTACAGCGCAAACTTAGGCCGGTAGGCAAAGATCTGGTGGAGCGCTGTCGCGTGATTTTGGATGTTTTTCCGGACACTTACCAAAGAACCCTCAAAAATCATTTTCACAAGAATTTCGGTATTAACCTTTTCCTTGAAAAATATAGACAACACCTGGTTAAGGCTGAAAATGAAGCGGATAATATCGGCAGGCTGAAAAATGTATTGATTGACCTGGGTATTTTGGATAACTACAACGCACTGAGCGAAAAAGAACAAAATATCATCAAGGAATTTATCAGCAACCTTACAAACCTGAAAAAAACGTCTATTTCTGATGATGTGCAAATGATCATCCGGGATGTACTGTTTGGTAAAGAGGACAAGGTGCTGAAACCCTATATTCTTTTCAATAAATACGTCTCCTGGGAATACATGGATTTATTTCCAACCGACCGTTTTGATATTAATCCTTTTGACCTGGAAATCGGTATTACAGAGGAAGGACGCATCGACTTCGACCGCTTAACAAACCGTCTGGAACGAATGAAGAATACCTTTCAGATTTTTGATGAAACAGGAAGCCTTTGGGATCGTTTCAGCGAAAACCTGACCATCGTCATCAACGATCCTTCCAATCCATCCGGCTATTCTGATTTCAACAACCAATCATTACTGGAATTCCTGAAATTCGTCAGCACCAGTAAAATTACCTTGTTTCTGGATGAGGCTTACAACGATACGGTAAAAATTGAAAACACATCCGAGCCAAAATGGCGTACCATTTCGCGCTATGTGATGAATAATATCGACCAAAAATATAATCGGCTTAATCTGGTATCTTCCATTTCGACCACCAAAAATTTGGGTGCCACAGGCGACCGCCTTGGTTCACTGGTGGCTACCAACGGCAAAAAAGAGGTCATTGAGTTTGCCCGCAAAAAAAACAACAAAGAATCTGGCAACACCAACTCTTTGTATATGCTGGTGAACGTCCTGCAAACAGCTCAACTGGCAAAAGCCATTAAAAATAATCTGGAGGAAAAACTTCCCCGAAATGCCTCACGGCATAAAATTAAACAACTCATCGAGCAATTCATTATTGAAACTTGTCGGGAACAAAAGATGGGGAAAACATCCAAAAATACCGTTGGGCTGAGACTTTCTTTTTCGGGAAGTCCCCTGCATTTATTTTTGCTCAACGAATTGGTGGCTCTTGATAAACTGGATATGCTGGAATTGCCTGATGACTTTAAATACAAAGATGAACCTTTCTTTTCCTATTACCAAAAGCAATTGGTGAGCGAGCTGAACGGTTTCAGGCTAAACAAAAACTTCAGAAACGAGTCGTTGAAACGAATGGATCTTGCCAAAAAAACAGGGCAGGAACTACTGTCAGGTGAGGCGGGGAAATATGCGCGCCTTGTGGCTTCTGATGGCTCTTTCCTTTTCAACATCCATTTAAAATATTTTTTCTCTTTTCAGGATCTGGAGAAATTTACCAAAAAGCTCGCTAAACACCGCGGCATAGCTGTTATTCCTTATCAAAATGGTTTTCTTCGCTTTTCTTTGGGTGGTTACCTCGAGGGAACAACGTCCTCTTACGTGGTATTTCAAAAAGAGTTAAAGAACGCCCTTGAAATAGTGCTGAAATACTGGCAGCAGTTTTATGAAGCCAAGAATAATGAAAAAAACAAAGGCCGGAGTACCGACGATTTGTTGGCAGATATCTTTAACCTTCCTACAGAACGGGCGTTCATCGACCAGGTATTGGAAGATTATTATCTGACCCGGGATCTGAAGAAACAAAACTTCAAAAGCCTGCTTATCGATAATCAGTGGACTGTTTATCATGCTCCACCGAGCATGAGCGGAGTCAGTATTCATTCCATAGGGGATTCTCCAAATGCAGTCATTGAATTTTCAGATGAATTGGGACAATGTTCCTCGCTGCCTGAGTTCATTCAGAGCCGTGCTTTTACTTCGGTTTACGAAAACCTCTTGCCACAGGTCTATCCAAAAATTCCCGCCATTAAACATTGGCCTTTCAGTCAGGTATTGGCCTTGTTTGGAAAATCGGAATTGTTAAAATACATTTCCAACAAGTTAAATTACGAGCCCAATAATTATGTATTGGATGGTCCTGACGAAGTGTTGATTATGGCAGAAATTCTGCTCGAAATGGAACGTCTTTTATTTTCTTCGGGCAAAACCAAAATCCTGGCACTGAAAAGCACTGGCGACCATCGCGCTGATGTGGCTCGTATGGAAGGGATTAACCAATTGCTCCGCAAATACATTCAGGAGATATTATTGCATTTTAACCTGCCGTTCGAAAACGATCCTTCTTCTCCATCTTTACAAGAATTGATAGAGAAAACGGGAGAAAAATTCAGTGATATAATCGGACTTGACTTGAATCAAATTGATTTAAACCGCTCCATGAAAATATTCACTGATAAGCTTTATAAAAGCTTTGATGAAGAAAATCTGGTGTTGGGCAAAAAGCTTCTAAGCGAAATAACCGACCATATCCACAAGAAGATTTATTCTTCGGATTTAACTGCTTCCGAACGTATTGTTTATTTGTATCTGCTTACAGAAAAAAGTGATTTCCAAGAGAATATCACCGATTTATTCCGCTCTTTGAATCAGGAATTAGCTAAGCTAGACGATAAGGAATCAGAAGCCCTTGTGGGCGAATTTCTCTACCGGGCGATTCCCGAACAATGGGGCCTGGTTTGGAAACAGGTAATAGAAACGGCATCCAATAAAGTAGCTTACAGCCGAATACATAACGAAATTCGCTGGTATGTGCTTTTCCTTATTAAATTGATGAACCGCTCAAAAGCCAACGAACATTACTATCCCTATGTCCACATGGTCATGCGGCTCTCCGAAGCCCAATTTACCAGGCAAAATTCCGCTATTAACGAAATGGTACAGCATGGAATAAGCGTTTATGAGGGTTTTGATACTAGTAATCACCTGTTGGTGACAAACAAAGAAAGTGGGCTAGATTGGATTCCGGCTTTATTATCGCAATGTGGTATTATCGGTACCGAACAAAATGTTCAAACACATACCCGTATTGTTACGGACTCCAAAAAAAGGGAATTTCCCTTCCATCGGCTGGATCGCATTCACGAACAAAAGGACAAAAAGAGGGCGCTGTCAGAAAACAACTCCAACGAATACATTAAAATGCTGGATGCCCGTCCGATGTCTTCCTTTTTCGTGAATCGCTTAAGGAATTATATGGTAAATATGGACAGTGGGGACTATCGTTGTAAGATTTTTAACGGGGGGCTTGTGAGCGAGCTTTTTGTCTTCCACAAATCTTATATGAAATATCTGGCCGATAACTTTCGCTTGATGGAAAAACAGGAAGTCGCGTTGAAAGATGTACGGAATTTTGTTCCTGACACGATTTGTTTTTACGGATTGCCTGAAAAACTCATTTCTTTTCCACAAATTGGATATTTCGATATTCCGGGGCCGGGTGGAAACATCAAAACCATTATTACACCTTTACGGAAAGAAGTGGATTATTTTGGGGATATTAAAAAGCCCCGCCTGACCGTAATGAACGAAAAAGTAAAGGAAATGGGAGGCGTTCCTATCCATGGATCCATGTTTGCCGTGGAAGAAGAGGATGGTGCCGTATTTGTTGTTCAAATTAGTGGAGACAGCGGTGTAGGGAAGTCGGAAATGCTTGCCGCCATGATGCTGAAATGGATGAAAAATAACCTTACCGGCGTTCGCTCGCTGAAAATGATTGCCGGCGATATGTTGCATTTGTTCCCGGACAAAGAGGGTAATATTTACGGTATTGGAACAGAAGAGGGCGATTTCAGCCGGGTAACCGATTTCGATCCGGAATACATCAAATTCTACAATACCCTCTTTGAGAGTGCTTCTGATTCAAACGTAGAGGATCTAAACTCCAGGAGCACCATCAGTGGCTTATGCGATGTGTCTATGCCATTTAAGATTGACATTATGCTCACTGCCAGCAACTTCGCAAGAGAGGAAGCAGGGATTACCCGTTATGAAAATCCTGAAAACTTTATTTTGTATAGAAACTCTCATGGCGAACGCAAAGAAAAAGCCACCAGCGGCGACAACCCGCATTTTCACCGTACCCTCTTGCGTTATACCAGCGACAAAAATATCGTGGAGGTTTTGGATCGTCACGGTGCTTATATCGATGAGGTTCTTGATTGGGAATATGATGATTATGCAGGAACCTATTATTTATGCTCTTCTTATAAAATGATAGAACTCCTGAATTTGGAGGAGATCGTAAATAAAATTTTTGTGGAAAAAACGTTCAGTGAAGACCAAAAGGAATGGGTCATCCAAAAAGTGACTTTCGACATCATTAAAAACCGCTTTGTGGCCACGCTGGCTCACGACGAAGAAGAGAAACAACAGCGCATTGATCGGAAATTGTTTAATACGCTCTTCGACTCATTGGCCAGCACTCCTGCAGGTCAACCCTTTATTGCTGAAGATGGTGAATTTGAAACTAAAAAGCACCTGATTGAGTTCCTGAAAAATAGGGCAGCCAAGAAAATTCAGCTGGGAATTCTATCCACAGATATCGGTAGAAAAGGCAAAGAAATAACCGGTCCTCAAATAGCGGCAGAAGACATGTACCGGCTAATCAGGGAGGTAAGAATAGCTCGTCCTGATATTAACGAAAACAAGAACAAGGTCAAAAGTATCGTCCACCAGGCTTATGCATCTACCTTGGGCGAACAGGGCGGAAATGCTGAAATTGACCGCTATAATTTCTGGCTCTGGCAAATGGAAGAAATGCAAAAAGCTGAACTTGTTCGTATCGACAGGCCTGATGAACCCATTGATTTGTCTAAGATGAAAAAAAGGATTGATCCAAGTAGAGTATTCCAGCCTATATTGGTGACACCCAACCTAAACCGCGAAATTTCAGGGATGAGTGAAACCTATTTGCAGCTCATGCAATTGCCGCAAATGGATACGCTGGCCAACGTGTTTTTGAAGGATTCCGATCGGGTGTTTATTGCAGATAATTATTCAGAAGAGACCACGCTAAACAATATTATCTTGCAATTAATTCTTATGAATCACCACATTCTACCGGAAGATCTCACCAAAGGCATGTTAATGCATAAGGTGGATCGCGAAACACTGGCAGCAGCAAAATTTGCAGCCATGGAGATGCTGAAAAAGAAATAAGCAGGGGAGAATTACAAATACAATTTATCGTCTTTCCAGTTTAAAGGATTGTCCCTGATGTATTTTTTGATACGTTGGTATTCGGATTCATTTCTGATAATATGGTCATGATAATCATGTTGCCATGTTTTGGTTCCGGGCGTATTGCGCAGCATGTTAATCTGTTTTGATGTCTGCATTTTGAATTTCCCCATAATTTTGGGAATTAACATTTTGCGGCGCAATTTGCGGAATTGTTTAATGTCGGTTTCGGTTGGATGTTGGATTCGCAGATAAATTTCATGAAATTTATCTATGGCATCACAATCACCAACAACGGAAATACCATTATCGAAACCATAATCACCCAATGTAATGATGCAATGAAAATGATTGGGCATAATCACCCATTCATCTAATGTGATGCGTTTATGGTAGGATGTCAATTCTACAAAATATCCGGAAACAATATTTCCAGCATCGGATAATATCATTTTCCGGTTTTCAATCCAGCCCAAAATATGTTCCCGGTTTTCAACGCATACAGTAATAAAATAGGAACCAGGTGCCGAATAATCCCAAAACCGCCTCCGGTTAGATTCAATTCGATATTTGTTTTTGTAAAGAGACATAAATTGGCTAATTATTAGGCTACATATACAAGAAATGTCTACATAACAGGCGAGAACCCACTACCATAGTCTCAAAACCTATTCTTTTACAGCAATACTTTCAATTTCAATCAGTACACCCAAAGGTAGATCTTTGACAGCAAAAGCAGCACGGGCGGGGGGATTTTCGGAATAATACTTGCTGTAAACAGCATTCATGGCGGCAAAATTACCCATATCGCTTAACAAACAGGTCGATTTTACCACATCGGCAAACGTATAGCCGGCTTCTTCCAAAATGGCGCCAATGTTTTTCATCACTTGTTCTGTCTGTTCGATAATATCACCTTCAACAACTTTAGCTGTTTTGGTATCAATGGGAACTTGTCCTGATATAAACAGCATGCCGTTGGCCTCCACCGCCTGGCTATAAGGGCCAATAGCTGCCGGTGCATTTTTTGTATGAATGATCTTTTTCATTTTGTATTCTTTTTTCAAAGATATAAAATTAGTACGCCTTGAATGTGTTTTTAGGCTTACTTATGGCTTTCGTATCTTTGCCATTAATAGTCTGCAATTATGTCAGTATATATCAGTCGGGAAATAAAAATCGGAAAACTCCTCCTCGGGGGCAATCAGCCTGTGCGAATTCAAAGTATGACCAATACGCCCACACTGGATACCGAAGCCACCACTGCACAGATTATCAGATTAGTACAAGCCGGTTGTGAAATGATTCGGATTACTGCTACCAACATCCGGGAAGCGGAAAATCTGAAAAAGATAAAAGAAGCCCTGAAGCAAAAAGGAGTGGAAATTCCCCTTATTGCAGATATTCACTTCCAACCCAAAGCAGCCGAAGTTGCAGCAAAAATTGTCGAAAAAGTCCGTATCAACCCGGGTAATTATGTAGGTTCATATCATCGAAACAAAAGCTACAACGACCTGGAATATCAGGAAGAGCTGACTCTGACAGCGCAGAAACTGCGACCCTTGCTCGAAATCTGCAAAACACATCATACCGCTATCCGCATTGGTATCAACCACGGTTCTTTGTCCGACCGCATTTTATTTCGATACGGAAATTCGCCCGAGGGCATGGTCTCTTCAGCCATGGAATTTATTGAAATCTGCCAACAAGCCAATTTTCACCAATTGCTGATCTCACTCAAAGCCAGCAATGTACAAAATATGGTTCGAGCCAACCAATTGATGGTACAGCGTATGAAAGCGGCGGGCTATGATTATCCACTCCATTTAGGGGTAACCGAAGCGGGCAATGGGGAAGAGGCACGTATTAAAGCTGCAGCCGGGATTGGTAGCTTGCTGGCAGAAGGAATTGGGGACACCATCCGGGTATCTCTTACTGAAGCGCCGGAAAAAGAAATGCCGGTAGCACGTTTTTTGGTCGACGAATACAGCCGGGGGAAAAATCAACATTCTAAAGCTGGCATTCGCTATTATAGTCTGCCAAAAACATTAATAAACAAGCCTCAGCCTGCAGTAATCACGAGCAAGTCGACATCATTGGCTGATAGTACATTTGGTTCAGACATGAAACTTATTTCCAAATTAGAAGAAGGATGTCTAGTGCAACTTCAATATCCCGAAATTAACACGGAAGAATTGTTGCTTAGCGCCAGTGTAGATTTCAGCCTACAGGCTTTTCGTGCTGTTCCCGGAGGAATTTGGATAGATAATGGTGAAAGCAGCCCACCGGAGCAATTGGCTGAATTATCATTGAAAATCCTTCAGACCCTGGGGCTTCGAATCACCAAAACAGAATTCATTGCCTGTCCATCATGCGGAAGAACACTTTTCGATATTGAACAGCTATTGGAAACGATAAAATCCCGTTTGGGCGATTTGAAAGGAATGAAAATTGCCGTGATGGGCTGTGTGATCAATGGCCCGGGAGAAATGGCCGGAGTAGATTATGGATTGGTGGGAGTGGGTTCAGGAAAAGTAAACATCTATAAAGCACAACAGGTTTTTCTGAAAAATATCCCTTTTGAGCAGGCGGCTGATACGCTCTTAAAACTCATAAAAAGCGATGAAGGGGTTCGTTAACTATCCAGGATCTCTTTTTTCGATTACGAAAATTCTGTCGCTTAACACAATAGTCTGATTCATTTTGAGTTTGTATCTTTGAATCCTAAACCGTTTACAGTGGACTTATATTCGAGAAAAAAGCGTTGGAAAATTATTTTGCTCATTTTGGGGATTCTCATCATTGCCGGATCCTTGTTTTATACCAACCTGCTGGTAAACCAATTTGCCCAGTCGGAACGCAAAAATGTAAAATTGTGGGCTGATGCTGTTCACCGTAAACTCAGGTTGGTAAAATATACCGACATTTTCTTTAGCCAATTACGCAAAGCCGAAAGAGAAAGGGTAGAGGTTCTGGTGGATGTTTACAAAAGAGTGCTGGGCAACACCAACAACCAGGACTTAAATTTTTACCTCAAAATATTGAAGAAAAACAACAGCATTCCTGTAATCCTGGCCGATTCAAAAGGAAAAATTCTCAGTTCCAGAAACCTTTATCCCGGCGAGGATACCATAACCTACTTACATGGGGCACTAAAAGAAGATTTTTCGGTATATCCCCCCCTGCGTATTCCACTTACCAACAATAAGTTATATTATAAAAACTCCTTGTTTTTCACACAGTTGCAAGAGGTATTAAATGATTATATTTCTACCTTTATGACTGAAATAACGGCCAACGCGGCTAATGTTCCGGTAATCATTACTGACAGCACCGAACACAACATCTTGCAATTTGGCAACCTGAACGATATAAGAATGAGTAACCCGAAATATTCCGCCGGGATACTACAAAAAATGAAAGGCCAGAACACACCCATTGAAATTAACTTTATCGACCAGGGAAAATCTTATATTTTTTATAAAAATTCCGAACTCCTCACCAAGATGAGGTGGTTTCCTATGGCCCAAATACTGGTGATTGTTTTTTTTCTCATACTAGCATATGTTCTTTTCAGTTCTTCACGTAAATCGGAGCAAAACAGGGTGTGGGCCGGGATGGCCAAGGAAACAGCCCATCAGATAGGCACCCCACTTTCGTCTATATTAGCCTGGGTTGAATTAATAAAAATGGATGAAGCTAATGCCAAACAAGCGGCGACCGAGATTACCAAGGACGTTAAACGACTGGAAATCATCACCGAAAGGTTTTCTAAAATAGGTTCTACTCCCAGCCCGGAAGAGGATAATCTCACCAGGATTATTTTTGATACCGTGGAATACCTGAAACCGCGTACTCCCAAGAAGGTGCAATATCAACTTCTTTTCCCTCCTGAAAAGGAAATTATCCTTCCTGTAAATGCTTCACTATTTAGCTGGGTACTAGAAAATCTATGTAAAAATTCCATTGATTCAATGGGTGGCAAGGGGAATATAACCATCGACTTAAGGGAAGAAAACAAACTGGTGATAATCGATGTCATCGATACCGGAAAAGGGATTCCTTTAACCGAACAAAAAACGGTTTTCAATCCGGGTTATACCAGTAAAAAACGGGGATGGGGATTGGGTTTATCGCTTGCCAAAAGGATTATCAACGAATACCATAAGGGCAAAATCTTCGTAAAATCATCCTCTTCAAAAGGAACTACCTTTAGAATAATACTTAAAAAATAATAAGTTTTATGCCCGGCATTTATATTCACATTCCTTTTTGCAAACAGAAGTGTCATTATTGTAATTTTTATGCCCTTGCATCTGTAAAATACAAAGAGGTATTCGTGGATGCTTTACTGAAAGAATTGGTGTTCCGTAAAGATTACTTATCAGATAATCACATCAACACCATCTATTTTGGAGGTGGGACACCTTCCTTACTGAAGCCTGAAGAAATCAACCGCGTACTCGACAAAATAAGAAAACACTTTCAGCTGTCTCCACAGGCAGAGATCACCCTCGAGGCTAATCCTGATGATTTATCGGCCGATTATCTGAAAGCCTTGAAGAATGAAACAGCCATAAATCGCCTCAGTATGGGGGTTCAGAGTTTTTTTGATGATGATTTGCAATACCTGCACCGGGTGCACAAAGGCGAAGATGCCCGCCATGCCATTGAACATGCGCTGAAAAGCGGTTTCACTAATATGAGTATTGATTTGATTTATGGTATTCCTACCTTGACTATTGAAAAATGGAAACAAAATCTGGCACTCTTTTTTTCCTATGGAATTCCTCATCTATCATCCTATGCCTTAACGGTGGAATCCAAAACAGCCTTACAGATTTTAATCGATAATAAGAAAATGCAAAATACCAATGAGGATGAAACGGTATTGCATTTTGAAATCCTACAGGAGCAAACCCGTCAGCATGGGTTTGTGCATTACGAAATATCCAATTTTGCCAAAACCGGATTTTATTCCAAACACAATTCCATTTACTGGCTGGGTGGCCACTATCTCGGGCTAGGGCCTTCGGCTCACTCTTATAACGGCATTTCGAGGCAATGGAATGTATCTAATATGAAACAGTATGTTGAAGCGGAAGTTGTGGATAAAATTATGTTGGAAAAAGAAGTCCTCACGAAAGAACAACGTTACAACGAATACATCATGACTTCTCTACGTACTTCGTGGGGTTGTGATAGGGAACATCTCCAAAACATATTTGGTGAAAAATACGCTGCTTTATTCCGGCACAGTATTCAAAAATATCTGGACAACGGACAGCTGATACAGAAAGGAAGTCAATTTACGCTCACTGAAGACGCTAAGCTATTTGCTGATGGCATTGCCGCAGATTTGTTTGTATAAGGAAAAAAGGAAACCCTTCAGAAAGAACCCTATTTTTTTATCTGTCATGTCGAGACCCAAGACCCCGGAAAAAGGGCGCATATAGTGATATGACAACTTTTATTAAATATCGAATATCCATTAACGATTTTTGATTTTTGAAGTTCGCAAATCGTTAATCGTTAATCGATGTTCATTATTCAAAATGTTGTTTTTAAAATGCAGAATTTCTGATTCTTACAAAAGGTTGTCATTGGTACGACCATAGGGAGGAGAAATCCTCCGAACCCAGATGTCCTTTCGACTGTAAGGAGAAATCCCCTCAGTAATTGGTTTGTCCCTATGGGATTCCTCTCCGAAGGAGTCCTTTGGACAGTCGTGCCTCCGGCGCGTTTGTCGGGATGACAGTCAGATGCCGATAAGATTCCTGCCGGCAGGCAAGTCTCACTCTCGCTGCGCTCGGTTCGAAAAGACAACAGCGTACTGAGGAGATGTCTCGTCATTCCGCTCCGCTACATTTCCCTCGACATGACAAAAAATATTTTGGAACAAAGCAAAATTTTTACTAATTTGCAGCGACCTTCTTAGCTCAGAATCAATATCATGAAAATCTGATAAGCTCATTCGGATTTGCAATCCGAATGGAAAAGGACTCAAAAGATTTGCCTGCCCACCGTGGCACTTTGGCAGGCAGGTAATCTGATGGGTAATTAAAAAATGGCTGGCTGATTAATAATTTGCCGGATTACAAATCCTTAGTCTCTTTAACTTCCTTATTACCCACCTGCCGACGTGCAGGTAGATTAGGAAGAGCGCGGAGAATGATTAATTTCAATAGTCATTAATATAATTGAAGTGTAAATTCCACACAAATCAACATAGAACCAAGCTTTATTATTAATACAACAGCCCACAAGAATCTTTGTGAAGGCAGTATGTTATTTTACCGGTATTTTGAATGAGCTTGTCAAAAGTCACAAAATGTCCCGGTATTTAAAGTAGTTTTTCTTGTTTATACCAGGCGATGGTTTCCTGCAAGCCACTCAATAAGTCAAATTCAGGTTTAAAATCAAAATCATTAAACGTTTCACTTCCATCACACAACCAGTTTCTGCAACTGATTTCTTTATATCTTTCAGTGTTTAATGTCGGTACCTGACCAACAATGGCATAAAGTTTCTCCAGACAAAAGGCAATTGGTTTCACCAATAAGCTGGCTTGTCTCTGGTTTGTTCATGGTCAATTCCTGATCTGCTTTTTATTAAAAAAGACTTCTTTCTTTGCTAAATCTACCTTTACAAAAAAATTGCAATAAAATTTGCTTTTTATAATTTTTTAACATAAATTTGAAAATTATTCACTTAAAACCCAAAGCATTATGAAACTATCTATTCTAAAAAAACAATTTTTTGTATTATTCCTAATTGCTGTTTTCTTTTCCTCATGTCAGAAAAAACGATTTGAAACCCCTCAAAAGGCCCAACTGAACACTGATGTTTCTATTAATTTAGCAAAAAGTGTTGCCTTAAACTTTTCTAATTATTTAGATTTTTTACAAAAAAATGATGGTTCACCGCCAACATTAAAATCGTCAGAAAAAAAGAACAAAAAAATTAAAAGTATTAAAATCATTTATGATAAAAAAAACCTGCCGGCGATTTATATCATGAACTTAGATCCCACGGGTTTTGTCATTGTATCCGGTACCAAAAAAGAAAGTCCAATTTTGGCTTTTTCAGAAAATAACATTTTTAGTCTGGAAAAAACAAAAAACAATGGATTGAAACAATGGATTAAAATTATTAAAAGCAAAATCAGTTACCTTAGAGAAAATGCAACAGCCGAAACAAATGATTCTATCACAGTACAATGGGATTATTTGGCTCCCCCAATTGGCGACGAAGAAACGGTTCCGGGACCAACCGTAAATGAACAAGTTGGCCCTTTATTACAAACAACATGGGGGCAAGGAGCAAGATATAATGATTTGGTTCCTTATTTAGGTTGTAGCAATACTAGTAATGGCCGGGCATTAGTGGGCTGTGTTGCAGTAGCAACTGCTCAAGTAATGCGGTATTGGAAATATCCTTACTCAACTTATAATTGGGATATTATGCCTAATATAACTTATCCTTGGGATTCACCCACTGAAGGAACTAATGAAATTGCAAAATTAATGAGAGATGTCGGAGCCGCTTTAAATATGCAATATGGTTGTGATAATGGATCATCGGCTTATACAGGTGATGTTCCGGGTGTTTTAGTAAATGTATTTGGATATCCCAGTGTGATTTCTTATGTCAGTTATAATCCTAATACTGTTGTTGATCAATTACAATATGGAAGTCGGCCTGTAATTATGAGAGGTACAGATGGTGCTTTATATAGTGGACATGCTTGGGTATGTGATGGATATAAAAGAAACAGATATGTTACTATTCATAATCCTGGTACATATTACGAGTATGAAACTTATACATTCACTTTACCTTATTTCAGTATGAATTGGGGGTGGAACGGATATTCAAATGGTTGGTATTATTATAATGATTTCACTCCTAGCTATTTAAACTTTAATTCAAGTACAATGTGTGTCATTAATATTCGCCCTTAAAAAAATTATTATCATGAAAAAGTACTTTATTATTCTACCCATAATCTTTTTTTTCTTTAGCTGCTCCAAAGAAATGAAAAATCAAGACAAAATTAATGTTGATATTCAGACGGGTGTCCTTTTAACTAATCAACAAGGGGAGAACCTGCTTGATCCGAAAACACCAGGTTCCTACAATGACAATGATATTTATGTTTTTACATTGAATAAAGACGGTACCCAAACAATTATTCAGAAAAATTTAGTTCGTATTTCAAATACAGTGTCATATTTTCTGTATATTAATGAATTTGATCTCAGCCGCCCTGATGAAAATGGCTTTGGAGAATCCACCGTTTACCTGCATCTGAACGACCAAAACACTGATACCATCAAGGTTGAATATCAATTTAAAGGGGCAACCCTTTCTATTATTAAACTTTGGTATAACAGTGAATTAAAATGGAAAATTGGTTCACCAAGACTCATTAAAATTGTGAAGTAATACTGAAATCAGAAATAAAGAAAGCCGGAGATATTCATTGTTTTCCGGCTTTTTTATTTTAATTAAAGTCAAAGACTTTGTTTCCAATGGGTCAATAGCCGGACATGAATTACTTTTGAAGTCTTAATTTTAAAAATATTCAAACATTATGGCAGAAATCACACTGAAAGGAAATCCCATACATACCTTGGGAAAAATAAGCTCATTTGGATTTGCCTGCCCACCGTGGCACTTTGGCAGGCAGGTAATCTGATGCGTAATTAAAAAATGGCTGGCTGATTAATAATTTGCCGGATTACAAATCCTTAGTCTCTTTAACTTCCTGATTATCCGCCTGCCGGCATGCAGGTAAATCAGGAAGAGCGCGAAAAGAATGATAAGCTTCAATAGTCATTAATATAATTGAAGTGTAAATTCCACACAAATCAACATAGAACCAAGCTTTATTATTAATACAACAGCCCACAAGAATCTTTGTGAAGGCAGTATGTTATTTTACCGGTATTTTGAATGAGCTTGTCAAAAGTCACAAAAGGTCCCGGTATTTAAAGTAGTTTTTCTTGTTTATACCAGGCGATGGTTTCCTGCAAGCCACTCGATAAGTCAAATTCAGGTTTAAAATCAAAATCTTTAAACGTTTCACTTCCGTCACACAACCAGTTTCGGCAACTGATTTCTTTATATCGTTCAGTGTTTAATGTCGGTACCTGACCGACAATGGCATAAAGTTTCTCCAGACAAAAGGCAATTGGTTTCACCAATAAGCCGGGAAAAACGATTTTAATGGCTTTTTTATTGAGTTGCGCTTTAAGCAATCGGCTAAATTCTTGGGCTGTATAGTGCCCCCCATCCGTAACAAAATAAGACCTGGCTTCAATTTCAGATTCTATTATCTTAATGATCAGCCTTGCCAGATCTTTTACATAAAGAAAGCTTAGTTGCTGGTTCGATGAACCAATGTACAGTTCCAGATGTCGGTTCAGGGTTTTGTACACCACATAGAAATCTTTCTCTCTGGGGCCGTAAACTCCGGTAGGTCTCAAAATGATGTATGGAAAATTTGGTAACGACATGATAAAGTGCTCAGATTTTAGTTTACTCTTTCCGTAGAAAGTAACCGGATGGGGCTTATCCGATTTATTTACGGGCAGCATTGTTTTTTCATCGCCAGGCCCATAGGCCGCCAGGCTACTCATGTAAATAAACTTTTTAGGAACGCATTTATTTTCAATTAAAACCTCAATTAAATTTTTAGTGTATTGGTAATTAACCGTATCGAAATTGTCTTTATTGTATGATTTTGTAATTCCAGCATTGTGAATAATACAGTCGAATCGTCCTATTTTTCTTAAGTGGTGAATAAATTGTTCTTTTAGCAATTCTCTATTGGAGAAGTCAATTTCGAAAAAATGAATGGCCGGATCGGTTAAATAGGATTTATTGCTTGAGTTTCTGACACCTGCATACACCTCATATCCTTGTTTTAGTGCTTCTTCAACCATAAAACTTCCGATAAAACCACTTGCTCCCGTTATTAAAATTTTCTTCATCTTAAATGATGCTTATGATGTATTCGGTTAATATTTCTTGCAAGTATATATCAACTTTCTTAATTCTTTTAAAAGATTTGATTAGTTGTATAAATCCGATGGTTAAATAATTTTTTTAACGCCGCATTATTTCTGTAATTTTCCATTTAAGAATTATTAACCATTTAAAAACCATTTTATTATAGATTTCTCCTTCGAAACCCTAACTTTGCAAAATAAATAATTTAATCAAATGGCAGAAATAACATTAAAAGGTAATCCCATTAATACTACGGGAAACCTTCCCGAAAAAGGAACAAAGGCTCCTGATTTTACGCTTGTAAAAACAGACCTAAGCACATCAAACTTATCTGATTACAAAGGGCATAAAGTTGTTTTAAATATTTTCCCAAGCTTAGATACGGCAACCTGTGCTGCATCGGTACGGCATTTTAATGCCGATGCTTCTTCACTTCAAAATACTGTTGTATTGTGTATCTCGAAAGACCTGCCTTTTGCACAAGCTAGATTTTGTGGTGCCGAAGGGCTGGACAAGGTGATTTCCCTTTCTGATTTCAGAACCGGAAGTTTTGGAAAAGATTATCAGGTCGAAATTACAGATGGTCCCTTGGCCGGATTGGAATCCAGGGCTGTAGTCATTTTGGATGAAGAAGGCAAGGTAATATACACACAACAGGTTCCTGAAATTGTGGACGAACCCGATTATGAAGCAGCACTGGCATCACTAAAATAATTATTATTATTTAGAAAGCGTGCACACCCGCCTGTGCCCTAATTTAGGTTTTCATCTTAATCTATTTCAGAAATAAATGAAGTTGATGAAAAAGCCGAATTTTTACTATTTATCCCTGCCCTTCAGCATTGTAAACGGAGTAGTATGGGGCATCGGTATCGTGTCGCTTCCACTACTTGCCAAAACCGCCTCGAGAGCCGGGCTGACTTTTGCCATGATCAATCTGGGAATTGCAGCCGGCGCAATGGTATGGGGACGTTTGACCCGGAATATCAGGCTCAACAAGCTGATTTTTTCCGGTACGGTATTGTCCTTTATTTCCTGGCTCGCAATCGTTTTATTGAACGGAAAGTTTCTGATTCCACTGGCTTTTGTATTTGGAAGTTTTACTGCCAGTATTTTTACCCTGGCAAGTGTAATGATTACCAATACCTATCCCCGCGAACAATGGGATAAGTATATTGCTCAAATGCAGGCTTTTATGACCTTTGGAACGGTGGTAGGTCTCTTGGTTACTGCTTTGTATGCGAAAGTAGCCGTGGGTTTGCCGTTTTTGTTGCTTGCCATACTTTTATACATTCCCTTTTACAAACACCACAAGCACCTCGCAAAACATCATCAGCTGCATTTCAGCCTGCTCAAACCAAAAATGCATTTTGCAGAATTATTTAACGGCTATTTTCATGAGCACATCCAGTGGAAACATCTATTGAATTTTACCAATAAACCACTGTTGCGGCTAAACATCAGGTGGATATTTGTCGTTTTGGCACCGGCACCGGTTTATGCCATGTATCCCTTGCTCATGAAAAATACTTTTCACCTCAGCACATCCGCTTCATCACTCGTTTATGCACTTAGTACAGCTTTAGGTGTTGTTTTGTTTATTACGGCTGGAAAAATTGCAAAGAAAAAAACGCCATTTTTCACTTTTAACCTCGGCAATGTGCTTTATGTTTTGAGTTTCATTTTAATGCTTACGGGAATATGGACTCAGCTTGTTGTTATCGGAATTTTGGGTTTTATGGTAATGATATTTTCCTGGTCATTTATTTCAACAGGAATGAACATTGGCGTGGTAGAACTTACGGAAGAGAAAAAAAGAGGAGAAGCACTGGGTCTTGCCAATTCATTCCAAAGCATTGATAATGTAATAGGTGGCGCTGTAGGAGGATTAATCGTATCAACAATGGGTTATCCGGTAATCCTATTTTTTGGGATATTATTTTCCGGTATAGCCCTATTCTTAAGTATCTTTCAAAAGAAAAATAAACCACTATGAACTTCAAGTCCATCGGTTTGACTACGAATAAAATTTGTTTAAATGATTTAAGAACTATGAACACCGATTAACGATTTTTGAACTTCTCAATTCATAATTCGTTTGTCAAAGGCATTCCTACGGAAAATCCTTGTTCTACATTCAAATACAAAATAATATTTATAGAAAATAAAAAAATAGGAGGCGAAATGATATCCAAAAGAAAAAATACAACTAAAGACGGTGAAGAAGTTATATCAACAACTTATGCCAATAGGTTTTTTACAAAACCTGTTTCACGATATGCTATTTCCGAAGAAGGAATGAATGCGGACGTGGTTTACCAACTGATTCATGACGAACTCAATATTGATGGAAACCCGGCCTTAAATATGGCCAGTTTTGTGACCACATGGATGGAACCACAGGCGGAAAAACTCATCATGGAAACATTGAACAAAAATCTTGTGGATCAGGATGAATATCCACAAACCGGAATGATTCAGGAAAGGGTAGTAAATATGCTTGCACGATTGTTTCATGCGCCTGAAAACAAAGAGTATGTCGGTACGGCTACCATAGGTTCATCCGAAGCGATAATGCTGGGACTATTGGCACATAAATGGAGCTGGCGAAAAAGAATGAAAGAACAGGGCAAAAATACGCAGAACCCCAATTTGGTTATAGGAGCAGATGTTCACGTGGTGTGGGAAAAATTCGCAAGGTACTTTGACGTGGAAATGCGATTGATCCCCATGCGCGAAAACCAGTATATCCTTTCGGTGGATGAGGTAAGACAGCAAATTGATGAAAATACCATTTGCGTAGGTGTTGTCATGGGAACAACTTTTACAGGACAACTTGATCCGGTTCAGGAGATTAATCAACTCCTCGAAGAGGTAAAAAAAGAAAAAAACTGGGACATTCCCATTCATGTGGATGGCGCAAGTGGTGGTTTCATTCTTCCCTTTTTATATCCCGATTTTAAATGGGATTTCAGGCTTTCTCATGTACGTTCCATTAATGTTTCCGGTCATAAATACGGCTTGGTCTATCCTGGAATCGGATGGCTTATTATGAAAGATAAAACGGATCTTCCTGAAGATCTCATTTTTTATGTAAATTATTTGGGAAGTGAAGAGGCAACTTATACACTCAATTTTTCAAGGGGCAGTGCCATGATGGTTGCCCAATACTATAATTTGCTGCGCCTCGGTAAAAAGGGCTATAGGCAAATCATGGAAAACAGCCTGAAAAACGCCCGCTATCTTTTATCAAAAATAAATAATATTGAGTATTTTACGCTGATTACTAAAGAGTTAAAATTACCCATTATGGCATTAAGTGTTAAAAAGTCAGCCGGTTTTAGCGTTTTCCAATTATCCGATAAATTGCGGGAAAGAGGTTGGATTGTTCCGGCCTATTCACTGCCTGCCAATGCCACCGATATTGAAGTTTTACGGATCGTGATCAAAGAAAATTTCAGTAGGGATATGGCCGACATGCTAATAGATGATATGATCCGGTTTTCGAAAGAGTTAGCAGGGCACAAAAAGACAAGTCCTGAAACTAATAATAAAAGTCAGGTTCATAAACATATTTGCTAAAACAAGAAACAGGCATAATAAGGATACATGCTTATCAGCGGATTATTTTACCTTTCAACACTCTTTTGTTCAACTGATAGTTGTAACTATTGTCTTTTCTAATAGTTAGCAAAGCCTTATCGCTTTTGGGTTCGATATAATAAACCAGGGAATCATATACTACTTTTCCATAATTATTTTGCCAGGTAGTAGCTGATATCTGATAAAGGTTTTTCTCATTCAATACAAATTTCAATTTATGGTTTTGTCCATCTTCAAAAGCGACGTTTAAATAATCGCTTCCCTCACTTACAGCAATCCCTGGTGTGTGTTTAGGAATAACAATTTCTTCGCTATATTGGCCGTTTTCATATTTCAATTTTCCCTTGGCTATTTTGGTTTCCGCAATGGTCAGATTACGCTGAAGCAGTATTTTTTTTGAATTGTAAAACTGTACCTGATCCACACTCAATTTATTTTTGCTCAAATTAGTTCGCATATTCTGAGTGAAATAGATGTTTTTTGAACAGGAAGTCAAGATAAGAATTCCTAGTAATCCCCATAATCCACGGGTATATATTTTCATAACTATATGATTTTATGTTCCTTTGAAATAGTAAGCATACGTTCAATCGGTTGTCTTGCCTTTTCAATAATTTCAGCATCTAAAGATATGGCAGGTGTTTCATTTTTCAAAGCCAAATATAGTTTTTCCATGGTATTGAGTTTCATATACGGACAATCGTTGCACGAACAGGTCTCATCCGAAGGAACAACTAAAAATTCTTTATCCGGAGAATCGAGATACATTTGGTGGAGTATGCCACTTTCGGTAGCCACAATATATTTTTTTGCATGATCGGTACGTGTAAATTTCAGTAAGCCGGTAGTGGAACCCACAAAATCGGCCAGTTCAAGTATGGGAGCCTGACATTCAGGATGTGCAATCACTTTAGCATCAGGGTTATCCTCTTTTAATTTGATAATGGCCTCAGTTGTTAAAATATCGTGTACTTCACAGGCACCATCCCACAATACCATATTTCGATCGGTCATGCGGTTTATATACCCACCTAAGTTACGATCGGGTGCAAAAATAATTGGTTGATCTTTTGGAAAGGAATTCACAATTTGTACAGCATTACCCGAAGTACAGATAACATCTGACACCGTTTTAATAGCCGCAGAAGCATTTATATACGAAATCACTATATGCTCCGGGTATTTAGCTTTAAAGGCCACAAAATCATCGTAGGGGCATGAGTCGGCTAATGAACATCCAGCTTCTAAATCAGGAATGACAACTTTAGTATTAGGATTAAGAATTTTAGCTACCTCAGCCATAAAATGAACACCGGCAAACACGATCATATCAGTATCGGCATTGGCAGCCGTTTGCGAAAGTCCTAAACTGTCACCCACATAATCGGCAATATCTTGTATTTCGCCGATTTGATAATAATGCGCCAGAATCAGCGCATTCTTTTCTTTTTTTAATTTTAGTATTTCCTTTTTATAGTCCATCTATTTCTTTTTAAACAAAGTCTCTTTTATTAAACAAATTTCAAATTTATCTTTATTATTATATATATGCCTGTTAGCTTTGGGGAATAATAAATGCTTAAAAAGTTGTTTATTAAAAAGTATACATCTTTTAAACATTTTCTTTACAAATTATACTCCTTTATTTTATTTTGTTTCAAAAAGTTAGCCAACTAATGAACAAGATGTTAATAATAGTGAACAGTCATAAGTTTTACATTGAATAATGAACAATGTCTGTGAATAAAGGTCTAACTAATTTTCAAAAAAAAATCGAAAAAGAGGTAACCTTGCCGTGCCAGAAAAAACGCTGTTCATAAGCTTCGATTTATAATTATTTATTCAGCAAAATTAAGCAGATATTAACAATGATGTTTGATAAAATACAAAAATCTGATTTTTAATTCATTGAGAGAATATATTTTTTATGAAAAAATAAAATACATTCGCAATCAAAGGGTTTATCAGCAGCGTATAATTTTGAGTAATTTTGTACTTTAAAACTTATGAACAATGAGCGACTCTCCTAAAATATTGGCACTGGCTGCAGATCATGGTGGCTATTGGATGAAAGATTTTATTCGTCAAAAATTAATTGAAGCGGGTTATGAGGTGAAGGATTTTGGAACCTTTTCCGGAGAAAGTGTAGATTATCCCGATTATATTCATCCGCTGGCCGGCGCCATTAATAAGGGGGAATATGAACGTGGAATCATCATGTGTGGCAGCGGCAACGGTGCCCAAATGACAGCCAACAAATATCCGGGTGTTCGTGCCGGTTTGTGTTGGAATGTTGAGCAGTCGCGGCTGATACGTATGCACAACAACGCCAATGTGCTTTCGTTGCCCGGCCGATTTGTTAATTTCACAGAGGCCTGGCAAATTGTGGAAACCTTTTTAAAGACTCCTTTCGAAGGAGGTAGACATTCGCTTAGGGTTGAAAAAATATCAAAATGTATTTAATTTCTTTATAAAACATGGTGAAAATATCCTCAGAAGAAAAGACTTTTTTAAAACAATCGGAGAAAATAGCCTTTGATAAAATCCATCGTGAAAAAATCAAATTCAATATTTCACGTTACGAACAAGCTGTTGACAAAGGCTTGAAAATTTATCAAAACCTTGAATTGGCACGTAATAGGGCGGGCTTTATCAAGTATAGGGTTATTAATAACCTGGATAAATATCTGATAGAATTTGAGGATAATTTTACCAAAAACGGAGGAAAAGTTATTTGGGCCCGTGATGCCGATGATGCTATTAATGCGGTTTTATCTATTGCTAAAGCACATGAGGTTCATAATGTGGTGAAATCGAAATCGATGACCACAGAGGAAATTGAACTGAATGAAGCCCTGAAGAAAAACAATATCGAATCCCTTGAGACTGACCTGGGCGAATTTATTGTTCAACAGGCCGGACAAAAGCCTTACCATATTGTTACTCCGGCTATGCATATGTCGAAGGAAGATGTTGCCAACTTATACCACAAAAAGTTTGATACTGATGAAAACATGAGCCCACAGGATCTTACGCTTTATACACGGCAATTGTTGAGAAAGAAATTTATTGATGCTGATATGGGCATAAGTGGAGCAAACTTTCTGATTGCGGATATGGGTGGTATTTGTTTAACTGAAAATGAAGGCAACGCCATGTTGTCCATGTCCTTTCCTAAAATACACATTGCCATCGCCGGTATTGAAAAACTAATTCCAACTCTTGAAGATCTCGATTTATATTGGCCTTTACTGGCTTCGCATGGAACCGGCCAAAATATGACCGTTTATAATTCCATCATCAGTGGACCTAAAAAAGAAGAGGAAAAGGACGGTCCGGAAGAGATGTATGTAATTTTATTAGATAACGGCCGCACCAATTTGCTGGCGAAAGAAAGACAGCGTCAGGCCTTATCATGCATCCGGTGTGGGGCTTGCCTTAATGCTTGTCCCGTCTACAAAAACATCGGTGGGCACACTTATAATACAACCTATAGCGGACCAATAGGATCGGTAATCACGCCCTATATGCAGGATCAGAAAACATGGAAGCATTTAAGCTTTGCTTCTTCTCTTTGTGGTCGATGTACCGAGGTATGTCCTGTGAAAATACCCATTCATGAATTACTGCTGGTGAACCGAAACGATTCGGTAAAAAGCGGGTATTTTACTTATTTTGAAAAGACCAGCATGAAAGCCTCCACAAAAATACTTTCATCCAGAAGATTACTTGACTTGATGGGTGGAAAAACAAAGAATTTTGCCGCGGGCCTGGTGGTGGAAAAAATGTGGGGTCCCCGACGTGAATTACCAAAATTCGCTGAAAAGTCCTTTAGTAAACAGTGGAAAGAAAAACATGGCGATTAGTTTCCAATATGGTTTGGGGATTCACGTTCCCCATGTTTGGGTGTTTACGCCAAAACACACTTCACCGGTATGGGCGTCCACGCCCAAACAATTATCTTAAAAATCCTTTACCCTTTAGCCTTTACCCTTTTTTAACGTAAACGAAAAAGTGGTTCCTTTATTGGGTTTACTGCGTACTGTAATGCTTTCCCGGTGTGCTTCAATGATATGTCTCACGATAGCCAGCCCAAGTCCGGTACCTCCTTTTTCGCGCGAGCGACTAAGGTCGGTTCGGTAAAAACGTTCAAAAATTCGGGGCACGCTTTCCTTGGGGATGCCAATGCCGTTATCCGAGATTTCAACCAAATAATGGTCATGAAAATCGTAAAAAGAAATCACGATACGGCCATTGGTTTGATTCCCATATTTAATGGCGTTATCCACTAAATTGATTAGAACCTGTCTGATTCTTTTGTTGTCGGCCTTTACAGGTAGTTTTCTGTAATCTCCTGTTTTAATTATTATTTGGCTATTATTAGTATCGGCTTTAATTTCAAGAAATTCAACGACTTCCCGGCAAAGGCTTAGTAAATCAAACACTTCTTCATGTAATATTAGCTCACCGGATTCAAATTTTGAAATTTCTTCCAAATCCTCCACGATAGCAATCATCCGGTCGACACTCTTCTCCGATCGTTGTAAAAACTTTTTGGTGATGACCGGGTCATCAAGTCCACCGTCGAGCAAGCTCAACACATAACCTTGAATGTTGAAAATCGGTGTTTTTAGTTCGTGTGAAACATTTCCCAGAAATTCACGTCGGTAGTCAGCCATTTTTTGTAATTCGGCTATTTTTTGTTGCTGCTTATCTCGCCATTCCAACACCGTTTGATTCACCATTTCCAGCACATCTTCCGATTTGGAAATTTTTTTCTTCAACTTTTTCATTTCATCCAGCTTTCCAATAGCCTTGTAAATAGGCTTAAGACGGGCGTAGATAAATTTATCCAGCGAATTGTATATGATGAAATAGGAAAAGGAGAAGATAATTAAACATCCCAACAATAGCGACCAAAGATGAAAATCATTTAAAGTCAGACTGGTACTTAGGTCAATTACTACAAAAATAAAGCTGATGAGTATTGCACTTAAGATAGCCACTTTGCGTGGGCTGTGGTAGTTGTATTGTCTTATTTCTTTCAACTATCTATATTTTCAAATTTATAGCCGACTCCTTTTACAGTTTTGATATTATCAATGCCTATTTTTTCACGTATTTTCCTGATGTGCACATCAATGGTTCTATCACCAACAATAACATCATCCCCCCATATTTCGTGAAATATTTCATCTCGCCGAAATACTTTATTAGGAATAGAAGCCAGCAGGTATAAGACTGCAAATTCTTTTTTTGGTAAGTTTATTTTCACCCCTGCTTTTTCTACCACATAGGCGGATGGGTCGATTATCATGTCGCGGATGTGAATGGTGTCGCTTTCTTTTTCAATCTTTTTTGAGCGACGCAATAAGGCTTGAAGTCGTTTTACTAATACTCCGGGCTTAATGGGTTTGGTAAGATAATCGTCTGCGCCCGATTCGAAACCGCTTATTTGAGAATAGTCTTCCGCACGGGCGGTTAAAAATACAATGAGCGTATTGTCCAGCTTGGGAATTTTCCTGAGTTCTTGAACGGCCGTCATGCCATCCATTTCCGGCATCATAACGTCCATCAGGATGATATGCGGATTTTCAGCTTTAGCTTTTTCAATGGCTTCAATTCCATTGTATGCCGAACTTACCTGAAATCCTTCCATCTTTAAGTAATAACTTAAAAACTCAATGATGTCCTTTTCATCATCTACCAGAAGTATTTTATATTTACCGGGCTCCATCATATTTTCTAGGATATTTATTTGGCGAAGATTACATAAACCATTTAATTCTAATTAATGACGATATTAAGTTTTGGTTAATTTTTCATGAAATAAGAAATCATTTTACCACTGGAAACATCCACTAAGTTAAATGCGGGCGCCTGAAAACCGAGCCTAACAGATTTAGTGAAAGTGAGTGACATAATTTTTTAGGCTAAGATAGGTATTATTAATTAAAAATTCGTGCTAATATTTCGATTGTATTCTAAAAATTCACGTTAAATATTCTAGTATACCTTAATAATTCATGTTTATTTATTATTTTTACCATTCAAAAATAAAAAAAGGATATGAAAATAGATCGCAGTTTATTGCCAATACTTGTGAAGGAATTTTCAGAAACCGACAAAATTATTATCTTGTATGGTGCCAGGCAAACCGGAAAAACGACCCTTTCAAACGACCTGCTTTCAAACACCAAGGGTAAGATCCTGGAAGTTAATGCTGACGAATTAAGATATGTTGATATATTGTCTTCACGCGATTTAGGGAAAATGAAACTTTTAACAGGAGGCTATGATGTCCTGTTTATTGATGAAGCTCAGAGAATAAAAGATGTTGGGATAAACCTTAAGATTATCCATGATAATATACCCCAATTAAAGTTACTTGTTACCGGCTCCTCTTCTTTTGATTTGGCTAATAAAGTTAAAGAACCCCTTACCGGGAGGACATCAACCCACAAACTGTTTCCGGTATCGCTACTGGAACTAAGGAAAACCCACAATGAATTTGAGCTGCAAAGCCGTCTGGAGGAGTTTATGGTTTATGGGATGTACCCTGAGCTGTTTCGTTACGGTTCCTACGAAAAAAAGGAAAAATATTTAAGGGAAATGTCAGTTTCCTATCTGTATAGAGATATTTTTGAGATTTCACAAATCAGGAACACATCAAAAATCAGAGATTTGCTCAGGTTGCTTGCCTTTCAAATTGGATCGGAAGTTTCAATAAATGAATTGGCCAACAATTTAAAATTGAGCCAGGAAACGGTGAATTCCTATATTGACCTGCTTGAAAAATCGTTTATTGTTTTCCGTATAAGTGGTTTCAGCCGTAACCTTAGAAAAGAAATCTCCAAACGTGATAAAATATATTTCTGGGATCTTGGCATTCGGAATACGGTTATAGATAATTTTTCCTCCTTTAGTATGCGAAATGACATTGGTGCACTATGGGAAAATTTCATGATTACCGAGCGAATGAAATATCTATCGTACAATGAGATTTTTGCAACATCTTATTTCTGGCGTACCTATACTGGTGCTGAACTTGATTATGTTGAAGAGCTAAATGGTGAATTATTTGCTTATGAGATTAAATATAAGAAGGCAAAAATGAAAGCCCCTAAAGCATGGATAGAAAATTATAGTACTGATTATAAATGCATTACTTACGATAATTTTTGGACATTCGTAGTATAATCCTGATCTTTTGGTTTTTGTAATCTTCCAATCACGGGTATTTACCCTCCGACTTCGTCGGGATTGTTCGACTAACAATTTTCAAATCACTTCGCTTTTGAAATTTGGGTCTCACGAATAAACATGAATTAGATGGATTATAAATGCAATAGGGTATTATTTATTTTTCAGAAATTCAATGTTGCGTTTGAGTCCTCTATACCCTGTTCGTTCTACGGCAGTGTTCTTAAAAAGAGTTTTAAAATCGGGTTTTGTCAGGTCTTGCCAATGTTCACGGCTCATATTTTTCAGTGCTTCAGTAGTCTCAAACTGTGGTTCTTCGTGCGGAGAAATGCTCCTGTTCCAAGGACAGACATCCTGACAAATATCACAACCGAAAATCCATTGGTCCCACTTCTTTTCGTGTTGATCAGGAATGGTTTCACCACGGTATTCAATGGTCAGGTAAGAAATACATTTGCGGGCATCCAGTTCAAAAGGACGTAACGCATCGGTAGGACAAGCCTGGATGCATTTGGTGCAACTGCCACAAAAATTAACAGTAGTTTCCTGATCCGTTTGCAAGTCAAGATCAAGGATGATGTGGCCTATAAAGAAGAAAGACCCCCCTTTTCGATTAATTAGTAAAGTGTTTTTACCAACAAAACCCAAGCCAGCCCGGCGAGCATGGGCACGGTCGAGAACCGGGGCAGAATCGACAAATACCCGTGCTTTTCTTTCTCCGCTGAAGGCTTCAATTTTTGTGAGTAGCTGCTTTAGTTTGTCTTTGATAATATAGTGATAATCTTTTCCGTAGGCGTATTTTGAAATTTTATAGTAAGACTGGTCGGGTAATTCCCTTTCAGGAAAATAGTTATACAGGACAGTGATTACTGATTTGGCACCTTCCACCAGTTTTGTTGCATCATAGCGTTTTTCACGATGGTGATCCAGATAACTCATTTCACCATGCATCCCTTTTTCAAGCCATTGCTCCATTCGGGCAGCATCATTGTCAAGGAAACCGGCTTTTGAAATGCCGCAATCAAAAAAGCCCAAAGCCCTGGCTTCCGCTTTTATTTGCTTGCTCAGTTTTTCTTTATGGATTTGATGCAGGGGCATAAGACTTGCAAAGATATGATACTGAATAATACGAAATCAGCTAGGAGAGCAAGGTGCTGGAAATAAACCCCAGGATAATGACGTGATTAGCATAACTCTTTTCGACACTTGTGCTTAATATCAGCAAGACGCTAATTGTCAAATAAACAGTATTTAATTTTTGTAAAAACCCGATCCGATAAAATACTCAGTGTTAGGAATTCGAACGACATATACGATTTTCACCTCTTCTTTTCCTGATGCCGGGTTAGTCCAATAATATTCATAATAGCCCGATCCTTTTGTCTTGACAATATCGATCATGTCGCGGATAATATAGGTTCCGTGTGTGTCCTTAAGGTCATAATCATTTTGTCCCTGATGTTCGGCATCTTCCCCGTTTGCAATATTAATACCGTTTAAATCATTAATAAAAAAATAGCCCGAGCCGTCGTCGAAAAAGCGAATATGGTCAACGAAGTCGCGACAAAATAAGATTCTGTCGTCTGGCTGAGTGTAAAAGTTTTGAAAAACCCCCGAAAAACCACTGGACAACGTATTGGTAACCTCTTTAATGATAAGCTTATTCGCATCAATGGGTTCGTAGTATTTATAAGTGGGGCCACCATAAAAACCCGAGCCGATAAACCACTGTGCAGAAGGAATGGAGGTAACAAAACTTAATTTTCTCTCAATGGCGCCACTTATGGGGTTTTTGCGGTAGTATTCTACAAATCCATAACCCGTATACCTAACAACCTCAACCATTTCGCGGATAAAATATTTTCCGTTTATGTCGGAGATATTATATCGCTGAGTGCCGATAAGATCGGTATTTATGTGTGCAACCATCCATGCCCCATTAAGCGTTTCGATGAAGAAATACCCGGATTCATCTTCATAAAACCGGGCGGCAGCAACAAAAGACTGACTGAATTGAGCCCTTGAGGCACTATCAAAGATGGTTTTTGAAAACACCGTTTCAAACCCGGTAGCCACGTTAGTAGTGTTTATTGCAGCTATTGATTTGTTGAGATCATATTGTGAAACCAATGAGCTCGTGGGGATGGGGCAATTTGATTTTCTACATGATTCAACAGTAAAAAAAATCAAAAATAAAATTGGAAGCGCAATTGTTTTGTATGTTTTCATCGTATTTAGGGCTTGTCAGTTTCGATAGTTGTTTACTTAGAAAACAGACCCTAAAGGTATTAATAATGTGAAACATATAACAAAGAGGTAGTTGAAATTTATCTAATTTTTAAGCTTTCTAAATAAGGTTTGGGGCAGCCCTTTCATTAAAGAAGATTAAAACAAGGTTTTCTGATCCGGATTTTTGGTTTTTCCGAGGTGAGTATAGGCCAACTCGGTGGCTTCGCGGCCACGGGGCGTGCGCATGAGGTAGCCTTCCTGAATGAGATAAGGCTCGTACACTTCTTCGATGGTGTCGGCTTCTTCGCCCACAGCGGTGGCAATGGTGCTAATACCCACCGGTCCCCCTTTGAATTTTTCGATGATGGTAGACAAAATACGGTTGTCCATTTCATCCAGGCCGTATTTATCAACATTTAGTGCCTCCAGGGCATGCGTCGAAATGGCCATGTCAATAGCCCCGTTTCCTTTAATCTGCGCAAAGTCACGGACACGACGGAGCAATAAGTTGGCAATACGTGGCGTCCCCCGGCTCCGACCGGCAATTTCATGTGCCGCCTTTGCCTTAATCTCCACACGCAAAATAGAGGCTGAACGTTTCACAATTCCAGCCAAAGTAGCCGTATCATAATATGATAAACGCGAGGTGATGCCGAAGCGTGAACGCAGTGGAGCTGTCAGCAGCCCGGAACGCGTTGTGGCTCCCACCAAAGTAAAGGGGTTCAGACTGATTTGAACTGAGCGAGCATTAGGCCCTGTTTCAATCATAATATCAATCTTATAATCCTCCATGGCAGAGTATAAATACTCCTCTACCACCGGGCTCAGCCGATGGATTTCGTCGATAAAGAGTACATCGTTTTCTTCCAGGTTGGTAAGTAAGCCCGCTAAATCTCCCGGTTTGTCCAGAACCGGCCCTGATGAGGTGATAATGTTTACACCCAGCTCGTTGGATATGATGTGCGACAAGGTTGTTTTTCCTAATCCGGGAGGGCCGTGAAGCAATACATGATCCAGGGCTTCCCCTCTTTCTTTAGCTGCCTGTACAAATATTTTTAGATTTTCAACCACCTTAGGCTGACCCGCGAAACTTTCAAATCGCCCGGGACGCAACACATTCTCGATTTCTTGTTCTACTTTTGTCAATGACGTTCCGGTGGGGTCTAATAATTCATTCATGCTAAAATTTCTGCCTTTAAATTAGAAAGCCTCAACACGCTGTGAATGTTCAACTTAAGAGCTTTACAATACTAAAAAATTGTCATTCTGAACAGAGTGAAGAATCTGTAATTACAGATTTACAGCTACTTATGAGATCCATCGCTCCGCTCTCTAAAGGAGTCCTTCGGACAGGATGACAAAAATAGATTTATGCTAAACTCGCCGCTTGCACCAACATAAAATCCACAGCGGCCTCTCGACACAAAAGTAAGTATATTTTGTAAGGGGTATTGTTGGTTTGATGTTTTGGCTAAATATTATTTTGATGTGCTGGGAGGATTGATTTTCAATAAAGGATTTCCTATCTCTTTGTGTAACTCTGCGGCTTCTTTGAGAAACTTTGTGAATAGCTATTGCACAGAGAGCCACGGAGAAGACACAAAGGTATTATGTTTGAAAAATAAAGCATAAGCTAAAAATCTTAAATTTATTGTGTTAAAACAAATTAAAAATTTAAAAAT